>Ga0325400_1007308_pt1 | contig 10559 bp, 5 predicted proteins | sample PopdelMetagenome_2_FD_205662 | JGI IMG/M metagenome (GOLD analysis project Ga0325400, IMG submission 205662) | Populus deltoides microbial communities from Bellville, Georgia, United States - Xylem-PdKOR-R1 | ecosystem: Host-associated > Plants > Phyllosphere > Stem > Wood/Secondary xylem...
AGCCGGACTATATATATGTCGGTACTGTTTCAGTATAATGAAACCTGAAACAAAACACGTAAACCTAGAACAAAATAGCAATGGATCTGAGCAAAACTATGACTGAAATGAATTTAAAAGGCGAACAAGACGTGGAACCGTTCTCTTGAGGTAGATATCCATAAGCATGGGGTTGGGGGGGGGGGGGGGGTGTGGTGGTGCTAGTAGCACTGAACTGGAACTGGTGGACAATTGGCCTGAGATGGTGGTGAAACGTAGCCAGCAAGTGGAGGAGGTGGAGTCGCATATGAGGGATAATCTGGAACTGGTGGGGGAGGTGGCGGAGCGAGAGGTTGGCATGGATATGGACATAGTGTGCACTTTTCTTGTTTCTGCATAATCTAGATTGGAGACCGACAGCCACAGTGCTAGAAGTAAAGCAAAACTTGTCTGCAACATATCTTTTGCCACTATAAACCCCATTTCCCAGTTCGATGAACTATTGGGTGTTAGAAATGTGGTGGTTTTCTACAAGAAATGAAGAAATCTCTACAGCTCTGCTGAGACTTGTAACCATAAGCTATCTAATGTAGTTTGGATTTTTCATACCTTTTTCTTCTGTATTCCGGTTTTCGTGCCGCATGGCAGACCACCTGTCATGTTTCGGTAGAGGTGGTCCACTGGGATAGACAAAGGGAGGGGATGTAGTCTCAAATGTAAGCATATACATACACATAGAGCATGTCTTTATGTGCATATATATATATATATATATATATGAAAACAAGATTGATACTAAAGGATGACACTTTTATGACTCACTAGGGGAGAACAACTTGCTGTAAGTGGTAAAATGCTATCAGATACAGTTACTGCAAAATATTACAGGAGCACATGGGTGTTAAGAGCCTGTACGGCAAAATACAATTTTAGTCTGCTTTCACGCCATTACAACGTTTGGCAACTACAAGGGCAATGATCGATGAAGCATGCCATGGACCCATCCCCAGTGCACTAGATGACAAGCTTACCTTCAGGAATTGCTCTTTGTGGCAAGCTCTGAATAAAGAGGATCTATTCAGGCAGCAACTCCTACAGATTTCCCATCTAGTAGTGTCTGCATTTTCAGGATATTTTCTTCCATGCACAAGCGCTATTTATATATGAATTTGTGACTTGAAGGAACGCACTTTCACTTACTAAAGTCATGGAAGAGGACAGTGGAGATGTAAATAAATGAATTTGGTACACAGCAAATAGACAACATAAGCTTGATTTCTATTGGCGATCAGCAGAACTTGACTGGTTCAAATCTCTGGCGTTTGAATACAAGTAACTTATCTGGTCATTAAGCGTTGGTCTTAATGGTTGTGGAGAAAATCCAATGTAATCCCGATCTACCTTTGCCAAGCATAAATCAATGATGTAGGTGAAAAGCTCATGGTTCTGGGCTACAGGTTGAGCTGCATATTCCTCAAATGGCATCCACTGGGGAGAAAAATGGCAACCACGTGAGGAAATTTAATCAGCTATCGCATCCTTCAATCCTAAGTCCAGTTTCTTCAAGCAAAAAACGTGATAAAGAACTAAAACACAACGGAACGCAAGGAGCATGCATCAGATAACTGCATGTTGTATGTATACAGAGTGACAGAAGATTATGCCCCAGTTCTGAATTTTCTTAGCGGAAGATAAATGTCGAGTCTGTCATATGGCCCTTAAGTAAACTAAGAAGAAGAGCAATCAGGCAAAACCATTTGACTCAATTTGTTATTTCTTAAACCGTTCAAGGATCTTCTTGTTTAGAAGAAAAGGCAGGACTTAAACACCAAAGATAAGGAACAAATGTCAGATCTTAACACCAAAACATGCTATGTAATTGATTGTATTGGGCACATGGAGTACTGCTTTTTCTCTCTTCCAAATTTATTATTTTGAATATAACAGAGTGACTCAGAGACAAAGCGAAGCAAATAGACTGCATGAGTTTGCCTTGTTTTACTTTAAAGACCAGTTTAAGGAAAGCAATAATACTAGAAACGAGAATGTTGAAGGTTAGAACGTTGTCATGTATCAGGTGTTGCCACATTACACTGCCTGGGATTACCTGAGCCGCTTCAATCTCTAATTCTTGCTTCTGGATGTCAAAAGATAATGGACGCAGCATGCAGAGGAAGACTAAATCTGACTTCTCAAAGAATGATTTGTGCCATTGCCTGCAAGTAATAGCCAAAACATGGGAGGAAAATGTCAAGGCACCAAACTGACTGAAGTCAATGAACTTTATTTAATACACCAGATAGCCAGAAAGATCACAGGAAGAAAATAGAAATCTTTATGCACACTTGAGTTTAGATAAGAATATAGAGAGAGAGGCATCGTCATCAGATCATATATAGAGTATGGCAGTGCGAAATTATCCAATCCAGCAGAGTCAGGAAATCTGAGTTTTTGGACTGGATGTATTTCAAAGAAATCTGGCAAAGGGATTCATGATATTCAATTTGGACAGATGCAAGTGATCTCTTCATGAGAAAACAAAAAAATCGGACAACCTGATTTTCCCAAGAATGAATGGCTTTTTTAACGCGGAACAGGTTTAGCCATTACATGGGGAATCTACAAGGAGAAACTCTAGATGCTGCTTTCTCTACGCAAAGAAAATCACCCTGAATCCATATCTTGGTTTATCCATTATAGACCGTCTTCAAGAACAAGTCTAAAAGTCGAAAGTAAGAATTTAATTGGTGTTCAAAAATCAAACTACCATCCATTCTCCATAACTAAGAAATTAAGCATAATCAATAGTTTGAGTCACATTTAAAAACCCATCAGCAGCAACAAAAACTTCACACCTGAACGCTAGAATTTCCAGAAATTCCGTGTCAATCTGAGCAACAAAAACATGTGCTTTTAGAAAGATGTGATTTGAAATTAAAAAGAAGGAACGTATATTGGTATACAGTTAATTACTTACTGCCGTCTCTTCTTTTACTTCTCTTACAGCTGCCATAAAGATCTCCTCACCCTGCATGTTGAAAATCTCATTTAAATGATTAAGGAGATCCATTAAATGTTAAACAATAAAAATTCCTAGCTCTAGGCATGTACCTCATCAACAACTCCAGTAGGGATTTTCCACACGCCTTTTCCTTGAAATATGCCACTCTTTTCCTGGACCACAAGTACCTATAAAGGGATTTTGGCTATTCAAAACAGTGACATAGATGTATAATTCAACTTTTGGAGGGGGAGAATGATGCTAAGAATTTGACAAAACAAGAAATAAAATTAAAAAAAGCAAATATAATGAAAGTAGAATTAGGGTAAGCAGAATCAGCAAGAGAAGTTGTTGCAGAAATAGTGAATACCTCTCTTTTATCATTCAAGACAATAGCACCAACACATACTCTATGGGAAGCATTTGCAGGAATAGTGCTTGGGGTGTCAGGAATCCAATAAACAAGCATGAGGTAATTTGGCTCTGCATGGTGGTACTGGAATCCTTTCTGTTATCAGGACAACAGAGGTACAAAGAGAGGTCATCATTTTTCATCGTGTACTAGCATAAATTTTTTTGGAGTAACGGGAGATGACTGTATACAACAAATCTCTTAAAATTAATGAAGAAAACAGGTGAGATCAACATTTCACGAATATACCATTGGTATTCTATCTTCATAAAAACAAAAGGTAGGATTTTATGTTCAGAATTGGTTTTTAAAAGTTGGGACTTGAATCATGTCAAAAAGGCTGATTGAGCACCAGGTTCTGAGAATCAAAACCTAGTTATCTTATCACTTCACAGGCTCATGTTTGCACTCATCTTGTTCCTACATAGGGACAGGATTTATTGTCGCCATATAAGAAAAATATGTAATACATATTAAGTACAATGAGAGAATTTGTGAAAGATTATAAGGTAAGTCCATCTTCCTGGCTGGTGCTCTATTATGAAAAGAGGGATCGGCACCTATGTTGCCACAGCAATGAAAAGATCATAAAAGATTTTCTATTCTGAAGCTGGGATGATTATATCTCAGCTGCCTCCAATTGATTGCGGAGAAAATAACATATAATACACAAAGATACAATAATCGAGATGGTTTGGTGAATAATCATGTGACAAGGTTCCATTCATAAACCTGAATTCACAAGATGAATTCAGTTTAAGGAAGCATGGTTATAGGTTGTTAGATGATTAATGTCTATCGCTGTCTCTACCTGTGGTGATCTAGGTTTCACAGAAGCAGAGAGTAATTACCTTAACCGCAGTTTCTACAAGATTTACCAGTGCGATTGGCAACTTGATCCAAATTCCCTTCTTCCCCTGCAAAGATAAAATAAAAGATAAACTAGCCACCAACTCAATATGTTCAGGGGAAAAAAGATTAAGATGAAAATAAAGAGTATCACTGCTGTATAACTACAGAGTTTGTGACTAAGTGTCAGACAATCTCCAAGATCTTTTAAACAAGCCATGTTACAAAGCGTCCAGAGAGGTAGTTCACTATTATTACGCTGAGAAAAAAACATGACCAATTACATTCATCAGATGCCATGCATCTCTTCAAAGGTGGTTCAACCCACAGGATCATATATTTGTAGATGACTTTAGTTGGGTGTGTTTACTCATCAATTTATAGATCCATCTGCAATCCTCATATCAATGAATTCTCACTTGAAGTCTTGAAGAATTGCATATTACCGATCACCACTCTGTACAGACTTCAATTGTGTACTCGCAAGACTCATAATAGTAAGAGAGAAATGAAAAAAAAAAAAAAAGATTTTTCAGCAACAGCTCATAGTAGTTGGTGGTTAGCAAGAACATATTCTGCTCCGTGCTTTACTCAGACCTTAGTTACTCAACTTGCATTCTTTCAACCAGATGTTAATTTCAGGAAATATACGAGCATTTCAATAGTGATTATGCACCATATATATAATCAAATTGTGGAAAAACTTTTCCATCATTGAAATTAAAAGGCAAATCAAATTCTGAAGGAAGCTGTGTTAAAATAAACACCTGTTGCCCCCACAACGATAATGAAGCTCTGAGCCTGGCATGAAAAATATCTGGGTCCATAGGCTCCTTCATGTCCACAATGATACCACCATGATCATCATCAGATGCAGGAAGTAATTCAGCATGATGAACAGTTCCATTGGCATACAAATCAACCGGCGGTGTGGAATTCACTGAAACTGTCATGGATCCAACCATAGCTGAAATAAACAACAATAAAAAAAAGCTTAATATGTACCCAACAACAGTTATTTCACATCCCAGTTCAACGAAATTACAAAAATCCTACGCAAACACAGCCAAGAAAAAAAGATGTTGAACACGACAATGATCACGAAAACCGCACCCAACCAAACATAGATTTATGTTTCCACCTTTGTGGGCGAGTACACACATAAACTAAACGGAAATTCATATAAATGAATGATTATGGTTTCCTGTATATTATATACATGCACACATCAGCTTTACTCACAAATCAAATGAAAATACTAATTATTTTCTTCTAATTACCAGCAAATTAAAAAACTATCTGCCTTCCTGTCTGACCAACACAACTAAAACATAAATTTAGCAGCGTAGAAGAAGGGGAATATATACAAAACAAGGTGGTTCATTTTCAACTACCCGGTATAAAACAAGAATACCTTAGACAAGAGGGCGGGGCTTGTTTGTTTTGGTGGTAGCGACAGAAAGGAAAGGTTTTCAATAATAGAATGCCAGTGCTAGTGCTAAGTGTGAAATGATTTTTGGATTAGATGCGGGGAAAACTACTCTGCAAGACTATATGCTTGATGACGTATTTCCACTCCCTTCATTGACAAATGGGGTTCCGCTTCACGTCATGTGGTGCCTGCTTTTACTAGCCGCCCTCTTCCGTCGTTTTCGCGGTGCATTCATGATGAGGGCGGCCCCTGAGGACATCTCAAGGAAAAAAAGGGAGAGGACGACAGAGGCTTATGGCCACAGGTTTGGAATGGGAGTTGAATTTACAAAATAAAGATCATATCAACTAGTAAATTACGGAGGAGAAAATTGCTTATCACATCACATCTCTCTGGTGTCGGGTATTATTAGTTAGATCTTTTCACCATTTTTATTATATATTTTTTTAACCGTTAAAACCGTCTATGTTTAACAACTTCGACATTGATATGTTAACACAATACTTGTGTCACACGTCTCCAACATTAAAGGAAAAAAAACCTAAATAAAACAAGTTTTCTTAAGTTTCGATATATTTAAGAAGGTAAGAAAAAAAACAAAACTAAGAAATAATAAGAATTTGAAAACCCGACATTAATGAAACAAATAAAAGCCACTAGTCTCCTGGTCCATCGTCACCCCTTGACAACGAATACTCTCTCCACCACTAATCCGCACATTACATAGTAACTACCGCACATCTCAATGATTGTCCATTTCTACCTCATTCAACTCATCAATGACGCAAGCATAAGAATCATATGATGAAGTTGTTAAAAAACTCGAAAAAGAAATTGGTTTTTCTATCACTAACGTCCAGGGTTCTAGGCTTTATCGTGAGTCAACAAGTTTTTCCATGTTCAAATAGAGAATTCTCTGGTACTCAAGTCAACAAGTGAGGAGTGTTCTATATTTAAAAATAAAAAATAAAAAATAAATATGAAGATAAAGAGTCTATGGCTTTATATGGCCTAGAATGACATGAACTTGTATAGCTGACTTTAATGGCCTAGAATGAAATAGTCTTACAAGGCTGCCTTTGTACGACCTAAGATGGGATTGTGTGTTGTCAAGTTTTCAATGGCTAAGTCCAGCTATGTTTTTTGTGTGGCTATAGCTTGGAACCTTTGTATGGTTAGCTTGTAGTCAAATATGGAATCTTGATTTTGCACGGTAATGAGGTATATTATACACTTAGATCTTTGACTTTTTTCATAAAAATAAAGATGTATCATTAATAGAGAAATTGATGTTATATCATTGGGTAATCATGTGGCTACATTGATTATTATATCATATCATGCATGTTATTGAGGCTTGACCTAAATCACTAAAAAGAAAAATTAAGTACGTATTATCATTTATTTCTCTTTAAATCTTTTGAAAAATCATGTTTGGAAGAATTTAACCAGCAAAAGTGAGGGAAAAAATTAATCATTGTATAAACATTACTTTTGTAGCTGTATTTGTATGAAAAATGTTACATTTGTAGCTATGATTTTATGGATGTGCCTTCATGAGAAACGAATGCTTGTCTTTTTATGGCTTTTGTTAACATGAGAGTTTTTACTACAAGGAAATGAGATTTTATAAATTTTTGTAGATGACATTATTGTCTAAAAATTAGAAAATGTTTTGTGATCATGAAAAAAAGTTATGAAATGAGATATTATATGGAGATGTAGAAATTTGAATAGAGATCCCCGATGGAGATTTTTCATGAAGCCATTGATATTTCAATTGAGACATGAAGATCTTATCATGGAGGTTTTTCATGAAGATATAGAGATTTCAATGGAGACAAGGAGATCTCGTCATGAATATTTTTCATGGGGATACATTTAGAGATATGGAGAATGTAAAGGAGATATGAAGATCTCTCTATAATGATTTTCATGGAGACTGTCGTAGCGTGCACGACGTTGAATGAATGACTTTCCTCCTAGATCAAGGGGGTTTTGGATGTATATGATTTGAAAGGTTCAGGAGTCATCACCTAGTATTATGGTCATTAAAAAAGCTAATGATCTGCAAAAGTCTAGGTAAAGGAACTAGTTGTGCATAAGGAAGACACATCACCCATAGTGCATCCTACCTATAGTAAACTACATTGTTGATTGATTTGTTTTTTCCAAGTCATGTTTTTATTCGTTGGTCTATCTAATATCTAAGAAAATTTCTCTTTAATAAGGATGTCTCTATTTTATCAAGTTATAACCTAACCACTCTAAAGTCTACATTTTAATGGTGAATTTATTACTACTTTATATCTTTAATACCCAGGAATATACTTTATAGTGTAAAATTATACCCCCAAATGTTAAAGTCTACAATTAATTCTTAACATTTTATTTTCATTAATTCATTTAATTTAATACCTTGAATATATATTATGTTGTAAAACTCATACCCCAAATATTAATTAAATAAAATGTTTTTGATATTTTTGAAATTTAGGCCAACTTACCCCCACGGACTTAATAAACTTGTTATTAAATCCATAATGCATGCAAAAATATAAAACTATGTTTTCTTTTTTAATTTTTGATATTTTTAAAAAATGCTAAATCATAAAAATAATTTTTTCATTAAAAAAATACAAATTATTATATTTTAGAGAAAACTTGGCCATATGCAATTAAAACATTTGATTAATTCTTTTTTAGAAGAACCATTCAAACAAGCAACCAACTTAATATTAAAGAAATTGACTTTATGCTTACAAATGAAAAAATAATAAGTTTGAGCATGTGCATGGCTTTAGGATACATCATGAAAATGGCATGTTATGTGGTTTACATATATTGAAAATAAAATCAAAGGAACTATGTCGTAAGCATATATATATATATATATATATATAAAAGAAAATCGTGACTAAACTTTGTTAAGGGCAAAAGGCATAAGTTATAGTTTTGGCATGGTAAACATTTTGACAACCCAATGGAGTTGCTTTTATATAACCACAAACATGAATAGGTAAATCTACAGTTACTCCTACCAAAAAGGACTATACCTAAGTTAATTGATGTTGTTGGTTCTAACCCTTCTGCCTTGATAGATTTAAAGCTGGCGTTACGGTTTGATAAGGCAATTGAAGGCCTTGCCCACTATCTTATATTTGGGTGCCCAAGAACACCAGGAGAAAGGATCACCCTTTCTTCCTATGATCTCTTTTCCAACCAAAGTTTCATCTTATCCCCGTCACCATCTTTTTTTCTTCTTCGTTGCAATTTCCTTTTCTCTCCCTACTCTCTTTGTTGTTCTTGATAATAATCAAAATTAACAAATGGCCCTCAATGAATTTGATAACTTGCAAGCAAGATTTGATCCTAAATTTCCATTGTCTTCTTCAATTAGACCCTTCGTTGTTGCAATTGGGCTCCTAACCTTGGTCACTTGGTTCAATTTGATCCTTCAACCTTCGATTAAGTCCCTTTATCCATTATTCATTTTTTTATTTGAATTGATTTCTTTTAAAGAAAATGATAATTTTTAGGGAACCTATATTTGGGTTATGACAAAGACATAGAGATCTCACCATGAAGATTTTGCATGGAGTCACTAAAGACATTGAGAAAGCTATTTTTTTTTTTTACTTAAAAAGCTCAAAAGAAGGAGATATAATTTTAAAAATTATATGATCTCGAGTACTGCATCATAAGGATTTTTTTTTCTGTTTGTTTAGGTTTCATCTTCTTCTTCATAAATTATTGAATGTATTTTATAGAGATGAAAGGTCATTGTTCATTAACCTTAGTTGCATAAACAGATGTTTAGAACCATATCTCCTAGGTTTAGGGCTAGGCTAATTGAGCCCTTGCATGGGCTCATTCTAGTTATTTACTAATGTTACCTAAAAATACCGTTATTGGTTACATGTTTAAATTGGGAATAACTAGTCTTTTATTAAATACTCTAATTCACTAGTTATTTTCAGAATAAATAAACCTTTGATGTCATTATTCTAACAACAATCAAGAATGCAAAATGACTATCCACCTTATACCTTGGGTGTAACTCATTATAGTGGATCCATTATTGACCATATATTTTTTTCATAGATAGAACATTAGCATATTAAGCATAACAAACCCTTTAGAAATTAAAAAAAAAAAACAAATAACATTGCAACTTATCTTAGGTAAAATGCTTTAGGGTGATGGTATCTTACCTTTAGCATAATCAATCTCTTACCTAGAATTATGAAAGACCAATTAAGGTTCTTAGTGACCATAATACTATATGGTGACTCATTTTAAACTAATATATGTTTCAGACCTTTTTTTCCCTCTAAAAAGAATTATTTTTAGAAAATAATGAACGTTGTGATGATGTAAATTGACAGATAACACATACAAACTTTTTTTCATTTTCTTCTTTATGATGTTATTCTCAAGTGCAATCTAAAGTAGCCTTGCCACTAAGAATGGTTAATGTGTTGTCAAACTTTTTTGGTTCATAATCTCATTAAAAAAAATAAGCAAAAAGAAAGCAAAAACCTTTCTTTTAAAAAAATATATTTATGTTTTAAATTATATATGGCCAAATCTTTCAAAAATAAAAAAATCATATTTGCATAATAAAAATAAAAGAATATAACATGATTTACCATCTTTAAAAATTAAAAAAATATATTTTTGTTGATATTTTTTTTATTTAATAACTAGTGTATTAAAGTCATGAGAATTTGACCTACATTTCAATAACACCAAAATATTTTTTTTTCTTTTAATGTATGAGATTATGAAATTATACATAAGACGTATTCCCGATAATAAATAAAAAAACACGTTCTTTTATTTATATGTTTTGATATTAGAATGGTTAGATTTTAACCTGATAA
>Ga0325400_1007310_pt1 | contig 10557 bp, 4 predicted proteins | sample PopdelMetagenome_2_FD_205662 | JGI IMG/M metagenome (GOLD analysis project Ga0325400, IMG submission 205662) | Populus deltoides microbial communities from Bellville, Georgia, United States - Xylem-PdKOR-R1 | ecosystem: Host-associated > Plants > Phyllosphere > Stem > Wood/Secondary xylem...
AAATGAAGATTTTGTGTTAGCACAACAATGTCAACAAGTCTACTATACATATCCACCTGGTAATAAATCATCTGAATGGTGGACGGTTATTAAGACAACTGCTAGAAGTCGTTATAATGTTGACATGGGTGAATTTATTGAAGATGCCAACAATGTGAGATCATTTGATGTTGATCAATCAGATGAGATTTCTCAATCATGTCGTGTCCTTCCTACTCAAACACTTGATGATCCAAATATACTTGTTGAACCATCTTATTATGAAGAAATCAGGCAACATGAATTGATTCAACTTGACATGAATTGGGGAAACAAAGATGATGAAGATGAAGATGAAGATGAAGAAGAAGAAGATGATGGTGATTGTGAAGAGAAAGAAGAAGATGATGATGAGGATGATTGTTATGGTGGTGATGGTTAGGAATGATGATAATAATGAGTAGCACAAGTTAATTATATTTTGTAGTATATGTAATGAATTATCTTTATTATATGTATGAATGATTTCATATTATTTGACAATATTTAGGCTGTCAATGTTTTTTTTTCTTTATTCAAGTGTTGGTTATGCATCACATTACATAAATCATTTTCATTCACCTTTGAAACCATTTATAACCTTTTAAGTATTAATCTTTAAACTGTGATTCTGATGTTATATTTTATTTTGTGATTCGTTTTCTTGCTTATAGATGCTGAAGCGTGAAAGAAAGGGTTCTTCCTACTCAATGTTTTGATTTATAGGACCAAACATCAAGGTAAGCATACTCATAAATTTTGATTTCTGCTTAATTAATTATTTAGATTATTATTTTTATTACTGTTTGTGGTAATTGGCTTTTGACAATTTAAACTTCATGGCTGAGTTTTGTCAATGAGATTTAACAGTTTGTTTTCATTCTAGTTATGGCAGTCTTGGGAAAATATCTGTGAATTTTTTGTTCCTGATAGTTTAACTATGAGCTAATTTATTGGTATGTTGTATATATTGCCATATTCTAAATGTTAGTTATTTTTTCTGGTTTTTAGCATGCCTCGACGAGGATCCATATTAGATTTTAGGAGTGACAGGTCCACTTCATCCAAGTCATTTCAAACTACATCAAGGCATAATAACAAAGGATCCACATTTCATCAACCTGTGTATCAGAACGCAAATGAGTATTATATACCTACTTTGGGGAGTACACATCCTCCTCAACATGATTATGGGAGGGTTGATGCATATCAATATTGTGAGGGCTTTCGTTTTCAAGATTTGCTTCAAACTCAAGGAGGTTTCTCTCGAGATAACCAACTTGTTTATGGAGGACATAATTTATATGGGAGTTATGGGAGAGTTGAAGGTAATAATGATGATGTGAACATTAGAAATGAAGATAAGGGAGACGGTAGTAATGAGAGAGGTGTATGTGATGAGAGAGATGCATGTGATGAGGATCAAGATGGTGTTCCATCATATCACGGTTCAACATCTTCTCATACAATTATGATCAAAGTGTTAAAAGAAACGGTTTTGACACGTCAATAGATCCAATAACAAGAAAAAAAGAGCTTTGTTTGTATGGAACAACAGAGTAAGTTCAAACTTTCAATAACTAACTTATTAAGGTTATATTTTCAAGTATAAAAAAATTACTTATTATTGTGTAATTATTTGTTTAATATAAGTTTGTTATTATATATTTTCAGGTTCAATAATGCATCGTGTGGTCGTGCAATCAGAGATATTTTGAGGTCCAATTTTAAGGGAGCATGGCACTCTTGGGAAAAAGTAGATCCAATGTGCAGGGATGAACTCTTTAAAGAGTTTAAGGTAAGAACCAACACTAATTGCCATAATATTCTTTTTAATTTTGATCACTTTAATGTAGAATTATGAAAATTATCAACTGAATAGCTATGATTGATTTGTGTTATAATTTGTTCTTATTTCTTGTTTACTCTTTAATATCATTTAATTTCTTTAGTTATTACATCATCTTGCAAATTCTGAACAAGATAACACAATATGATTAATTATTTATATAATTTGAAATTTTGTGCACCCTTTTTACTTGGTATATATTATTTGGTAGAAAAAATATTCCTTTCCTGAGGAAGATGAGTCGATTGTTCGTAATATTTGGGAAGATAAGGCTAGGATAGCTTTGAATCAACAATTGACCCGAGCTCGCAAGAAAGCCATGTCAAAAGAAAACACTACAAATATTATAGATTGTCTTGATAAAGGTCCTGCCTAGATAAACAATGATGACTGGAATCAAATGATCAAAGATGTTTGGTCCACCCCTGAATTTCAAAGGAGATCTGAATCTGCTAGGAGGAATCGATTAACCAAAACAGATGGCAAAATAAACACTTATTCTGGAGGAACAGTGTCATTTGCATAATATCGAGCTAACATGGTAAGGATTTTTTTTAATGCTTAAGATAATAAATTAAAATTTGTATATTTATCTTTTATAATATTTATTAATCTTGAAAGCAAGAGGAAGCTGGTGGAAAAGAACCTCCATGGGATGATGTCTTTACAGCTTTGCATCAAAGTACTAAGCAATCTGGTAGCTTTGTCGACAACAAGTCTAAAAAAGTGGTTGTATGTATTTTTATTTGATTATTTCTTAATATAACTTAAGTATTATTCAACATTCAAATTAATTTATTGTTGCATGTATTTCATTTGTAGGAAAATTATAAAATGGAGATGATTTCAAAGTATGGAACTGATCGGGAAAATCATCCTTCATTTGATGGAGCAGCTTGGTGTGTGGCTTCAGGAGGAGTTACAAAGGGTAGGGAATATGGTGCACCTCGTATGCCAAAATTAAAAGTTAGTACAAGCTCTTCATCACATTCCTACTCGGTGGAGTCATCATATCCCAGTTCATCGTATCGAGCATTGCAAAAGGAGATAAAGGATAAAGAAGAGGAGATAAAGAAAAAAGATGATTTTATTCTTGAAATGAAACGGCAGATGGATTCCATAAAAGAATATCTTGTGAACAATCTTGGATACCATGGTGGGACATCAAATATTGATCAAGATATGCCACCACCTTTGATTCCATCAATACCGCCACCTATGGCTCCTCAGATAATGACACTTATGGGTCCTACATTTCAACCAATTTTTCGGCCTACACCTCGACCTTTATATCCTGCTCAATCTTCTGTTGATCCACAATATCATGGTTCGTCTTCGTAACCAGCACCATGATTGTATTTTTTGTTGTTTTTTTTTTATTGTATTTGAACTTAATTGTATTAATGCAAGTTTAACTAAATTTTTATGATATGAATATTATTTTTATTTTGTTTTTTTATTAATGATATAATTATTTTTAATATTAATTAATTTATGTTGGTTATATATATTCTACAACTTTTAAATTATCCATAAATAATTAAATAATTAAATTAAAAGTGATTTTAATAAATAAGTAAAAATTAATTTAATAAAAAAATAAATGCAATCACCAACGGATTCTCCGTTGGTGATTGCAACTTATGCATGAATCAGCAATGGAGAATCCGTTGCTGATTCATAAAATGAGCAACGGATTTATCCGTTGCTAAATGTCAGCAACGGATTTTTCGTTGCTGCCAAATCCGTTGCTAAATGTCAGCAACGGATTTTTCGTTGCTGCCAAATTAGCAACGGACAAATCCATTGCAAAAAAATCAGCAACGACAAATCTACATCCGATTTTTGCTGTTGCTGATTTCGTTGCTAAATTATTTTAGCAACGGATGTTAACATTATTTGTAACGGAATCGTCTGTTCCTAATTACTCCATTTTTTAGTAGTGACGATTGTCTTAGAGAAGTATGAAGAAGATTTCAGTGAAGATAAGGAGAAGATTTCAGTGAAGACAGGGAGAAGGTACAAAGGTCGCCATTTCATAGAATCATGGGAAAGGTAACTAACCCTTTCCATCTACTTAATTACCAACCACTAAGGAGCTTTTATTTTTTAAAGTGGTGTTGTTGTTATTTATTGAAGGATTTTTTATTTAAAAAAAGTATTAAAATAATATTTTTTTAATTTTAAAAAATTCATTTTTAATATCATCATATTAAAATGATCTAAAACATTGAAAAATATTAATTTGAAGGGAAGAAAAAAATAAAAAATTTTGAATTTTTTTTTAAAGAGCTTTCGAAACGCATGCAAAAGCAAGACTTTATTCTTGTTTTATCTATATATAGAAACTGGGAATTCATGAAAAATAACCAAGTTTCTCGTGCTGATTTTATGGTGATCAGTTATTTTACAAGCTCACCTTGCAGAAAGATACATACACAAAACCCATGTATATAGTGAATATATTTTTAAATTTCACTAAGAATTCTTGTTTCAGGGTGAATGACGACATGGATTGGGAATGTGTTTCACGGGACTGATCTGGAGTTTGTGCTAAACGTCCGGAAATGATAGTCCTTGAGGAAGAGGAAGGAAACAAGCTAAGGAGATTTTCGAAATGATAATGATTTTGAATTTGATGTTGTTAGAAATATTTCAAGATAGAAATAAATAAGGAGTTGGTTTAGAGATGTGAAAATATTATAATAAAAGTGTTTATTGCGTGTAGTTTTAATATTAGCTAAATACAAAATCATGAAAAAGATTATAATATTAGCTAAATACAAAATCATGAAAATGATAAATAAATACAGATAAAAATATCTGATTGTATGTTGTATTAAAAAAAAAAGATCATAATACTAACTAAAAATCGAGTCATGAAAAAGAAAAATAAACACAGATAAAAGATATTCAATATAATCATATATCATAGAAATACCTTTGTTTTTAACTTAATTATATAACACTAATTTTTTATATAAAAAAAAGCAATAATTTAAATTTTATTAACCTGATGTGACTCGATCAATTAAATGAGTTTAAAGACAACCAGAAAAATTGTCAAAAACACAATTATTCTATATGTTTTCAATTCTAATCATTTATGTTGTTTTCTTAATCTTCATTAATTAACATATAAATTCTCTAAAAATAGAATAATAATTTTTAATAAATAAATTAGTAACACGAACTCAAGTTTCTAGGAGGCTTACAAAATGCGTCTATTTTTATCAAAACATGTTCAATGCTAGCAGTGTTCTCACAATTAAGCTTTCAAAACACAATTAAGCTAGCAGTAAATTTGAATGTTTCATAGTTTTTAATTTCTTTATTCCCATAAAATAAGAGAATTCTCTGATGTTTCGTTTCCTGGTGCCATATGATATCATTTTCTTTGGACTTTCTCCACTGAAAGTCGTCTTTCCATACATATCACCCTGTGCTTCAATACCATAAGAATAGTTGCCTCCCCCCGCCCCCCTTCAACAATTAGACACGCCATCGTTTACCATACAAACTTTTATGAATTTAACTACAATTTCTAGCTAGAACATGCTATTTCGCATTTCTACCATGCAAGAACACACAAAACTTATGGTGTTTATTCAAAGTAGGATGTTTAATTAGTTGAAAAGAATGAAGCATATTTGATAAACAAAAAGTGGGATCGCATGCCTGTCCTCACTTTTGCTAATAAAACTTGAGGCTGCTCTACCAATATGCACATGTTTTTGTGGAGATAATGATATAGACATGCTTACGATCTGAGCAGTCAGAAGTAATTTGTCATAACTAGATTATGATATGTTCCTGATAGATTACGCAGATGGCCTAGTGAAACGATCAAAGAGTTGATGTCTTATCCCAAGTACAGGAGTGTCACAGTAATAAATAACCCGGCAAGACCGGGGTCGAACAACAGGGAGGTGAACTATATAAATTATAATTAATAATAATAATAATAATAATAATAATGAGAACAATAATGAAGATGATGATGACGGTGATGATGAGTTAAAGAAGACTTTGAGATGTAAAATAAATGAGAAGATTAAACAATGATAAAAACAAATGTCAAGGTTAGAGGATCCACTAATAGTATTAGAGATAAGTAAAGTATAAACTCTTTATAAATTATCAACATGATTATATTAATCATCTTATTTACGTAACACCATACTTATAAATTTTATCAAGCATTCATGATGCTAACTTATGTTGACAACAAATCAAGTTCCTCTCATAATAACGATGTCGGTTGAACACTATGAAGGATCAAGTATTTGATGTACCAAGTGTTATACAACACAAATCTAGATTAACCATTTAACAAGCAAGGTATTAAGGATTCATAAGATAAAAAAGATAAGACACGTTAATAGCAAATTGTTTAGGATTTAAGCATTGAAGTCCATGTTGAGTTCATATTATACTTCTTCTAACACCATTAGTGAAACCTTGTCAACTTGTCATAATTAACTTAGCTAGACATAATAAAGAAGAAGAACATAAATAAATAAGATAAGAACATAGTTAACTAAGTATAGTAAAGGAAATGAAAAGCATAAACAAGAGATTAATGAAAATAAAACTTAAGTATTACAACAATAAAGAGAGAGCAAGAACATGATCTTGATCTTAGAACCAAGAATGCTAAATGAATGGCAAATGCCTCCTTTTATAGGCTAAAATTCAGAACTATTCATTTGGTAATTGATTATTGATGTAGTGGCCAACTATTGATTTAATGGACTTGGTGGACAGCAGCACTCAAGCACTTTGGCTGGATGAAATGACATTGATCCATTCAGCATTTGGCAACGTGTTCTTCATGAAAGTTGTGGCAATCATCTTATCTTTCCACCCATAAAGTTTCAGAGCATTTGGATCACTAGAGCTCAAGATATGGCTAAAATACTGAGTAGTGCTGTTGGTGGACGTAGTGGATAGACCTCAAGCTCTTGTCTGGATGAAATGTCATTGTTACCATTAGAATTTGAGCAAATCTTCTTCATGAACTGCTATAGTCTTAGGATTCTCCCAAGCTACCTTGAAATGGAATTATTAGAAGTTTTCACTCTCAGTGGCTACTCGAAACTTGATAAGTTTCCTGATATAGTAGGAAACATGAACTGCTTGAGGGAGCTTCGTCTAGATGGGACTGCTATTGCAGAACTATCCTCATCATTTCATTGTTTGGCTGGTTTAGTTCTATTGAGCATGAACAGTTGTAGGAACCTTGAAAGTATTCCCAGTAGCATAAGTGGTTTGAAATCCCTCAAAAGACTTGATGTGTCTGACTGCTCTGAACTTAAGAACATACCAGAGAATTTGGGGGAAGTAGAAAGTTTGGAGGAGTTTGATGCAAGTGGAACTTCAATTAGACAGCTGCCAGCGTCTTTTTTTCTTTTGAAGAATCTTAGAGTATTGTCTTTTAACGGATGCAAAAGAGTAGCTGTGAATCTCACGGATCAAGTAGTGCCTTCTTTGTCTAGTCTGTGTTCTTTAGAAGAACTAGATTTACGCGCTTGTAAACTAAGAGAAGGAGCAGTTCCTGAAGATATTGGTTGCTTATCGTCATTGAGGAGTCTAAATCTGAGCAGAAATAATTTTATTAGTCTGCCTAAAAGCATAAATCAGCTTTCTAGGCTTGAAAAGTGTTGGAATATTGCCAATTATGTGACTGTCATTGTCAAAGAAGATGGCTACCATTGTCAAAGAAGATGGCTGCCATGTGAGACTCAAAGAGGGTTGCTGGTGCAGCATTTGCAGCCCCTTGACATTGTCAAAGAAGGAGGCTACAATGGTGGCAGCCAACAACCATTGTCTAATGTCAAAGTTTGGTAAGTTTGGCAGCCACCATTTTTGACAAAGGAGCAAGAGGAGCCATCATTGAAGCCTATATATAGACACCAAGAGTGCAGCATAAAGAGAGAGAGAGTCCAGTAGTAGAGCTATAAAAGAGAGAAGAAGAGAGAAAGAAAGAAGGACTGCAACCAGCAGCCCTGCTGCTGTATACAGCTGCTGCCCTGTGTAGCAATGAGAGATGGGAGTTGAGTGGATGTGATCCTCCTCCATGTGTTGTATTCTTTCTCTATCTCTAATAATATCGATCTCTCCCGTGGATGTAGGCAATTAGCCGAACCACGTTAAATATTGTGTCAGTGTGCTTAGCCTCCTTTGAGCAATGATCATGAACACCACCGTTCCGCAAGGGGGAGCAAGAATCCCCAACAATTGGTATCAGAGGCACCATTAGTGGTTTCTCTCACCAACAAAAAGCTTGCCTTGAAGGATTGCATGATGCTTGAATCATTGCCTGAGGTTCCCTTGAAAGTTCAAAAAGTAAAATTGGATGGCTGTTTTAAACTAAAAGAAATTCCAGATCCAATAAAGCTAAGCAGTCTGAAAAGATCAGAGTTCAAATGTCTTAACTGTTGGGAACTGTACAAGCACAATGGCCAAAACAACATGGATCTGAACATGCTTGAAAAATACCTCCAGGTCTTCTCTTCACCATTCTCTCTCTCTCTCTCTCTGAAACATTTTTGTTTTATGATACAGGGCTCATCTCCAAGACCTGGATTTGGTATTGATGTTCCTGGAAATGAAATCCCAGGCTGGTTTTCTCATCAAAGTAAGGAATCTTCAATTAGGTTGCAGGTGCCTTCTAATTATCTGGATGGGTTGATGGGGTTTGCTGCATGTGTTGCATTCAATGCATATGGTAAAAGCCCTCTCTTTTGTCATTTCAAAGTCCATGGAAAAGAGAATTATCCTTCGCCCATGTATATAGGTTGTAACTCTATGCAAGCTCTGTCCGATCATCTGTGGTTATTCTATATATCTTTTGATTATCTGAAAGAGCTTAAGGAACGGGAGAATGAATCCTATAGCGAACTCGAGTTGTCGTTTCATTCTTACGACCGAGGAGTAAAGGTGAAGAATTGTGGTGTCCGTTTGGTAAATTCTCCGTATACTCCATCATGGGAATCACCTACTGGCCATCTTATTGTTGCAAGCAAAGAAGTAGCTTCTTCATATATTGATTCTTTAGCTAATTCTTCATCTTACAGTCAATGGATGCATGATGTCTTCTTTGGCTTCAGAGGTGAGCACATTAGCAATAATTTCACCCATTTGTATACAGCTCCAGTCCAGAGAGGCATTATTCGAGATGACATAGAACTAAAGTATCTAAGGGCAGTTGAATCGAGTCTCCTAAGGGACATCAGACAGTCGGGGCTGTCAATTAATATATTTGCAAGAGGTTATGCTTGTTCACCTTGGTGGTTCGACGAACTTGTCAAAATTGTTGGATTCATGAAAAAGATGAAATCGGACACTGTTTTTCCAGTTTCAACAGTTTCTTATAATGTCGAGCAATCAAGGGTAGATGCACAAGCAGAGAGTTACACGATTGTCTTCGACAAGGATGAAGAAGATTTCAGTGAAGACATGGAGAAGGCGCGAAGGTGGATGGATATTCTCACCGAGGTCGCCATTTCATCTGGATCGGAATCATCTACAAGGTAATTAATCATTATTTCCCCCTCCCCCCTTTTTTTTTTCCATTTACTTAATTAGAAAACTCAATTGAATGAGTGTTTGTCAATTCCTCCCTTAAAAGAGCTTTCAACTAAAATAGTACCCAAAAAGTACCGTGGGAAATTGTTTTAATAAATTATGACAATTCCATTACTAAATATCTATATGATATTTCTCTGTATTTTTGTTCTATTGTTGGCACAATTGCAAGACCTTCCTGTACTCCATTGACTTGAACTTTATTTGAAGATAGAGAAATATATTAGGAGACTTCTTATAATATTTCAACCCAATCTAATAGTTAAATTGAGATTTATGTTTGATATTGTAAACTAGATAGTAGGTAGTTTTATGCAAAAATTCAAATTTGCATATTAATTTATTTACTTAGATCCTTAATATTTTTGAATTAATTCATTGGGCACTCACTACCAGAAATTCGCTAAATACCAACGGATTTACCGACGGAATATTTCGGTCGGTAATTTGAGGTCGGAATTACCGACGGAAACTTTTCCGTCCGTAATTCAGTCGGTAACTGCCGACGAAAACTTTTCCATCCGTACGTCAGTCGGTAACTACCAACAGAAATATTCCGTCGGTAGTTACCGACGCAATTACGGACGGAAAAGTTTTCGAATTAAAAAAAAGACGGGTCGCTGACGTGGAGGTTTTGGCGGGTCATTTTTTTCCGACGACATCACCGACGAATTCAAAAACAACAGCCCGTATAGTGACGTGACTGGTGCGCCATTTACATTACCGAAGGACTCACTGAGGGATTTGAAATGGCAGATCTGTACGGTGACGTGTCTATTTTTCCGTCAGAATCACAGACGTGATCACCGACGGAATATCCGTCGGTGAATCCGTCGATAAAAGTTAATATATGTCAGCTCTGCCGACCCTCTCCTCCCCTATTTCTCCTTCTTCTTCCTAATCCCAACTCTCCCCATCTGTAAACAACCAGCCCCCCCTCCCCCCCAAAAAAAATTCTTCCTCATATCAGCATAACAAGTTATATTTCTTGAAGTTTTGTGGTCACAGCATCCGTGTTCTGATTTACCGAAGGATTTTATCAATTTTTGTAAGTAATTCTTTCTTTTTAAATTTTAATATTTAATTAAATGTCAATTATA
>Ga0325400_1007311_pt1 | contig 10557 bp, 8 predicted proteins | sample PopdelMetagenome_2_FD_205662 | JGI IMG/M metagenome (GOLD analysis project Ga0325400, IMG submission 205662) | Populus deltoides microbial communities from Bellville, Georgia, United States - Xylem-PdKOR-R1 | ecosystem: Host-associated > Plants > Phyllosphere > Stem > Wood/Secondary xylem...
GAAGAATAATTCGTTATATTCATGGCACAATTCGAAGAGGACTTTGCTATCCTGCTGGTACTTCTCTTGATCTTATTGCTTATAGTGATGCTGATTATGCCGGGTGTTCTGACACTCGACGTTCAACTACTGGTTGGTGTATGTTCCTTGGCCCTGCACTTATTTCCTGGAAGAGCAAGAAACAAGACTGTGTTTCCAAGTCTTCTACTGAGTCTGAATACAGGGCTATGTCCCAAGCTTGTGCCGAAATCTAGCTCCACGGGCTCCTTACTGAGCTTGGTTTTTAGCAGTGCACTTCTACTCCTCTTTTTGCCGATAATACAAGTGTTATTCACATTACCGTCAATCCTATCTTCCATGAGCGCACGAAGCATATTGAGGTAGATTGCCACTTCATTCGTGACGCCTTTGCGGCTCAGGCTATATCACTTCGACATGTGTCTAGCAATCTTCAGGTGGCTGATGTTTTTATCAAAACTCTCACACGACAACGTCATCATTTTCTTACGAACAAATTGATGCTTATGGACAAGCCCGCATCAATTTGAGGGGGGATGTCAATAGAAAGGCTGAAGTCAAGCATACAGCTGTAAATGCTTAAATAGGAATATAAATGCCTAAATAGGAATATAAATGCTTAAATAGGAAATTTACCTTACTATATTTAGCTTCCTAGATTTCCTCTTTGTAATTACTATGTACAACATAACGTTTTCTATGTAATGAAAGCCTAGTCGAAAAGTGAAGGTAATTCAAACAAATCTGTTATTTAGAAGCAAATTTGTTCGCACAATAAGACAACAGAAATGCCTGGCCAATCTCAATTTGAAACAGAGAAGAAAAAAGAGTAAGTCCCAAATGTCAACAGAAACAAAAGTTAGTCTTCAATGCAACATAACATTGATGTGTGACATTGCAAAGAGACTCAATTGAAATTAAAACCATATAACGAATCATTTTGAACAATTAGTTCTATATTGTTCCAAAAATAAACAAAATGATTGACAACAAAAACATTTCAATGGATGGCACTTCAAAACAATGATGGAAAAAAGAGGTCACTTAATGACTTTGTTCCAAATTCACCATACATGGCAAAATAAAGGCAATTTCTCTACAAGAACTTTCAATCATCATGGACTACATTAGGCCAGTGCATTAACTCACGTCTACAAGAGAGATTTCAAGTTGCAGGAGCACAATTCATCAAAATCACAGGTTAGGTAATCATGCATAAAGATGAGCTCAAAACCACTACAAGCTAGCCAAATTAATCCAGAACAAGTCAAATTTACCTTAAACACGTAGGTCAAGCAGGCTTCAAAGAAAAAAATTGAAATAATGACCATTGAGAACCAAAATTGATACGAACAAACAACTAAAAAGAAGGCTTTAAGACAAAGTGACACTGCAACCTTGTTAAGATATTTCTTTGTTCAGATAAGAGAAGATTTTATTAAGAGTGGAATAGTAGAAATCAAAGTAAAGTCAAAGACATCCACTGTTACAGAGGAATCAAAACATACATGCTATTCATCCTGCTGCAAATCAGCTCACGCAACTCTCTCAAAGCCCGACACCATAAAGATTTCAGAATATCACTAAACCTCATAAAACCTAATAACATTTGTAGCCCATTTAGATGCATCTTGAGAGATTAAAAACACACACAACAAAATAGCAACTAAGCAACAAGTTTGACAAGAGAAGGGGGAATAGAACCAGGAATTTCCAGGATAAAATCGCATAATAACAATGAAAAGTTTGCAAGGAGTAAAGCAACTAGTCAAGATGGTGGAGCATGTGACACTGTATCATTATGGTTGTTTTAAATGCTTCCCCGGAGACAAACACCCGGCAACAATCAGGGTTCCAAAGCCCCATAGAAGTAAATCCAGCCATTTTATTTGCACAACCTACTTGGTGCATTGTCTGATTTTTAAGGTGATTTCTTTACTTTAGAAATCACTAGTCGTATTTTAAATTTACTGACTTGGTATAAAATTATCAGCAGGCATACATACTGTTTTTTACTCACCACATGAGCACCAATTGGACCAATCGGCGGGCTTCCAAATCTTTGGTGATGTCTCTCAATTGTACGTAAAAGTTGAATCACTCGATCTCCTCCAAACGCTGTAACCTGTTATAGCATTGTAAGTAAGAAATCAAGGCATGCATGTTGAAAAAATATCATATGCACCTAGTTTCCAAAGTTGAAAAAAGCATGGAAAACACCTTGGCCTACTTTTTGCAGATGATTACACACAAGAAATATCAATTGTTGTGTGCAGTTATGACACTAAATGGAATAGCACAAACCTTGTTGGTTTTGTTTAGCTGGAGCTCACGGATGTATGCACGGATTTCCTGTTCCTTCTTTCCATATTCTTCAATCTAAAAACCAAAATTTTAAAATTCCCCATACTTTTCCCAAGAAAGACAACATTGGACTAACATAAACAAATAGTTTAAAGTTTTAAAGAACAAATACAATGTGTACAACTATTCCTGCTAAAGCTTCCTGTGAAAAAATATATTTTTCAACAGCTATTGGCCTCACATTAAACTATCACAGATGAGCTTCACATTGCCTACTACATTGAACTCAAATGAACTATTACCTTGCACGGGTCATGGGATATTTGATGCAGGCATCTTATCCAAGTAAAGCAAGGCACCTTTAATGATATAAATGACAATTTACACCCAGTAACATCATCCTTCTTTGGTCAAATCCTTCCCTGTTATATTGCTATTAAGCCATGTTTCAATACATAATGGTAGTGTTTATCCTGAGCCTTTTCATTATATTAAGCCTCAAAGATATTTGCAAACACTCGAATTCATGTAATAGAAATAGCTTTAGATATGGAAACAAAAGCAAATGCAATAGAAACAAATAACACTTCAACCAATCACCCCAAAAATGGGGCCAATCACCAGCATCTTGTGAAAAGAAAAGGGCCAAGGTCGTGGCCAAGTGGAGTCATTTGCCTAAACCTACACTAAGTACCAAAAATACAACTTCCCTTACCCATAGGCCCAGGAAAGCTTGCAAGAACTTTTTTATGACACTATACAACAATACAATTGGAACAATGACTTTAAATATCAAGGTCAAAAGTCATGATAGGAGAAAACTAATGATAAATTAAACAAAATAGTTTCTTCATGATTCAATTATTGTACTATGCTAGGCATCTTTATACCTCTTCGGTAATCTTTCTAATTTCATCCATTCCCTTGGACACGCTTTCTAATAAGGTACTCTCTTCTTCCTTCAACCTGAGTTATATTATAGATTAACTGGGCAAGTCAAATCCACATTCAGACAGGTATAGTGTAAGCACACAAAATGTGGGACCAAATAAATGAAAGACCTTGAAAGTGTGAAATCAGCAGCATCAATCATGTCCTGAAGTTCCTTAAGCTTTTCCTCTATTTCACATTCTTCAGCCTGTTTTAATAAGAAAGTCAGGGGTATAAACATGTTAATACTTTTGGCAACAGCAAGCAACCCCTCCGCACCTTTTCATACAAGTACAAATTGGAAAACACAAATGGTAAAACTACTAAAGGGGGGGAACAGCCAACAGAAAATAGTTAATACTCTAATGCAATTGATGCAAAGTGAAGAAGAAGCAATGATCAATAGGCATTTTAGGAATACCAAACACCAAAGCCAGAAGGCAGCATTATTTTGATTACAATGCCACCTTTCCCCTCAATCTCTTTGATAAACGAGGTTCAAAATTACAGCATAGTTATGACCTTTGAAAAGGAAATCTGTTTTGCTCAGACATCGCATTGTTGAAAAGAGGGTTGCCCCATCTTTTGTTTGTACCATAACAAGGATTCCTTTAAGGACTGTTTGATATGAAAATATATGTTTGACATGATAGTCTTCAAAAGATCAATGTGCAATACAAGCAATTTGCATATATTTAAGAGGGAAATAGGGATGATGAAATGTACAATTTTGTTATGCATTACTTTATCACAGAAATTAGCAGGAATGCTCAAATAAAAAGACGAAGAAAAGACAGAAATGAGCACTAGTAGGGGGAAAGGTTTCCATCTCTATTCAAAGAAAAGGAAGAACCTGTGTATTTTTAACTTGTTGCTCATGAATATCACGGGCTTGTTGTTCAAGCAACTTGACACGTTTCACCATGCTATGAATTTGATTGGTTCGGCGATTGTGCTCATTTTCTAACTCAAGTTTCTTCTTCGTTGCCTGACAAATGATTATTGCATGAGTAGGTGGAGCGATTTTCAGAATATGTTAACTATTAAGACAGACTGTAAAGAATATGCAGGAAAGGTATAAACTTAAATAAGCATGTCAGGAGCACGCAATGCAGATCATACCATTCAAACAGTTGACTATTCACTATGCCACCATCACAATCCCTAGTTTCACTAGTGCCGGTTAGATTGTTTCCGGTCCATCTAATATTGTTTCTGTTGTCATTCTACAGAATGTGAAATGAAGTGCCAACTCAAAATCAAGAAGAATATAACATATGCCACAAAAGACACCTAAAATGATAACACTCATAAGATGCGCAAGAATCATAGAAACCATCTGACTCTGATTGACATCACTTCTTTTGGTATGGTGTATATAATTCAGGGCACAAATATCTTCATGTAACCTTTTAAATTGACATATTATGCCAACATGTTTCGATGTTCTAAATGATGTTAATAATCTATCCAATCTCAAGGTCCCATAAGACATGTGGACCTAAGTTTTTCTTTTCTTTTTTCCTGAGCAAGGAGTGGATAGGAAGGAATCTAGTGTAGGTTCAGGATTGCATTTTGAAATTCAGACTCTTATGCGATTAACACAGATTTTGATGTTATGCATATGATTTTGTGGTAGGTTATTTTGATGTCAAAATACAGCAGCCTGTAATTTTTTACAGCATTTACTAATCGTTCTTAATTGCATGATTATGTCAAAACACAGCAAAGTTTATAATTCTGCAATGAAATAACTCAGCTCTGTTGAAATGCTCAACATAAGTGAACTTTTACTGACATGTATTCTTGATCTGCAGGTTCTGTCTCCATCAGAAATCATTCTTTAATTACACACAAAAAAAAAGCAACCCGACAGGATTCAAGTTTTTGTCACAACCAAATAAGCTTTCAGTTGTCAGTTTTGGCATTCACTTCAGATCTTTTGACAGTGAACTTATTATATTAACACTGTACTAGTCACTTTCCCCTGGACAGAAATTTCCAACATACCAAGGAAACAGTATTACGCAATTCATCCTGTTTATTCCTCACTTCCTTCGCTCTTTCCACCATATGTGCAGTTTGGGCTTTCTTCTCTATGAAGGTTTTTCTCAATTCCTCCACCTTCATCTGTAAAGAAATTAAAGAAATGTTTTAATAAGTTACAAAGTAATTTATGATCAGATTTAATGCAACAAAAGGATGCACATCTTAACAATCAACTTTCCACAAAAACCAATGCAACCACCCCGCCCCCAAAACCCCCCGAAAAAGGGGAAAGGAAAGGAAATAAAGAGATTGAAACAGCAGATAGGCATCTCACATAAGTAAAAATAAAGTAATCAAGGAAATCATATACATAGCATGTATATGAGAGAGATCTGTAGCAAAACAGACTTGATTATATTTAGATGAACACAATCCAGCATCAAATGAATAAAGGTGGCAATAAAATAAAATACATCATTCTCAAAAACAAACCAGGATTTGGAATATTCTTACCCATGAACAGCAAGTCCACAAAAATCAAGGAATTGTGAGGAATTTAAATGGAAGAAAATTAAAAACTTAAAACTTTTGGGTCAAAACAAGGAAAACAAGACATGTGTATGACAAAAGAAAGGAATGGGCAGGGTGGGGCTAGCCGAGGGGAATGGCAGAGTGTGATGTATCAAAAGGAAAAGGATTTTCTGGTCACTAGTTTCACCTAATTTTAGGCTTTTCCCAGGGAGTAAATCCACGGGACATTTAATGGGAGCAAATCTTAAGTTATTTAATAAACTGTTATAAGTAACGATGGGGGTTTTCCTCTAACTTGCTATTTTTTAAAATTTTCAGTTAAATATTGAGAGATTTCATATGGGTTTGACATGCATGCCTACCTGCCAATCAGCCTGTATAAAAGTCCTCTTCTTTCCTCCATTATTCTTATTTGTGCATCTCTATTTCTTTTCTCCCCAGAGAGAGCTGCATAGTGGGGCAGCCTTCTAGATCCTTCCTTTTTCTCATTTTATTCAACCTCAAAATTTACCCTATTGTATCATTGTTAACAATCCCTACATACCAGCATTTTGCTCCCTACATTTAAATCCAATCAGATAAACCCATTCCCTTCTGAAACATACTGTTGCCAGCAGAGTCCCAATAATACAGCTACCAGAATTTATTGTTACAGCCACTAAATGCAAGCTTTTACTTGTTAAACCTCAACATTCACAATTCTCATCCAGTACACAGATCTTGAACCTATTTGTCTATAGTGAACACAGGAAAATAAAAGCAAAGGAAACAAGGGAAATAAAGATGTACCTAAGGGAAAATATACAACCAGATAAAACAAACAAAAAAAGATCAAAAATCAAACTCATATTTAAGGGAAATTCTGTAGCTATAAATTTGACTGAAGCCTCCAGAGAAGGGATGAAAAAGGATGAAATAGAATATAAATCTATATTGCAATTCACAGAATCTAAATAGCATTTTTAGTCCTTCCAAGTTCTAGAATTTATTACTCACGAGTTCATGATCAATTCTAGCTTGACAAGTGGGTATGCGTTCTTTAAGCTTTCCAACCTTCACCATTTGTTCCTGGAGTTCCTTGTCTACACTGTAGACCCAAGACCATGCAAGCTTCTTCTTTAACTGTTGTACCTGCTGAGACATTTCTTCTAGATGCTCCATATTTTTTATCTTTCCTTGCAACTCAGTAAGTTCCTTCTCTATGGGTTTTATCGAAGCCTCCAGTTCATCAACAAGTGCATTTGCAGACTTCAGTTGTTCATTAATACTTAGTAAAAGATCATTAACTTGTTGAAGAAGAGTAGCCTTGAAAAAGAACTGCACAATGGGATGTCAGTACTGCACCCATATGATTTGTCCTGGCACTAAATAAGCAGACAATAAGATTAGAAGTTACCTTAAATTTGTCTTTTTCATTCCCAGAATGCAGAAACTCTCTGCTTTTGTCTTGACTCATTATTACACAAGGATTCTCAACATCAATCTGCATGATGTAGAGCATAATATCTTGAACATTACCGATAGAAGTTATGAGGAGTTGGTGAAATTTTAATTTTTGAAAAGTAAACAATATCTCATCATTCATTGAACAGTTCCTGCCTTTATCATCCATGCCCATCAAATAACATGCATGTTATGTGACATGTGACAAAACAAGTGAATAAACATGCTTCCTAGAATATGAAAAAAAAAAAAATGATTAAACAACCAAATGCCTGAAGTTCAAGCAATTATAAATATCACCAACACTAAAACTAATTAGTTTGAGAAACAGAGTTAAAGATCTGGGCCACATCAAATATCAATGATCAAAAACATCATTCATGTCAAATGTACAATGCCAAATGTGCCATTTATCAGAAATACATTATTGCATATAAAATGGCACAAATGGCATCCAACTAACAGTCAATCTGCTCCAGATCATTGAGCATCAATGATTCAAGTAATGAAACTCAATATTTTACATAGGTAAGATCCATTGGGGAAATAAAATGGATGGCAGAAAATCCTATGAAAAAGGCCATTAGCTGGCTATATACAGAAAACATTGCATGCATAAGTAAAAGAGATAATCACTATTTTCGTGGGAAATGATAATATTTTGAGTAAAAAACTCACATTAAAATGTTCTATGAGCTCCCGAAGATCCTCTCTTCGACTAGCAACTTTTCTTCCTGTCAAATATCTCATGGTGAAAACAACAATAAGTACGAAAACCTAAATCAATAATAGAGCACTCCACAACAAGACTGTAACAGAAAAGGAAAAAAGAAGAGATTTGATATGAATATTCATTTTTGTTTCCATTAGTTGAAATCATCCATCAAATCAAATCGGAGATACTTCATAAATGCAGAATCTTGGATTCCATAAATTTTCAAAACTCTGACAGTGTTTTCCTAGGAAAAAACAGAATCTAACAGGATGCGGTTATGTGGTAAAAGGTCTTCAAAATCCTTACAAGAAACTACCAAATGATGTTTTCCTCGGCAATAAGTCAGGAAAAAAAAGAAGTTTTCTTCCAACAGTAATATATCTGTGTAAATGTGACTCCATAATGTTCAGTCCTCATTACTTGCAAAATTTATTTAATAATTTCTCCACAACCAGTAACAAACAAGCATTAGTACAAGAAGGGACCACTTTAGTTTCCTCATTAGCTTTCTCCCTCAACATCTTTCTCTACATTTATAACAGCAACAAGCATGATTCAGTTCAAATCCACATCAGCCCAAAGTGGAAAGGAATAGAAACAAAGAAAAACGGTTCTCTCTTATAACACAAAGTTGCCATGTCTAAAAAGATACCATGCTACTCCAAATGCCATACATATATGAGAACCGTAATCTACAGAAAACAGGCAGAGGACATGTGGCATGGCTGAAAAGAGTAAAACAATAGAGAACAAAAATACAGCAGAACAATGGCTAAAACTAGAAGAGAATTGAAGTTGGAACATTGTAATAGAGTTTAGGGTTCAGAAACTTAAACTCCAAGGAAAAAAAAACTAAGAGGTCACATGCTTATAACCTTAATTTCAGAAATAAAATAAAACAAATTGTAAGGAAGGCTCCAGCATCAACAAGTAACAAACACCTGCATCTAGACTCAATTAAATTGATGAAAATGTTTAAAAATACATCAATTACTACAATGTATGGTCCCAGAATACCACAGCATATACTTCTATGAGAAATTAAAATATAATGAAAAACAAAATATATATAAAGAGCTCACGTAGCTCTGGTCAGAGAAAATTCCAATTGTTTGGAAGCGGCATATCATGGATTCAAGTACAAATACATTCAACAGTGATTCGTTCAAACACAGCCCAATTGGCCAAGGGGCCTTAATACCTTTTTCATCAGAATCACAAGGAACTCAAGGCTTTTTAAATGAATTAAAGATATCTTTATCAGAAAACCAAATAGACCTTGGTGATCCTTCAGAACAGTGGTACTGGAAGATTGGTTGATTCTCCGTTCTATTATTATGGAATCACCATAGATATCTGGCTTATAAGACTCCTCTCCTCTGTTTCTTACTTCCACTTCAACAACAGCATAACTGCAAAGAAGCAACATCAGATAAACATAAGCTGGCATAAACACATTGTTTCGTTAAGAGATAATTGAGCTAATATTACCAGTAACTCTAGTTCTAATAACAAGAACAACTATTAATGCCTATAATGCATAACTTTGCACACAGTAACCAAGTATACAATTCTGAAGTTCGAGGGTTTTTCTTTAGCATTCCAAAGTGTAGTTTCAGCTTTCCAGCCTCTTTTGCAACTCTCCAGCAAAACATTACGCAGTCAAAGAGAGGAGTAGAATTTCACACATTCTATACAAACAACTTATAAAACCAGTAACACTTGATTTCTTTAGAAGAAAATGAGCAAATAAACAAACGGGCAAGACAACACAAACCTGCAACCAGTTTTGATAAAATCCTTCAAAGTGGCGGCCCTTTGAGTTCCTTTAGCCCGGCATCCAAATGCAATACATAAAGCAGTCAATATTGCACTTTTGCCACCTATATAACCACCAATTCCCCATAAAACAAAAAAAAGATTAATTCAATAAAGCGATCATTAGTTCATAACTCCCCTATCAAATTACACACATGCCATTTCCAGAATCAAACAAAACAACTAATAGTCTCAATTCTCAACTAATGAACAAAATTTAAAAAAATCAAACAAAAACTTGAAAACCCTAAATTAGGGTTTTGATGTACCTACTTCCGTTTCGACCGGTGACAAAATTGACCCACTGGTCAAGCTCAATTTGGAGGTTATCATGGCACATGAAGTTCTCTAACCGGATCCTGGAGATGGTACCCACACCGGACCGAAAAGTGGTAGGGATGTTACTATCCCCGAAAACCCTAGAATCATCCATGGCCTGGTTTGATGATCCAGGGTTCTTGTAAATCTCTTCAATAGAGAGCGACCGAGCGAGCCAGCCAGCCTAAAAATTTAAAAGTAAAGGACACAGTTTATTTTTATTTTTATTTTTATTTTTTTAGGGAGAGAGTAATAATAAAGTAATGGGAGGGAGTGTGAGGGGAGGGGAGGAAGTGAGGGCTTTGTGGCGGGAAGAAGGATTTGCACTGTGCGACGCGGGTGTATATTGATAGCTGTTTGCCACCCTATTTTGCATTGCCTTTCAAAAGCATATTTAAAAATATTTAAAATTTATTTTTTTTATTTTAAATTAATATATCAAATTATTTTGATGTGTTAATATCAAAAATAATTTTTTAAAAATAAAAAAA
>Ga0325400_1007312_pt1 | contig 10557 bp, 12 predicted proteins | sample PopdelMetagenome_2_FD_205662 | JGI IMG/M metagenome (GOLD analysis project Ga0325400, IMG submission 205662) | Populus deltoides microbial communities from Bellville, Georgia, United States - Xylem-PdKOR-R1 | ecosystem: Host-associated > Plants > Phyllosphere > Stem > Wood/Secondary xylem...
TCACGAATGGACTAGCATACATTTAGTGTATGTTAGGATCCCGGGTAAGGGGATTTCCACGTATTGGCTAACATACATTCAGTGTATGTTAGGATCCCGGGTAAGGGGATCACCATGTATTGGCCAGCATACATTTAGTGTATGTTAGGATCCCGGGTAAAGGGATCGCCTTATATCGACTCCTATGAGGTGGTGATGACGATACCAGTGAAATTGGTATCGGTAATGTGATAAGCAAAAGTAATCACATTGATCTTATAAGGTCTGGAATGAAGGTTGATAGTGGCAGAGGGAACGGTTATTAATAGTTTGAATAAGGAAGAGATTTTAATTAAAAAAAACTAGAAGGGAGAAGTAAATGAAATATGAATGCATGTTACCCTGTTGAAATTATTATATATTCATATTGTTATATTTATTGTGATATTCACCTTGCAATAATATGTATTTTGTTTCAGGATCATCGCATGCACGACAAGAGTAGATCTTAACTTATGTTCCCCTTTTGAAATCTAGGTTCTAGGGAGTATACCCTTGTATTTTGTAAACATGAAAATGTTTGTATAACTTAATTTGTATAATAAATGTTTAAATTTGATTGGATGAATTTAACGTTGTAGTTGATATAACCATATTTCATTTCTATGTATCTATATTTAATTAAATTATCCATCCATAATGATATTTTTGTTATATAATGCATATCATAAATATTATGGTTGATAGGTGTGAGTATAATTGTGGAATTGAAACCCAGATAATTGGGTCGGGAATTAAGTTATGAGATGCGAACTGTCAGAAGTGTAAACAAGTTACATGTCGGTAACGTGGGACCTTTCGGCATAAGGGGGACTCCGTCGAAATTCCAATAAATGTTAATACGAAGACCATGAATATGTATATACAAAAAAAAATTTAACTACTCTGTTTTTCTATTGACATGAGATTGTTGTTTTATCCTAGAAATGGAGGATGTTACAAAAGTAATCATCAATTGGTGTGATGTCAGATGTCGAATCTATTATCAATTTGGACAAATGATCCGCAACAACATTTTTGGTGCCTTTTCATCCTTGATTTTTCTCGTTTAAAAGTTTCAAAGATGTTAAAATCGTGATTGACTTCCATTTGTTTGGTCATGGTATGAGGAAATGGAAGTACTGGTGGGGAATCAATCTTTTCTTTGCAATGTTCAAGTTTAACCCCTTCCTTACCCTCAGAGATTGACTCATAATCTTTCTCACAAGGTTCACGAATGGGTTTTTTAATAACCTTACCACTGTGGAGAGTAATGACTGATTGGACTTGATCCATGTGTTGGCTTCCAAAACTACTTGCATTTGCATTGTATTGTCCCTTGGGATTTTGCTGTGGTTGAGATGGAAACTTACCTTTTTCCTGAAAACTAAGAGTAGATGTGAATTTTACAAGAGTATCTTTCAAATCAGCCATAGTTTGAGCTTTTTGAATGTTGATTGTCTCTTGCTTTTCAATGAATGCATGCAATGTTTCCTCAAGATTTCTTCTATGAGGTGGAGCATAAGGAGGTGCATATCCATGAGAATTTTGAAAATTATGGTGCGCTTGAAACGGTGGCTATGAAGTTTGTGCATTATTGTTATCACTCTTCCAACTGAAATTTGAGAGATTTCTCCAACCAGGATTGTATGTTTGCTAGTATGGGTTATGATTGGGCCTTTGGAAACTGTTTAAAGCATGGGCTTATTCATGGAGGCATTCCTTGAAGGAAGGCAAAGTTGGACAGTCATTGGTTGAGTGTTCATTGGTTTCACATATTTGACACACAATGTCTTGAACAAATTTTAATTGACCACTCCATTTTGATTTTAGTGCCTCGACTTTTCTAGCTAAAGATGCAAATTTGGCTTGGAGGTCATGATCTTCCCTAAGGTTGTACATTCCTCCACTAGATGTATGAGGTTGAGTTTTACTTGGTGCCTGATAAGTGCTTGTAGTGTCTCAATTTTGAGCATTTTCAGCTAACAAGTCTAGGTATTCCATTGCTTCATTAGGGTCTTTTTCTTTAAAAGTTTCATTGTACATCAATTCCACCATTTGTCTATCTTTAGGTGTTAACCCTTCATAAAAATGAGAAACCAATCTCCATGTTTCAAAACCATGATGAGGGAAAATATTAAGCAAGTCTCGATACCTATCCCAACATTGGTAAAATGTTTCTCCTAGTTTTTGAGTGAAAGTGGTGATTTGTCTTTTGAAAGAGTTTGTTTTGTGAAACGGAAAAAACTTCTTTAAAAATTATTGTTACATTTCATCCTAAGCACGAATGGATCCTAGTCTCAAATTTTGTAGCAATGTTTTAGCTTTATCTTTTAATGAAAAAAGAAAAAGCTTTAATCTAATGGTGTTCATGCTACAATTTGAGTCATTATAAGTGTTACAAACTTCTTTAAATTCTCTCAAATGCAAGTATGGATTTTCTAGTTCTAAGCCATGAAAAGAAAGTAAAATTTGAATAATGTCTGGCTTAAAATTGAAGTGAGATGCATCAGGAGGGAAAACTATACATGAGGGTGCACTTGTTCTTGTAGGATTCATGTAGTCTCTAAGTGTTCTAACTTGATTATTTACATTATTCTCATTATGAAGCGACTGGTTATCTTCTTCGGCCATATTTTCTGAAAATGATGAGAATACCCTACAAAGTCTACCACTTAATGTACGTGACCAAACTCTCATGCACGTGTAGGAAAAGGAAGAAAAGAAAAAAAAAAGAAACAAAACAAAACAAAACAAAAGAAATAAAAGTTAGATAAAATGAAAAGTGAAAAGAGAAAATAAAATAAATATTATAATTTATACAAGAATTTACCCCCCCGGCAACGACGCTAAAAACTTGACACAATCAAAGATTTGATGTCTTCTCTCAAGTGCAAGAGTGTCAAAGTAATAAATAACCCGGCAAGACCGGGGTTGAACCACGGGAAGGTTAATTGTACAAACTACAAATAAAAAAATAGATAATAACAAAAATAGAGTTGAAGAGAGCTTTAAGATGTGATATTGATGTAAGGATTTAAACAAATATAAAACAATTGTCAAGGTTAGAGGATCCACTAATGGTATTTCAAATAAGTATAATATAAACTCATTTTATTATTCAACTGGAAACCACACACAAAGGAGGTTCCAATCATATTATAATTTATTAACATGATTATATTAATTATCTTATTTGAGTAATGCCAATACTTGTAAATGTTGTCAGGTATTCATGGTGATAACTTATGTTAACAACAAATCAAGTTCCTTTCACAACACAAGTGTCAGTTATACCATACAGTTGGGCTATGAATGTGTCAAGTATTTGTTGTACCAAGGGTTGTTCAACACAAATCTAGATTAACCATTTAACAAGCAAGGTATTAAGAGTGAGTAAGATAATAAATACATAACATGTTAGTATCAAACATTAAAATCTATGTTGAGTTAATATTATACTTATTCTTACACCATTAGTATACCCTTTTCACCTTGAAACGGAAACAAGATAAGAACATAATTATATAAGTATAGTAAACATTATGAATAAGAGAAACATAGATAAACAAGATAAGAACATAATTATATAAGTATAGTAAAGGAAATGAAAAGCATAAATAAGAGATTAAGGAAAATATAGCATGTAATAAAACTTGAACATTACAAAATACAAAGAAAGAGAGCAGGAGCAAGATCTTGATCTGAAAACCAAGATGCCTAAATGCATGGCAAATGCCTCCTTTTATAGGCCAAAATTCAGAACTATTGATTTGATGACTAATTGTTGAGTGGGTGGCCCCATCTTGACTTGGTGACAATCCTTATCTTCTTGTCTGAACAAAACATCATTGCTAACGTCAGAATTTGAATAGATAGTTTTTATTAAAGTTCTAGGAAATTATCTAAGCTTTCCAACAAAAAAAGAATCGGTGCATTTGGACTTCTATAACTCGAAATATGGGTTGAACACTGAACAGTGTCTGGGCTGCAGGATAGATTTTGACTTCTCCGTTGTTGCTACAATTTGAACTTGAAAACGGCCTTTTTGAACTTGGACTCTTCATGAAAGTTTTAGGCCTATGTCTTAGCTTTCCATCCATATAGACCAGACCTAAATCCAAGTTCTACAACTCCAGGTATGATCCAATAACCAAATAGTGTTCCAGTTTGGACTGAACCAACATCTCTTTTCTAAGCTTGCCCCTCTCTTTGTTTTCTCAATTTCAGTAGTTAAACTCATCAATCAATCCTTTAATTTATGTGATAGGCCTGCATTTAAGAAGAACATTTACCATAAATTAAAGGTATCTTATAGTATCAGACTTGTTATTATAAAACATGCTTTAGTTTAGGAGTTATTGATACTTCAAGTGCAAAATGATGATATAAAACCTTGATAAAAATGCACTTTTAAGTACTAATTACTATACAAGTTCTAGATTACTAGGTAGGGAAAACATCATTTGGAAAGGGAATTAGTAAGAAACAAGTGAAGAAATTGTGAGGGGAAGAGAGGGAGAGGGTTAGTTGGTATACAAAGAGGGAGGAGCTAAAAATTTTCAACCGATTAAGAATCAAAATCCAAATTATCATCAGGTAAGGAACCCTAAACCTAATTATAACAACCAATTTAAATTTGATGAGGAATTGTGCACTAATCTTGAATTGAAATTAGGGTTCTTTAGTAAAATTGGAGGAAATGTAGAATTGGTTGAAATTAGGTTAATTAAAGTACTGTAAATTACTTTGAACATGAAATCATATGGAAATATCAAAGACAAATCAATGGTTAAAGGAATAAGAGTGGCCAGCCATTAGGCCATTAGAGGAATGAATGGGAGGAGAAGAATTTATTATTTTCTTGATAAAGTCCTTATAATGTGTTGTTATAATGTAAACAATGACTAAATAAGATAAATGATTGCATGAGAAGGAGAAAGGGGCCTTTGGTTCCTTTAGGCCATGTTTCAGCCAAGGCAAGATTAAGAGGGGAGCGAGGCGTTTTGAGATTTTATATGTTAATAATGGGTAAATTAGGTGTGGTAAAAAGTTTATTAACAAGTGAGGCATGATAATTTTATAGTAAGGGAATTTTATAAAATGAATGCATGTGTTATGTAAGGTAGAAATGAGTTTATTGGTTATAATTTATAGCATATGGCTTGACTTAGGAGGAGTTGCAGAATGTAGGAAATATGGAATCCAATAATGCATATATTTCTTGAAATAGTTTTTGATCACTTTAGATAAAAAGGGGCAAATTAGCTCAAGCGATCACTAAGAGGTCATTTTTAGAAAGGTTACCACTCCTATAATATATGTCGCACCCGACATTGCGGCGACCTTTAAAGTATCTTCAAAAGGAAATAGAATAGATTTCTTGCATCTTGTTTTTATATAGGGAAAGGTCTAATTTAAGGAGTCACCACCTTATATTATGATCACTAAGAACCCTAACTAGTCAACAAAGATCTTATGGTACAAGACTAGTTACGCAAACAAGAAGATATTATTATCCCTTAAATGTCCTACCTGAGGCAGTGATGTGATCCAACCATCAAAGGATCCATTGGAGGTTCCAGTTGGTCCAGTTACTAGGCTTAGGGCTAAGAAGTTCAAAAAAGCTTTCAATGGACTTCTTCAAGATACATGGGCTAAGGTGGACTTCAAGAGGATTTGTAATAATAAAGCGCAAGCCTTGATTAATTTGATTCATGTTCAAGAGGGGCTTGTTGGTGGAACCAAGACCATTACACAAGGATTGGGAGAAGAAGACTAGATTCGAATAGTTTGACCTTTTGTTACACTTTTGGTCATAAATGGAGCTACATATCAAATTTTGATGTTATTCTAGTTGGGCTGGAAACTAGACTTCTATACCTTTCCAATGATATATGGCACGCCTTCTAATTCATTAAGATGAGAGATAGCCATCTGTTTTAGGTTGGGCCTTGCTGCTGCCAGACAGAATATGGAAATAACGAACTTGTTTTATTTAATTAGTTGGGCTATCAAACTTTATTTATTTTGAGAGGAGACAATTTTTTTGGTCTTTAGACTTATTTATTTTGTTTAGTTTAATTAGTTTGGGCTAGTTTAGCTTGGGTTTATTATTATTTAAATTGGGTTTATGTGGGACCTATTAGGAAAATTAGGGTTTTGGCTTGGAGTTTAAATACTCTTTAGGAATAATTTTAGGTCAGACTTTTGATGATATTTTTAGCATTTTAGCCGACTTTTGGTTGCTCAATCTTGGTTCTTGATTGAACTTTCAACTTTTCAAAGAATTGACCATTCTTTTTTGTGAATTTATACTTCCTTTGCTCGTCTCCAAGTGTAGGCGTTGTGACCGAGTTGGTTTATAGTCTTGTTGCCTTGGAGCAAGTCTTCCATTGTGATAAGCTCATTCAAATCTCTACAAACTTGGGTTAGATTGATCTTGAGGTTGCGAATACCATTAAATTCCACTAGGGTTCGCATCAGTTGGTATCAAAGCTGATCTAATCATAGGTTATATCCTTCAATTTGAGTCTTTATTGTTTCTTGTTTGATACTTGATAGATTCGGCCACCTATATATATAAGGAGGCTTGATCTTGAAATCTTGATTGCTGCAGCACAAAAAAAAAACAAAAAGAAAAAAAATCACTTTTTTTTTGTTTTGGCCGAATACATGCTTGAGAAAACCTTGATCATTGGGAAATTGGTTAGTCTTGATTCGTGAATCTTTTAATAGTCTTGTTTGTGTTTCTTGAATATTTGGGTAGTTTAATTGATTTTCTTGAGTTTCTAGAATTTTCTTGAATTAAATCCTTAGTTCTTGATAATTCGTATTAATTGTTTAGTTCTTTTCTAATTTTTTTTTTATTTCGTGTCTTCAAATCATCATATTATTCATACAAATTTACATTGCTATTTGTGAATTTGTCATCGAGTTTTGTTTTGTTAATTTTGTAATTTCTTGCTTCTGGAGTCTATATCAAATTTATAAATTCACTGCATAGTTGGTTGCATTTTCTGAATTGTTGCTAAGTGATTTCAAGAACTAAAGAAAGGCAATTTGAGTGGAAAAAGGCATAGGGAGCATATTCGAGTGAAAAGCCTATAAATTTGTGTGAAACACAAGTGTGCGAGGTGTTATTTTTATTTCTAACAATTTTTGTGCAGGTTTAAAAAAAATTAATGTCTTCTAACAGTGTGCCAAAAAAGAAGGGTGAAATCCCAGAAGATGGGCTTTCGAGAATATAACAACAGATGGAATTTATGTTTGGTGAGTTGATGATTAGGATTGAAAAATTAGAGACTAGGTCTGATGGAAGGCGTAGTAAAAGGGGTAGAGAAGCTAGGAAGGAGGAGAGTGTTGCTGGAAACTCTGTAGATGAAGCCGAGGATGATCTTAACCATGGTGGTGGGTTCCGTACACATAAGGGAGAGAGGTATGAGAATCGATCAAGGAGGGGACATATTCGGCCACATAGGGATTTTGAGCATAGAGGGGATTTTGATGATTTGGGAGATATAGATCGAAATTTAGGTAGTATTAAGTTAAAAATCCCAGCCTTTAAGGGGAAAACTGATTCGGAAGCTTATTTAGATTGGGAAAAAAAGATGGAGATGATTTTTGACATCCATAAGTACTCTGAAGAAACAAGGTTAAGTTAGCTATAGTGGAGTTTACTGATTATGCCATGGTTTGGTGGGAGAGATTGGTGGTGGAAAGAAGAATGAATAGAGAAAGACTAGTTAGCACATGGGAGGAGTTGAAGACATTAATGAAGAAGAGGTATGTTCCTAAACATTATTATCGGGAGTTGTTTAATCATTTACAAATGATTATACAGGGTAATAAGAGTGTGGAGGAGTATCAGAAAGAATTAGAGGTGGCTATGATTAGAGCTAATGTTAATAAAGATGAGGATGTTACTATGTCTAGGTTTTTGAATGGCTTGAATAGAGACATAGCTAATGTTGTGGAGTTGCAATCATATGTTGATTTGGAGGAATTAGTACACTTAGCGATTAAGGTTGAAGGACAATTGAAAAGGAAGGGTAATACATGATCTGGAGCTTATACGGGGTCTTCTTCAGGTTGGAAGATGAATTATAGGAGAGAGGGTAGTGCGTCATTGAAGCCTTTGGTGACTTCTAAAATTGCCGAACCTACCTCCATGAAGAAGCAGGCTTCGGCCAATGAACAAAAACTTAATGGAGAAGTTCAACCGAAGCGTAATCGTGATATAAAGTATTTCAAGTGTCAGGGATTGGGACACTATGCATCAGAATGTGTAAATCGTCGAGTTATGATTCTAAGGGATGATGGAGAGATTGTGTCCACTAGTGAGGAGTCTGATTGTGATGACATGCCCCCACTTTAGGATGCTAGTGATTTAGAGTATGTTGTTGGTGATAAAGTTTTGGTGATTAGAAGGTCGCTTAGTGTTTAGACTATGGAACATGATGTGGAGCAACAAAGGGAGAACATATTCCATACTAGATGCCTATTCAACGATAAGGTATGTAATATGATCATTAATAGTGGTAGTTCTACTAATGTTGCTAGTGTTACTTTGGTTAGAAAGTTGGGATTGAATACCATAAAGCATGAGATGCCTTATCAACTTCAATGGTTGAATGAATGTGGTGTTGTTAGGGTGAATAGATAGGTGATGATTTCTTTTTCAATAGGCAAATATAAGGATGAAGTGTTATGTGATGTTATGCCTATGCATGCTACTCATCTGTTACTAGGAAGGCCTTGGCAATTTGATAGAAAATCCAATCACGATGGGTTTAAGAACAGGTATTCATTAGAGAAGGATGGAAGGATTTATACACTTGCCCCACTCTCACTAAAGCAAGTGTATGAAGATCAAATTCAATTGAAGAAGGGCTATGAGGAAGATCAACATGTTTCGGCCAAAATGGAAAAACAAGTTGAACAACATGGTAAGGATGTGAGGAAGAGAGAAAAGAAAGTGAGCCATGAGTTGACAGCAAAAGGGAACAAAGTTTCAGCCCTTAGGACATTAGGGGAGGGTCATGGCCAAGAACAAAAAAATAAATAAAAAAGGCCGAGAGTGGAGAGAAGAAAGAAAGGGTGAGAAAAGAAGAGTGTGTAGAAAAAGTGGGGAAACACCTTAATTTTTTTGGAAAATCTAATGATCTTAAACATGCCTATCTTTCTGACTTGCTTATGATTTTACTTGTGTATAAGGAGGCATTCTTTAACTCAGATGATTTAGATTCTTGGGTTCCTAGTGTTGTTAAAATTCTTTTGCAGGAATTTGAGGATGTCTTTCCGGATGACATTCCTAGTGGTTTGCCGCCAATTAGAGGTATTAAGCATCAAATTGACTTTATTCCAGGAGCGTCTATACCAAATAGGCCGGCTTATAGAAGCAATCCTGAAGAGACTAAGAAGCTTCAAAGGCAAGTGTGGGAGTTGATGTCGAAATGATACATTTGAGAGAGCATGAGTCCTTGTGCAGTTCCCGAGCTTTTTGTTCCAAAAAAGGACAAAACTTGGTGAATGTGTGTGGATTGTTGAGCTATCAATAACATCACTGTAAACTATTGACATCCCATTCCTAGATTAGATGATATGTTGGATGAATTACATGGTTCTAAATTATTTTCAAAAATTGATTTGAAAAGTGGTTATCATCAAATTAGGATGAAAGAAGAGGATGAATGGAAAACTGCTTTTAAAACTAAATATGGTTTGTATGAGTGATTGGTTATGCCTTTTGGACTTACTAATGCACCTAGTACTTTTATGAGATTGATGAATCATGTGTTGCGTGTTTTTATTGGTAAGTTTGTAATCATTTACTTTGATGATATCTTGATTTATAGTAAGGAGATTGATGAGCATATAAGTCATTTGAGACAAGTTTTTAATGTGCTTAGAAAAGAGTCCTTATATGCTAATTTGAAAAGTTGTGACTTTTGCATGGATATGATTGTTTTTCTTGGATATGTGGTTAGTGCAAAAGGTATAGAAATGGATGAGGCTAAGGTTAAGGCTATTCAAGAATGGCCTACACCAAAATCCAAAACAAAAGTTAGGAGTTTTCATGGTTTGGCTAGTTTTTATAGGAGATTTGTTAAAGACTTTAATACGGTAGCCTTTCCATTGACTGAAACTGTTAAGAAAGTCGTAGGTTTCAAGTGGGGAGAAGAACAAGAAAATGCTTTTAGCTTGTTAAAATCAAAGTTGATTTCGGCACCTTTACTATCTTTACCTGATTTTAATAAAGCCTTTGAAGTTGAATGTGATGCTTCAGGAATAGGTATTGGAACTATTTTAATGCAAGAAAAACAGCCAATCGCTTATTTTAGTGAGAAACTTAATGGTGCAACTCTTAACTATCTCACTTATGATAAAGAGTTATATACAGTAGTGCGGGCTTTGGAGACTTGACAACATTATTTGTGGCCTCGAGAGTTTGTCATACATTCTGATAACCAATCATTGAAACATTTGAGGGGTCAAGGTAAGTTAACTAGGAGACATGCTAAGTGGGTTGAGTTTATT
>Ga0325400_1007316_pt1 | contig 10555 bp, 3 predicted proteins | sample PopdelMetagenome_2_FD_205662 | JGI IMG/M metagenome (GOLD analysis project Ga0325400, IMG submission 205662) | Populus deltoides microbial communities from Bellville, Georgia, United States - Xylem-PdKOR-R1 | ecosystem: Host-associated > Plants > Phyllosphere > Stem > Wood/Secondary xylem...
GAGGGAAGAGGTTAACAAAGCGAGCCCAAAAAGGTTGCAAAACATATTTAGCAACACAAGAGTGATCTACTCCACTGTATTTGTATTTGTGCAGTGCTGCTATTCCATGTGACCCTATATATCCCATTTGTCTTCTTCTTCTTCTTCTTCTTCTTCTTCTTTTTTGCCAAGCTGCTCAAAAAGAAAACATAATCAATCAATCGGATGGAAAAGAGAGAGATTTACATGCCAACCTGGATTACTTGACTGCTGAGAAGGAGAAATGGATCAGAAATTTAAATTGAAATTGAAATGATTTTTTTTTTTTGTTATAATTGACAGACACAATAACAGAAATTGTTTAACGTGAAAATAAGATAAAATTAAAAATTTGGTACCGTTGGGAATGGGGAGATGGCGAGATTTTATTTTCTGGAGCAGTGAATTTTGGGAAAGAGACTGCAGATTTTAGAAGGCAATGGATTTATCTCCCGCCCTTAAAAAAGTAGCGAGGGAGAGGGAGAGCGGAGAATGTACATGTATATGTTAAGCTACTTCGCCCGTGTAGGGGAGATGATTCATCGTTTTTTTTTCTTTTCCTGTCATTGTTTTTTAACGAGGATTTTTAGTTTTTTTTAAGTGTTTTTATATAAAATATAACATATTAAAATATTGTTTTAAAAAATATATTTTTGATATAAATATATTATCGTAATTCTAATTAAAATTAATGTCATATTATTTTATATAAAAAGTAATATCGCCTATTTAAAAAGATATAGTTTCGATCTCCCAGAGAAAACTGGTTGAGTTCTTCTGCACTCCATTGATTCTAAAGAAAGAACCTTCCAAAGTCCCAACAAATGTCGGTAACTCTGGAAGAAAATTAATTGTTCACGATTCTGGTGGGCCACTCCTTTTCTAAAGTTTGAAGCTCCACTTCGACCGTATGTTTAGTAGCCTTTTTCGAGTTATCAAAAACAGTTATAAAAAATAAAATATAAACTTAAATTGTGAAATTATAAATATTTTTTAATTATATATTAATAATTTCAATTAAAAAATTAAATTATATTAAAATTTGATAAAATACATTAACAATATTATAATTAATAATTGAGAGAAATAAATAATATGAATCAATTTTAAAAATAAAAAGTTTTAAAACAAAATTTTTTAATACATAAGAGTCACTAAATAGTAAGAAATACATATAAATCTAGTGATAATTTGGTTATTTCCACCACAATAAGTCCTAGTGAATTCCTTTTGAGTTGCAAGCTGCCAGGCCTAAACTAGTAATTAATTATCATAAATTCAATAATGAAACAAACCCCTAAACAATGTCTAATGCGCTATAAAAATTCAAATTAAAAATAATTATTATAAAATAAATAAATAAAATAATAAAAATCTTAATGATAAAATTCCGTCATGTAGCTCAAATTTTTAATTTTTGCATGTTTTCGGCAGATTTAAGTCATGATTTTAAACATGTCGTTTTCTCTCGTTTGTATATAGTTGGCAAGTTTCGAATGTCTAGTTTCCAACTCAACTTGAATTGAAATAGAATTCAACTAGTAGCTTCATATATGTCCAAAATAGTATACAAGGATCTAATTTGACATATTTGATAAAATTCATCTAGAAATATCATGTCCTTGAAATAATATATTAAAATATTATTTTAAAAAATTGATATAAATATATTAAAATAATTTTAAAATATTAAAAAAATTCATCAATCGTAATTCTAATTAAAATTAATATCATATTATTTTATATAAAAAGTAATATGGCCTATTTAAAAGATATAGTTTCGACCTCCCAGAGAAAACTGGTTGAGTTCTTCTGCACTCCATTGATTCCAAAGAAAGAACCTTCCAAGTCCCAACAAATGTCGGTAACTTTGGAAGAAAATTAATTGATCACGATTCTGGTGGGCCACTCCTTTTCTAAAGTTTGAAACACTACTTCGACCGTTTGTATACTTCGTCCTCTAGTAGCCTTTTTCGAGTTATCAAAAACAGTTACCGACAATTATAAAATTATAAATATATTTTTTAATTGTATATTAACAATTTCAATTAAAAAAATAAATTCCATAAAAATTTGATAAAATACATTAACAATATTATAATCAATAAGTGATATAAATTAAATGAGAAAAATAAATAATATAAATCAATAAATTAATAACTTTAAAAAATAAAAAGTCTCGTGACAAAATTTTTCAATACAGGAGAGTTATTGAATGGTAAAAAATATACATAAATCTAGTGACAACTTGGTTGTTTCCACCATAATAAGTCTTAGTAGGCTCCTTTTAGGTCGTAACCTACTACGCCTAAACTAGTAGTAAATTATCATGAATTCAATGATGAAACAAACCCCTAAACAATGTCTAATGTGCTATAAAAAATTCAAATTAAAAATAATTATTTAAAAATAAATAAATAAAATAAAATAAAAATCTTAATGTTAAAATCCATCCCTATAGCCTGAATATCTAAATTTTGCATGTTTTTAGCATATTTGAGTATTGATTTCAAACATGTCGTTTTCTCTCGTTTGTATGAATTACTGGAGTTACAATATATAGTTGGTAAGTTTCAGATATTTAGTTTCCAACCCAACTTGAATTGGAACAAAATTCAACTAGTAACTCCAAATATGTCTAAAACAGTGCATGAAGGTATAGTTTGATATATGTGACCCTCTGAAATATTATGTTCCCAAATTCCATTTGATCTAAAATTATACCACAATATATTCTCATGTGTCAACTACCTGTAAAATTTTAGCTTTATCCAGTATACAGTTTAAAAGATATGTTCAATCTCGCAAAACTGGTCAGCAAATATTTTAAAATTAAATTTGAACTTGATTTAGTTTATATTATAAATTTAGTAAATTTGTAAAATATAACCAAGTTTACTGATTTCATACCAATTAAATCTGATTTTATTAATTTTTAAGTTTTAATCTAATTTTATATATTAAATACATTAATTTTATAATTTAACTCATGATTTTAACAATTAAGAAAATTTTATTGCGTTTATCAACCTGTACAAGAAAAGAGAGAAGAGCCCAGGTCTTTGGCTTTCGACGTGACATTTTCAATAACTTCGGACATTTATCTCCGAAGCTTCTCTACTTGACTGCAACCACTTGGGATATTTCATGACAGTAATCAAATGTTTTGAGATTTAACTTGTTCATTATTAAAAAATTTAAATTTAAATTTTTAATATTTTTAAATGGTTTTAATATGCAAATTTTAAAAATATTTTTTTAATATATTTTCAAATAATTTTTTAAAAAAAAACAATTACTACCGTAATATGATATATACCTTTAGACAGTGACTGTAGTTTTGTTTTTCTTCTTTCTTGTGATTTAAGATAATGCCACGTTTGTTTGCTAGAAAATAGTTTCTTTTTTGAAAGTGAATTCCAGAAAAGTTAATTCCGGAAAAGTGAATTATTTTCTGATGTTTGACAATATAATAGAAAATAAGTTAGAAAACACTTTCCAGTGTTTGGTTATGTCATGAAAAATGAGCTGGAAAATAACTTATTAATGTTTTATTTTTCTCAAGTTTATTAAAATAATGAGAAACAAATCTTACAAATTAAAAAGTTGAATGAGAATGAAATTGAAAAAAAAATATAATTTCATAAATTATCTTAAATAAAATAAATAATAATCAAAATAATAAATATCAAATCTAAAAAATAAAAAAAATGAAAGATGAAGGAATTAAAATAATAATAATTAACATTTCATAAATTATTTCAAATAAAATAAGTAACAATTAAAAGAATAAGGACCAAATTTGATACATAAAAAATTTCAATAAAAAAATAATAAGGGAAAAGCAAATAACAATTATAAAATTGAGGACTAAAGATAATATAAAAATTAAATTTTAAGAGATGAAATTGAAAAATAAATATTCAAAACAAAATATATATAGCAATCAAAAGATTGGGGACCAAATTTGATATAATCGGTAATTAATATGATATTTCTAAATTTTTCACAATTTCCGGAAAGTATTTTCCATCCAAATTTTTCAGGAAAACACTTTCTTGAAAACCAAGCTAAACTTTTTTTTATTGAAAAGTATTTTTCGTTGATTAACTTTTCTAATAACAAATAAATTTAAAAAAAATTTAAAAAATAAATTTCTAAAAATAATTTCCAAGAAACAATGATAGCCTAATATCTTTACCAAATCTTTAAATTTCCGTCCACCCTTTTGCCCATGAGACTTTTTATTTATTTATTTCACCAATTGTTTGACCGAATTCAGTTTGGGACATCCTGGTAATAGTAGTAATAACAAATATCCAGTAAACCCAGAAGAGGTCTTTGCTGAAATTGCCTTTATTCTTCTGGTTGGATTGTTGATCTTGAAAAGTGAAAAATATGCTACGATATTGCTTTGGGGGGCATTAGAAGTTGACTAATCCTGGAAGTTTCTGTTTTTCTACCAATTTCTAATTCTAGTATTTGCAGATATCGATGGCGAGTTGCAGGTTTGTATCTGGTTTTCATTATCAAGGTCGTTTGATCGGGGGCGTTGCGGCTGGAAAATTCACCTGCCTCCGTCTGCAATTTTTATAAGCCTGGTTCCCTTCGCGTCCCGAGTATCGTCCAAAACCCGCTACCCACGTCAGACTAAATCTAATTTACAAGCAAGAACAAGGTTGGATACCATTCGAGACTTCAAACATTGTTTGCAAAGTGTTTCTCAAATTATCTTTTGTCAGGGTTTTGGATATTTTTATATAAAAATATTAAAAATCACTAAAAATATATTAATTTGATATAAAAAATATTTTCAACTACACGATTTAATCTATGTTTATATTCTTCATGGTAAATTAAAATTAGATGAAAGACGCAAAGAAATGATCATCATCATCATCTAATGCATCGAGTATCAGTTCTTGTAAATGCTATGTTTAATATTAAAATTCTTTCCCCAAAAAACACTCTTACTATTAACAACCAAGTTGTTTTTCGAGAATGCAGGGATACATGAGAAGCCATCCTTCGCCCACTCCGAAGTTTTTGAGGGAGGATTTGTTTGGACCCCTCGATCATATAAACGCCAGCACTACTTTATGGGCCTGATAGCTTATATCTTTTAGACTGAATTGACAGCCCACGTTACCAACAGGCCTTTGATGCTCTGCTGCCAGGCAAACTGCTGGCCTTTGTTTTGGATAGGGGACGATGACCTCACGGATCTTTTTTTTTTAAAAAAAGGTGTTTTTTAAAATAATTTTTATTTAAAAACATATTAAAATAGTTTTTATTTATTTTTTACGCAAACACATAAAAATTATTAGAAAATATTTAAAAAATATTAATTTAATTTTTTTAAAACAAGAATCGGGTAATTTAATAAAAGCATCACGGAGTCACTTTCTAAAAAAAATGTAAAGTGAGTTTTCATTAGTCTACTTAGCACCAGTAAAAATAAAAATTGTAATGAGTCCACAGAGACAATACTCTCTCGTTCAGCCCTAATTTTAGGGTTTGCAAAACCATAGTTTTTCTTTTATAACTAAGATGAACGATATTTTTATTTTATTTTTATAGTTGTTTATTGATTCACTTAGGTTTGAGATTTTTATTTAATTAAGGATTTATTATATAGCTTGGTTTAGTTTCTTATTTAAAAACTCATGTGCGCTATCTATGCAAGACATTTTGATATTCGTAATTTATCAAATAAAAAATCTTTTTACAGTTTAGCTGTAAAATTTAGGGTTTGTAAAAACCTAATTCATTTTCATTATATTTTGCAGTTAAGATTGTAAATTGTCTACGTTGACTATCTATATCGATAAACTGTTCATTTTGTTGCTAGTTTCCATGATAATTTGAAATCAAGCTCATGAAATCACGAAAGCAATTTTAGATGTTTTTTAAAAATATTTTTTAAAAAAATATTAAATTAATTTTTTTAGTGCTTTTAATAGTTTTAATATATTGTTATTAGAAAAAATGAAATATATATAAATATATATTAATATATTTTTAAACAAAAAAATATCATACATTATAATATCAAATATACTTAACCTAATGATATAGGATAACTCATGTTTTCTTTCTCTCTCCTTTTATGCTGCATGGAAAGTTATATAAATATTAGACTACACAATCGAATAGTCTTCCCTTTTTATATTATTTAGACAACTAAAATAATTGGGGTTTTTCATGGTGCTTTGCTATTTATAAGAAAACAAAAAAATTTAATATATATTTTTAAATTTTTTTATAATAAATTTTAATATATATGAAAATAAAATTAAGGCGAGAGGTCACAAGTTTTAGCGTTAGAAGACACAATTATTTTATGAAATGAAACACACAACATTCATATGTCTTTTTAATAAAAATAAATAAAACAGGGTCAAACACGGGAGTTTGACCTACTACAATGGATTTGGTGTTGGCCTACAACTAAAACAACCAGGGTTTTTCATGGTCCTGCCTACAACTAAAATAATTGGAGTTTTTCATGGTACTTTGCTATTCATATCAAAATAAAAAAAATTTAATATATATATTTTTAAATTATTTTATAACAAATTTTAATATATATGAAAATAAAAGATGAGAGGTCACAAATTTTAGCGTTGGAAGACACAATTATTTTATGAAATGGAACACACAACATTCATATGTCTTTTTAATAAAAATAAATAAAACAAGGTCAAGCACGAGAGTCTAGCCTACTACAATGGGTTTGGTGTTGGCCTACAACTAAAATAACCGGGGTTTTTCATCGTCTTTTACTATTTATACGAAAATAAAAAATGAGAGGTCACAAGTTTTAGCGTTGGAAGACACAATTATTTTATGAAATGAAACACACAACATTCATATATCTTTTTAATAAAAATAAAAAAAACAGGGTCAAGCGGGAGTCTGACCTACTACAATGGGTTTGGTGTTGGCCTACAACTAAAATAATTGGGGGTTTTCATGGTCCTTTGCTATTTATACGAAAATAAAAAAAATTAATATGTATTTTTTAATTATTTTATAACAATTTTAATATATACGAAAAAAAAAAAGTGAGAGGTCACAAGTTTTAGCGCTGGAAGACACAATTATTTTATGAAATGGGACACACAACATTCATATATCTTTTTAATAAAAATAAATAAAATAGGGTCAAGCGGGAGTTTGATCTACTACAATGGGTTTAGTGTTGGCCTACAACTAAAATAACTGGGGGTTTTCATGGTCTTGCCTACAACTAAAATAATTGGGGTTTTTCATGGCCCTTTGCTATTTATACGAAATAAAAAATTTTAATATATATTTTTTAATTGTTTTATAACAAATTTTAATATATATAAAAATAAAAAGTAAGAGGTCACAAGTTTTAGCGTTGGAAGACACAATTATTTTATGAAATGGGACACACAACATTCATATGTCTTTTTAATAAAAATAAATAAAACAGGGTCAAGCACGGGAGTCTGGCCTATTACAATGGGTTTGGTGTTGGCCTACAACTAAAATAACTGAGGTATTTCATGGTCCTACCTACAACTAAAATAACTGGGGTTTTTCATGGTCCTTTGCTATTTATAGGAAAATAAAAAATTTAAATATATATATTTTAATTGTTTTATAACAATTTTAATATATACGAAAATAAAAAGTTTGAGGTCACAAGTTTTAGCGCTGGAAGACACAATTATTTTATGAAATGGGACACACAACATTCATATGTCTTTTTAATAAAAATAAATAAAACAGGGTCAAGCACGGGAGTTTCGCCTACTATAATGGATTTGGTGGTGGCCTAACTCATTAGTTTTCTTCTTATTTTTTCCTTCTTTCTTTGTTTTTTTACTCCAAAATGTTTTTTTATCAAATTCACTCCCTTTTTATTTTTGACATGGTTCTTAAATATTATTATAAGTTTTTTTATTTGAATTTTAATATTTTTTCAATTATTATGTACATGATATGAAAAGAATAATATCGATAATAAATTATTCATAAAAATTTGATTAAATTTGATTTTTTATTATTAAAATGCTTAAATAGATTTTGAATATAATTTTATAATGTTCATAACATGGATCCCGGGTTTAACGGGTTAACCTGCTATGACGAGTTAATCCAATTTTTTTTCTTTTTAATTAATATTTTCGTTTAGTTTAGTTTGTTAAATTAACAATAAGCTAAAACTGCTCAGTGTTTCACTGTGTAAGTCCACAGTTAAACGCTGAGTTGTCTTTTTTTTTTTTGTTTTTTTGTTTTTTTTTTGTTTTTTTTTTCTCTTTTTTTTTGTTTTCAGCCTTTATGGGTTTTTTTTTCTTTGTGTTTTTTCTTTTATTGAATTTTTTTTGTTTAATTTTTTTTGTTAATGTTAATTTTTTTATTTAGTTATCAGATTTTCATAACACGGATCTTGAGTTTGACGAGTTAACCTGAATTATTTTTTTACTTTTTTTTCTTTTTAATTAATTGTAACATATACTAAAAGGGATTAGTGTTTTATTGTGGACTGCACAGTGCAGTCCACGGTAAAACACTGATGCTTTAGGTTTTTTTTTAAGTTGTCTCATTTTTTTAGCTTTTTTATGCCTTTCGGGATTATTTTTTTGCTTCTTTCTTTGTTTTTTTCTTTTAACAAATTTTTTTGTTTAATTTAATTTAGTTTATTAATATTATTTTTTTATTTAGTTATCAGACTTTCATGATATATTTCCCGGATTTAACAGGTTAACCTGATTTGACAAGTTAACCCATAATTGTTTTTTGCTTTTTAAATAATGTTTTTCATTTAGTTTAGTTTGTTAATGCTATTTTTTTTTTCTATTTAGTTATCAAACTTTCATGACACATATCCCAAGTTTCACGGGTTAACCTGGTTTCACAGGTGAACCCAGTTAATTATGGGTTGACCGTTAATTTTTTTTGTTTTTTTATTTTCATAAATTGTTTTTGTTTAATTTAGTTTGTTAATGTTAATTTTTTTATTTAGTTATCAGACTTTCATGACACAGATCCTGGATTTAACGGGTTAACATGGTTTGACGAGTTAACTTGAATTTTTTTTCTTTTTAATTAATTTTTTTTGTTTGGTTGAGTTTCTTAATTTTCACTTTTTTTTATTTATTTACCAGAAATTCATGACATGAATCTCAGGTTTAACGGGTTAACCTAATTTGATGAGTTAACCTGTAATTTTTTTTGTTTTTTGTTTTTTTTGTTTAGTTTAGTTTGTTAATGTTAAATTTCTTTCTATTTAGTTTTTTTTTCTTCTTAGAGGTTTTTTTTTCTTTTATTTTTTCTTTTTAATTAATTTAGTTTATTAATATTAAATTTTTTTTCTAAGTAGTTCTCGACTGATGCCTTTAGTTTTTTTTTTTTTTTTTGTTGTTTTTATGTCTTTGACTGTGGACTGCACAGTGCAGTCCATAGTGAAAAGGCTAATGCTTTTTGTTTTTTTTTTAATTAATTTTTTTTGTTTAATTTAAATTGTTAATGTTAATTTTTTTTCTATTTAGTTATCACACTTTCATGACACGGATTCCGGATTTGACAGGCTAACCTGATTTGACAAGTTAGCCCAGTTGATTCTGGGTTAACCCATTAATTTATTTTTTCCTTTTTAATTATCAAACTTTCACGATGCGAGTTCAAGGTATGACGGGTTAACCTGATTTGAAGGGTTAACCCAGTTAATTCATATTTTTTTTCTTTTTCTTCATTAGTTTTTTTTTTCATGTTGGTTTTTTTTCTTTATTTTTTTTAACTAATATATTTAATTATTACACTTTTATGACACGACCTTGCACTCAGACACACGTTCAATGCTATTGGGTCTGGTATTGCAATCCAGATACTTTTATGCTACGGGTTAACCCAAGTTTAATGTTATTATTAATATTATTTTTGGGTCAAGCGTTGCAATCAAATCTAAGACTCTTGGGTATAACTTTGCAAAAAAACCTAATATTTTTAAATCTTAATTTTTTTTGAAATGCAAAAAATAATTAACATGTGCCATCAGGTGGGGCATGTAAGTAGTCCGAACTAACAACAAACAAACCGAAATGAATAGGAGATGTTCTGCACCTGGGGGCCACATAGCATTTCCATAAAGTAGCTGGGACAGCATCCTCGTATTGTTTGGCAGTTTTTCTTCGAGCCCACCATTTCATGCATTATTTCCCAATTGTTATTTATGTATTCGGTTTTGATATCCAGCTTGGGGGTTAGACTTCGTTGAATTGGTAGGTAAATAGTTTAAATTGTATTTATGTAAAATTCAAAAAGATGAAGAGATCATGATCATGATTTACAGCAGAGATAGGGACCTGCAATTTCATATTCTGTGCTTCAATGCACCCATAAATTCAAGTAGACGAGACAGGTGCACTCAATCCTTAAAGTAATTAAGGAATGCGACATCCCATGGTCCTGTGACACCAGTGACTGCATAAATTCAGAAAATTGTCCGTTTTGTAGTAGATCTCGTTTGGCAGTAGTAATTTAATGCTGGTACAGGAAGAAGAAG
>Ga0325400_1007319_pt1 | contig 10553 bp, 10 predicted proteins | sample PopdelMetagenome_2_FD_205662 | JGI IMG/M metagenome (GOLD analysis project Ga0325400, IMG submission 205662) | Populus deltoides microbial communities from Bellville, Georgia, United States - Xylem-PdKOR-R1 | ecosystem: Host-associated > Plants > Phyllosphere > Stem > Wood/Secondary xylem...
AATCCTTACTTCGATTATATTTATTTTGTTTTTTATAATATAATTACGTAAACAAAACATTTACTTAGGAATTACTGTAGCGGTCCCACTAGACTGGACATTACAGCGTGTTCATATTTTATTGCTGCGGCCATTTAACTTTATCCAGCAGCCGTCAAGGCCGAGGAACGGGATGAAACTATGCTTTCTTCCTTTCCATCAATGCCCTTTAGGCCCATTTGAACAGCATGCCTACATAAACCAGGTTCTATCAATGTAAAACTAGCTACGTGACCATGTTCTTGTTCCATTATGGGTTTTTTTTCAACAATTGTTTTTTAATATATAAACATTTATAACATGTTTTTTATATAAAAAATGAGATGGGATGCCCACGTTCTGCTGCGGGTTTATAAAATAAATATACTTGATAATGTTATAATTGTAAACCAGTGCTAGATAAGTAATAAAAATTAAAAATATGATGGAGCCAATATTTCATGATGGGAAAAAAAATTGTGTTGGTGATCAAAAAATTAAAGACTGAACAAAATGATTGTTTTCGCCATATTTTTTTAAAATTACAAAGCTAAATTCTCTACTAACTTAACATTAAAAAAAACCAACAAAGATAATCTTGGAAGAAAAAAAACCTACGAGCAAAAACATTGTAGCAATTTACAATGTTTTGTGAGGAAAACTACAGTGTTTTCTCCAATAAAATCGACAAAAATAATTTTAGAAAAAATAATAAAAAAACCATTTAGAGAAATACTGTAGCAATTCACAGTGTTTTGTGACAAAAGTTATAACGCTTTTCTCATATGATTTAGTTTTATTATAATTATAATCCTTAACCAACTCAATATTCAAAAAAAAAATCAACAAAGATAATTTTAGAAAAAATCATACGAGAAAAAACTGCAACAATTCACAGTGTTTTAAAGAAAAAAATTACAAAACTAAATTCTCAATAAGCTCAATATTAAAAAAAATAAAATCAACAGATACAATTTTAGAAAAAAAATAACAAAATAACATGAAAAAAAAACCATGTTGGAAACATTGTAGCAATTCACAATGTTTTATGATGAAAGCTACAGTGCTTCCCCACATGATTTAGCTTTATTTGTAATGACTTGTAATTGTAAAACTCAACCAGCTCAATATTAAAAAAATAAAATTGACAAAGATAATTTTGAAAAAATCATAAGAAAAAAAACCATATTGAGAGACACTCTAGCAATCTATAGTGTTTTGTGAAGATAGCTATAAAGTTTTCTCCACATGATTAAGCTTTATTACAAAGTTAAATTCTAACCAGCTCAATATTAAAAAAATAAAATTAATAAAAATAATTTTGGAAAAAAATATTACAAAAAAAAGAAAACACAAAAGAAACTGGAAAAAAATATTATGGGAAAAAACACTCTGACAATTCACAGTAATTTCGAGGAAAGTTACGGTGTTTTTCTCATATATTGTTACTGTAATTTTTCACCAACTCAATATTAAAAAATAAAATAAAATAAGTTAATTTCGGAGAAAATCATCAAAAAAACAAAACAACAAAAACCATGAGGAGAAACACTATAAGCAATCAACAATGTTTTAAAGAAAAAAAATTACAAAACTAAATTATCAATCAACTAAATATTAAAAAAAATCAACAAATATAATTTTGAAAAATCAAAAAAGAAAAAAGAAAAACCATGTGGGAAAAAATCGTAGAAATTCACAGTATTTTAAAGAAAAAAAAGTACAAAGCAAAGTTTTTAACCAGTTCAATGTTAAAAAAAGTAAAATCGACAAAGATAATTTTGATTAAAAAAAAGGGGGAAAGTTGGAAAAAAAGGAAAGTAATTTTGGAAAGAAAAAAGGGGAAATTTGAAAAAAAAAGAAGAAAAAAATGAAAAAGTAAAAAAAAAGAGGAATGCACTGTGGATTACTATTGTAATCCACATTGCATTGGGCGTGGGTGAACAGTGAATTCCTCACAGCCTTTAGCTTATTACTTAATTGTAATTCCTAACCAGCTTAATATCAAAAAAATAAAATTGACAAAGACAATTTAAAAAAAAACAAAAAAAAAACAATGTGAGAAAAAACACTGTAGCAATCCACAGTAATTTACAGGGAAAACTACAATGCTTTCTTCACATATTGTAACTGTAATTTTTAACCAGATTAATATTAAAAAATAAAATTGAAAGATATAATTTTGGATAAAGTCATAAAAAAAACAAACAAGAAAAACCATGTGGAGAAAAACTGTAGCAATCAACAATGTTTTTAAATAAAAAAATTACAAAACTAAACTATCAATTAGCTTAATATTGAAAAAATAAAATCAACAAATATAATTTTGAAAAATAAAAGAATAAAATAGAAAAATCATGTGGAAAAACACCGTAGCAATCTACAGTATTTTAAAGAAAAAAAATTACAAAGTAAAATTTTTAATCAGCTTAATATTAAAAAATTAAAATTAACAAAGAAAATTTTGGAAAAAAACAAAAAAAGGGGGAAAAAAATAAAAAGTGCAAAAAAAAAAGAAAGAGATGCATTGTGGATTACAATAATCCACAGTGATTTTGATGTAAGGGAATAGTGATTCCCCTACACCATTTAGAGTATTGTATAATATAAGTATTAATTAAAAAATTTATACACATATTCAATTAAATAAATCGAGAACCATCTATTTCAGTAAATGAAAAATCATTAACAAGAACTAAATATATATCTAAAAAAGTCAAGAGCATGAAGTAGATCAAAAATATTTGATCTTACAACATAGTCCATTCATCTGTTCAATAAATTTGTTTATTAAAATTATTATTTTTATTTAATCAAGTAATAGTAGAAATAAATATACCCATAAATTGATTGAATACAATATAAAAGAAAATAAATATCTCATAAGGTTGCATTTATTATAAATACTATTCAAAAATAAATATTTTTCATCTTTAAAAATAAAGTTCAATTATATATATATAAAAAAATTATAGATGAATTAGAATAATCTCTTCAAAAATTAAACACATACAAAAATAATTAAAAAAACAGCTACTAATTAAAAAAAACTAGATACCAAAAAATAAAGAGAAAGGGAATTAATTTCCATATAAATTAAAATTATTTAAGAAACACATGATTTTTTAAAAAAAAAAATAGAAAGAAAAAAGTTAGGTCAGGCCGGAGCCTTACCCTTTTAGGAAAGGCATGCACACGGGCTTAAAAAAAATCCAATTCGGGTGGATAAACCATTATTTTTTAAAAACAAAATTTCAACCAACATGTCGCCTAATCTTTTCTAGATTCGAGCCATTATGGTGAATGGAAACACAAGTTCTATTATTTGTTTTACAAATAAAAAAACTTATTTTGAACCTAATTTTAACCCCAAACATCTAAAAAATAGCCTAAACACTTTGAAAAATCCATAAATGACTTTAAAAAATAACATAAAAATTTGTAATCAACTAGAAAAAAAACACTTCACGAGCCTAAAATATAGTTTTTAAAGAAATTTCAAGTTGAAAAAAAAAACCTAAGTTGAACTCCCATCATCATCATAAGAACATAGTCTTTTCTTTTTGTTTTTTATCAGTTTCTTGTAAAGTACAAAAACATTCACATCCTCTTATTCTCTTTTTCTTTCTTTTTGTTTGGTTTCTCATAAAATAATAAGAATGAAGCGTAGAAAGAAAAAAAAATCATGACGAGAATATTCATGTTTGGGAAACTTGATGGCTTTTATTGAGAGGATAGATAACGAGATTTTAAGAGCTTGACATTTATGCACTGTTAGATGGTGGCTCACAATTGAGCCATGTAGTGTCGATTGTCATCCCTCATTTGATGTCAACAACCACCTCATGAGTACAAGCCACAAACCATGAGATTTAGCCATTAAATGCTTTAAATAAATGTATATATTTGGTCCCTTAAAGTTTGTTTAATTACAAAGCCAAGTACCCGAAGCTCTACTATAAATAGAGTACTCATATCCTATTTTAAGCATCTAGTTTTCAAAGAAAAATAGAGAGAAAAACATCAGCGAAAAGTATTGACTATGCTCTTGGTATACAAGAGCTAATGTATATTCTTGCTAGGATAAAGATAAAGATATTGAATCATGAAATATCCTTGCTAATGGACGTAGGTTAAGCTGAACCATATAAATATTAAATCATGAAATATCCTTGCTAGTGGATTATAGGTTAAGCTGAACCATATAAATATTTATGTTGTTCTTTGTGCTTGTTTCCTTTCTTTCCATTATCCATTTATTTTTAGTTTGTTGCTTGATTTCTTGCTTCTACTCTAGAAAATGGTATCAAAGCTCTTTGATTGAAATTATTTCGTTTATGTATATTATTGTTCATGCATGTGATACTATTCATATATATGGCAAGACACTATGGTGACTAGATATAAATTAAGAAGTTTTGTCTATAAAGACTGGATTTTTAACGAGACCAGTTATCATATTTGGTAGAGACACTCTTATCATGAAAGGTGTGGAGACAGGCCTAAACTCGAGATAGTTAAAAAGAAAGATTGTGTCGAAAAGTAGTGTACAAGGCTCAATTGAAGGATTGGTTATAAAAGGACTAACATAAAAAGAAAGGATCGAATAATAAAGGTAGTACTAGATCAAAACCAAGTTCTTAAAAACTTAAATGTTTCTAATATAACAAGAAAGATGGCACTAATGACTTGGTTTTTAGGCTGGGTAAATCACAGAAAGATATGGATGTCTTTCTGAACTATATCCCAGTGAAAAAGTGAGGAAGTTGCTTACACAAGGAGTTTTTCAAAATAGATATCATGAGATAACTCCAAAACAAGTGCTTTTCTTTTTCTTTTTGTGTGTTTATGTACTTTCTTAATTATTTTATATTTCTTACCCACGACACTTTAGTCTTTATTAAAGCGTGATTTATCTACAATGCATTTTGGGTTTGAAAACTAATAAGTATTTTTCGCTTCTTCGTTACCAAAGTCATTTAAGAGGTTCAAATTCAGTATATATAGGCTAAATAGTTTGTTTACAGAAGATGTTGCTTATTATTCAGTAGATAGGGTTTAAGAACTCTTTTCAAGCAAGGCTTGTAATACAAGAGGTGAAGTTGATGTCAAACACTATACAAACTTTGTTTTGAATTCATTTTAGGATGGGTGGGTAACTTGTCTGCTGTACTCATCATACACTCTCTGATTCTGTTTCGAATGCGTTGGGTAGAATACACAATTTGGCTTTTCTTTCAGTTACACATGGGGTTATGTTTTCTTAGCTAGGGGTGTTTTATAGTTCATGCTACAGTATAATATACCTGTAATATGTGCATGAAATGATCCATTAATGCCAAATATATGCTCTAGTTATCTATATTTCATATATCTTTAATCACCTGTATAAAATGTTAAACGCCATGGACTGCATAAAGCATATTAATATGGTTATAGATCTCTTTTTGTTCTTTATGTGATTTAATTAGATGAAATTTAGGATGGTGATGTCTTTATTTATGTGCTTTTCTTATCAAATATATATTTTTTAAAATCCAATAATATACCTTTATATGACATAGTTACATCTTTGAGTAAGAGTGAATAGTCTTAACAGAAAAGTTTGTATAGGAGACGCCAAATCTTATATCGTATGCACATAAACCTTAAGTTACCAGTGGCTGCCTATCTCATCTCTGATAGCTGGTAGAGGTCCCTAATATGGAAACTGACATTCATGATGCCAATTGAAAAGTCATTATCAAGATATTTTGGCGGTTGCTTGAAACAAGTGAGAGACAATTTCACTCGTCCTCCTGAAAATATCAAAGACCATGTAATGGCTGCTGCCAAGGCCTTTAGCAAAAAAGACCACCAGAATGCTTTTGATATCAGCAAGGAAGACCATGTAATGTCTAGATTTTTTCTATAGTATTTTTAGATTGTTTTGATGCGTTGAACTGAAATTAAAAATAAATTTTAAAAAATTAAAAAATATTTTAAAAAATAACCATAACCGCTACCATACTAAATGTGAGTCTAACCTTCTTAAACTAGTTTTATTTTTTATTATTTAAAAATTTATTTGGTTCAAGTAGATGAAGTTTTGGATGCTTGGTGGTAAGGTGCACTCGCATGTAATAATAAAAGGAACATGGTCCAACAAAGATAATTAAGAGAAAAAAGCATGGTTTTGACATTGTTTTCATAAGATTTTACAATAGAAAAAAACTATAAATTTTTTTAAATGAAAAACAAGGGTATAGGAGAAAAAGATAAATAAATTAACCCCTAGCTCTAAAGCCCAAAATTGTTGCCTAGGAAACAGAGTTGGGACATTTGAAAAGAATAGAGCTTGTAGATATAGCATCCTTCTTGGTAAAGTTTCTTCCTCTCTCACTCGTTGAATTTTTTAGCATGACAAAAGTTTATTAGAAGCAAACTTGCATCCCAGCTTCCTTTGATGCATAAGCTATTAAGCTTGAATACTCGAAAATTCTTCACCAACCATGTTTATGGTCTCGGTGGATTTTTCATTGCCAATTTTGTCTTCCACGATTGTTTCTCTAGTGGATTTCTCACCATTTATTTTTGCCACCTCAGTCAATTCTTCACTACCCTTGTTTCTAGCCTTAATGGGTTCTTCACCACCATTCTCTCTAGCCTTGTTAGATTCTTCACTAACCTTTTCAGCAACTTTAAATTCTAATGGCCCAAGCTTTGCTTCAAGATCCTTGACTTTTAAGATTAGAGATCTCACATCCCTAGTGGCGGATAGTTGACCAGAAGATAATTGTGATAAAGCATGAGATTTTTTGCCAATGGTTAAGCATTGCTAAGAAATTCACATGCCATATTTGACAGATACAATAAAAGCAAACAAATTATGTACTACAATGTAGTAGATGTTCCATGATTAAAATAAATTTCATACCGCAGTTCTACCGAAACTAATCAAACTTGTTAATGAACAACACACAACAAAACCCATCTACCAAATAAGGTGTGAGAATAACAACATATATAATGGGACCCTACCCCTACATGGAAAAGTTTTAACGAATAAAAACAAACACTTCTCAAAAGCTCTATGTAGTGATCCGACAGGTTTAAAATTATATATGAGGGATGCCCTTCAATGGGTGTGAGCATACACACCTCTAATATGTTCCTATTCACAAGACCAGAACGGGTAAGACTTTGCTTAAATATGTGTATTTCATAAGTAAAATTGCAACTAGTGGCAAATTAGTATATATGGTCAACATGTTTCTTCAGATCCTCCTTTGATGATCCGTTATGAATACCACCTTTAAGAGTATTTAACAAGTGTGAATGGAGATTGTTGGAACAATGTTGCTGAACCATAGATTGTGGCATTGTGGATTGACAACCCATAACATAGAAAGGACAATTCACTATCTTTATTGGATAGATAGTTATGCAATGTCGGTCCATTTCACGTCTCATGATGTTTTTATAAGCATTGCTACTCATATGTGATTATTTTAAAAGGACAAGCTAAATCATGCTTCTCCAATTAGCTTACGCAGAACATAATTGTACACCCATTATTTATGCAATTCATGATCTTAAATCTACAGTTGACAATATGCTCAGCCATTCTGGAGTAGTGTTAAACTTCTTGTCACAATGAAAAATGTTCTTGTAGTCAACATTTTTGACCAAAACCTATTTGTTTTCATCTCTTGCATGAAATCATCTATTTTATCCTCTCTTATTTCATTCAGTAACCATTATGAAACCCGACCAAACAAATTCCTTTTCAAACTCGCAAAATCATCAACCATATCAGAAATGATATCATAGGGATGGTCGGATACCGCAACATTTGGACCACCTTCTAGTACAACTAATTTTGCAACAAAAATTTCTCTCATCTGGGTTAGATAATCAATCATTTCTTTCCTTATATCAGTAGCCACCGAACTAGGGAACCTAAACATATCCCAAGTTGTGTTATCAATACAAAACCAATGATAATCCATGGAGGAAAACTTGACCTATCTTGCGAACTATTTCTATGTCATAAAGCTCACAACGAGATGTGTGTCCTTTCTCTTTCTCAACCTTAATTTTCTCATTTTCTAGCACAAGCTCCACATCACTTACAGAAAGATCCATGCTTATAATTTATAACTACATAAAAATTCAGTTCATAAACCATGAATTAAAACCAATAAACTTTCATATCCATCCATCAATCAGTACCTAACAAAATGTTATCATTCTATAACAAAAATCATTTTTAATTTCAAGCCATCAAATGTGAATTTATGCAAAATCATCTTTTTAAATTGTTGGCATTTGAGAAAGACAAACTTTACCACTTGAAAAACAAAGTAAATCCTATTTAAACCCCTCCATCCTTTTTTTTTTCAAATTACATTTTCTTTCTTCAAGCTTAGGCATAAATCCTTAATGTACTTCTCTTAATATAAAAATCAAGACTTTTACCACACACAACATGTCATAATTATAGAATACAAAAGACTAGAATTTTCCTTTACCTGGATTTCTCTTCCAGAATTGATGATTTAGAGATCTGAACAGAAAATGTAACCAAATGGGCACTTAACATTTTTGGGCAATTTTCTCCTTTTTGTTTTAGCACCATATATGCCAGAGTTTTTAGTTGTGGCCCTCTCGTTCCCCACATCTTTTTTTTTTCTCTCTCTCTCTCTCCTTACATTGTTAATTATTTGTAATGGTCTTTTTATCGTTGACCAAGAGTTTTCATTTTACTAATCATCAACCTGTCGCGTTTCCATAAAAAGCAATGTCATTGGGGTCATGTATATTTTTAGAGTTAAAGGTGGACGATCCAGATTGAATTTAAGGCAATTAAATCACAAGATGAATTTTTCTGGATTTTGTATTTTCTACTAGTGTTTTTCTCGAGAACCAAATAGGAATCCGAGTTTTTCTAGATTTTTTAAAAGTTTTTCAAATGTAATTTTGTTTGCTTTTTTAAGTTAGAAGAGAAAAGTTTTGCAATGACAATAGACATATACCCACCACTGCCACCGTTTTACAAATACAAAGATTATATTGAAAATCCTAAATCAGCTCAAAAACCACCACCTCCATTTGAAGGTACTTATGTGTGTTATGGTGGAAATTACACTGTAATCTCTCTTTACCTCTCACTTTTTTTTTTTTAATTATTTGCTCTAGTTTTAGAATTGCTTTGCAAAAGAATGAAAAAAAGAAGAAGCTAATTTTAATGTTTATGGAGATGTTAGGGTTATAGTTGTACACATTATGTGTGTGTCTAGAGGATTTCTTTGTTTTGGTTTTTTTGGAATTAAGGTTTCTCATTGGTGGTTTTATTGTTGTTTTATTTTAGACTGATGATGTGTTTCCAAGCTTAAATAGTAGGGAGTGCGACAATTGCACTTGAAATGACCAAATATTTGTGTGTTTTACCTCTATTTCAGTGCTTTTTTATAGTATATTTCTATGAAACTATAGAATAATGTTATAATTAAGGAATTTTAATACCTGCCCTATTTCCAAAATATTATTTGTCATTTTTTAATTAAAAATATTTTTTTTATGGGTGAAAGTTAATTATAGCTGGTGCATTAGATGACACTTTTTTATTTATCTACGTAATATTAAGTTATTAGTTTGATTGTTGAGTGACGAATTTTTTTCATAGCTTTTTGTGCAATTTCTTTGGAGTTTTGATGATAAAACTCACACAAGATAACAATTGCATAGTACAATTGTTCCATATTTTGTACTTTGCTTTCAGAATAATACAAGTTAGTAATCCAAATTAAAGATTCTACATAGACAAAGGGGAAGTATTGTGCTTGCCTTTATCTTTCTCGTATTGAACTCGTTGTAGGGTTCAATATTTGCATGATGTTCTGCAAAGGGACAGAAAAGGACATTCTTCGTAAGAAATGGATGAAAATCCACTCTTTATTTAGTTGTTTCCCTGAACATGATAAAATGACAGTTTATTGGTTATTTTCTGTTTCTTTATATTGATTTTGATATCTTGATAAGTAAAGTTGCTAATTGATTGATAATTACTTTTAATATAGATTTCAAGAAAGAACTGAGTTCATTTAATAGAGAATTGCAGCTTCATATTTTGGACCTTGCCGACATTCTTGTTGAGAGACCTTCACAATATGCTAGGAAAGTGGAACACATATCCGTTATATTCAAGAATTTGCATCACTTTTTCAATTTATTGTGTCCTCATTAGGTGAAGTGTTTTTGAGGTATTATTCATACCTTGTTCTGGTTCTGTCTAAGAGTTAAATTCACTGTGTAAATAGCTTTTCCCTACAGGCTAGGGCCACTTTAATTCACATTCTAGAGCTTTATATATAACGTCGTAAACAAGCAGTGAAGGATATCTTTTTGAATATATTATGTAATGTTAAGAGTTGCTTGCTAAAAATGTCATTTTTTCCATTTAGTTGCCTAAGCATATGAAATGAGCTTCTTTCATTTTTCAAACCTTTTTAATTCATGGTTACATTGAAAACAATATTTACCTTACAACCTTT
>Ga0325400_1007321_pt1 | contig 10553 bp, 7 predicted proteins | sample PopdelMetagenome_2_FD_205662 | JGI IMG/M metagenome (GOLD analysis project Ga0325400, IMG submission 205662) | Populus deltoides microbial communities from Bellville, Georgia, United States - Xylem-PdKOR-R1 | ecosystem: Host-associated > Plants > Phyllosphere > Stem > Wood/Secondary xylem...
CTCGTAGTCGGCGTACAGAATCTTACAATAGAGCGTTTCTGAGCCTATTTCGTCCCAAAGGGGGTGGATGTAGTACCCGTAAATATCGTTGGTGTATTGGGTCATGTTGTACGTTCGGCCGTAGAACGGCGATTGCGGATCGTCCGAAGCCACGTAGTACTTTTCCCAATTATAAAAAGGTTCAATTTCGTGCATAAGAAGGCAGCCGTCCTTAGCGTAGCCGGCCTATAAAAATAACAAGGATTGACCCTATTCTTGTTCGTCTTAACAAAAGGATAAAGCAGAAATAAACGGAAACGACCGGCGCGGATCAGCGGACCCGGGTGGAAACAAAAAAGCCCAGAAGCTGAGCCTCGGGGCTTTTTATTGGAAACGTGTATGGCTGATGAAGCTACGGCCTGAGACCGTATCTCCACCGCGTGTTTCTATCTACGAACAGAACGGGAGTCTGGATTTAATGCCGTTTTATTTTTTTAGGACAAACTGCCCACGGGCGGCTTCGCGCCGGCCGGGCGAAACTTCCACCAGGCCAGCGTACCTACTGCCGCAATGCACAGGGCAAACCAGTAAAAAGGCAGCCGCAGGTCGATTACGGAGAGCGCCCCAAAAATGACCGTTGTGACGAAACTCGCCAGTCCGTTCAGGGCCTGCGTGATGCCGAAGATTTCGCCCCGGTCGTCGTCGGTCGTCAGGCGGGCCGTGAGCCCTTCGAGCAATCCCCAGATGAGCGAGATGGTCAGGCAGTCGACCGTAATGATGGCGTAAAGACCCAGCAGTGAAGTGCCCACGTTGGCGTAGCCGATGTGAATAAACAGCCCGAGTGCCGCGAACCAGATGACCATCCGGCGCTGGTTGATGCGGTCGGCCCAGTACGTATAAAAGACAAAATTGATCACGACGCTCAGCAGCCCCATGTACATAAAAAAGTACGAGATCGCTTTGGCATCCATGTGCAGGCTCCCCAGGCTGGCGAACGTGACAAAGTAATTGTAATAGCCTTGGCTCATCATCAGGCAGTTCTGCATCACGACGAGTATCATCAGACCCGGCTTGGCCCTGTCTTTCTGGCGCAGGCGCCGGAGGATCGTCAGCACATTCAGGGACCGGATCACTTCGCCCCGTAATTCGTCGGGATTGACTTCGCTCCGGTTCCGGTGCGTTTCCGGCAGGAAGAACGTCAGCAGCACATTGACCGCGGAAAGACCAATCGCCATCCGGATAATGGTGGCCGCCTGGTTCTGGGGTAACACATCCAGCGCCGTCAGCATTAGCCCCGACACCATCGGGCCCAGCACAAAGCCCAGCGAGGTGATGGTGCCCTCCACGCCCATATTACGAAACAGCTGATCGGGCGGAGAAATATCGGTGATGGCCGAACGGACCGTCGCGTACATGCCGTTGGTAATGCCATCGCCCAGTCGGTTGGCCAGCAGCCCCCACGCCCGGACTGGCAACAGCAGCAAATCCGTCAGGAAGGTCCCAATGGCCGAGATGCGCATGATGGGTCGGCGGCCCATGCTGTCGGACAGCTTACCCAGGAGCGGGGCCGAAAACAGCTGAACGCCCAGGAACAACGCCGTGCCGAGGGCCAGCCACAGTTGCGGCTGGGGCAGGCCCTTTACAAAGTCGGGAAGGATGGGAGCAATGGCGGAGCCAACGACGACATCGAAAAAAACGACAGTATAAATGAGTAATAAACGGCGGTCAGTCCGCATAAGAACGATACAGGGTGGACAAGGTAAATCAGATAACCCGGCCTAATACGTTTTTGTCATATCGTCCGGAATCAATAAAAGGTAAGACGCCAGATTTTCGTTCGTCTTGTCGGGTTTTGTTACGTCCGGAACTTCCACGGTAGCGATGGTCACAATCTTCAGATTGGGCTGCTGCTGGCGCAGGTACCAGACGATACCTTCAAAGTTATTCGAGTGGTATGAGCCGTTGAAGTGCAGAAAGGTCGTGCCGGGTGTGCGGTTCTGCAGAATAAAATGCGCCATTGTCGCGTCTTTGATGGCCTGGGCGCGTGCAAAGTTAGCCGCCTGATCCGTCACCGCCGGTTTGGTGTCGCTGCCCGATTTGGCGTCGTTGCCGCCGTGCATCATATCGAGCATGGCTTTGTAGCCGGGCAGGTTGAGGTCGACCGTAATGGGCAGCGGAGCAATCCAGGCTTTGTCATTGCTGGGCAGTGTATCGAGGGCCGCGAGTCCGTGCCGGGCCACGGTGCTGGCGTAGCGCCGGGGCACGTTGGTTGCTACAAACGGAATCTTATTATCGCGGGCCAGATCAACGAGTGGGCGGTAGTCCGTCTCGTAGTTGGCCCATAGCCGGGCTTGCTTCGCCAGTTCCTTATCGGTGATCCCACCGGAAAGGTAATTGTTGAAGGCCGTCTGGTTGTCAGCTTCGAGCATCTCGGCGCCCAGTCGCAGCCGGTCTTTTTTCTGCGCCAAAAGGTCCTTGGCCAACTGAAGCTCGAGCCAGTGATCCACCGAGTTGTTGTGAATTTCGCCAAACAGAACCACATCAGCTTCGGCGGCTTCTTTCACCAGCTTGCGATACTCAACCGGTTTTAGTTTCTGGCTGTAAAACTGATAAGCGGGTTTGTCGGCCGTAAGAGCCAGACAACATAACAAAAGGAAGTAGTTCATCACACCGGCATTTTTGGTATAACGCACTGAGCGGCCGAATGGCGCCCGGAGAGGCCCATGTTTTTTGTAAATAACGCTGAGCGCATAAAAAAAGCCCCCGGCACATGGCCGGAGGCTCGCAGGTCTGTTGGCGGGACCGGAATTAAAGTTCGCGAATCCAGATGTTGCGGAAACCAACGGGGTTGCCGTGATCCTGCAGCAGCAGCGGCCCTTTGCCGTGCGGCTGTACTTTAGGGTAACCGATATATTCGGTTGTTCCTTTGATGGCGGTATTGTTCTGAACCAGAATGCCGTTCATTAAGATCGTCACGCGGCCGGGCTCCAGCATCATGCCGTCTTTGTTGAAGCGGGGCGCAAAATAAATGACATCGTAGGTCTGCCATTCGCCGGGCTTACGGCTGGGATTAACCAGCGGAATGGCCTGCTTGTAGATCGAACCCACCTGACCGTTTGAGTACGTCGGGTTGTTGTAGTTGTCCAGAATCTGTAATTCGTAACGACCCTGCAGGAAGATACCGCTGTTACCGCGGCCCTGGCCGTTGCCTTCGACGTGATCCGGCGTTCTGAATTCGAGGTGCAGCTGGAAGTTGTCAAACTCCTGCTTTGTCCGGATGGATGAACCCTGGGCCGAGAACAGGGCGCCGTCCCGGATTGGCCAGGTCATATTACCGGCGGTAACGCCTTCCCAGCTCTCGGGGCTGTAGCCTTTTACCGATACCCACTTGCTGCCGTCTTTGCCATCAAATAACACAATGGCGTCCGACGGAGGAGTCGTACCGGAAGCGGTGTTGGGCGACAACGTTCCCGGCGTAACTATGCGCGGAACGGGTTCCCAGATTTCGGACGATTCGGGTGTTTTACGGGGTTCCTGTTTTGGGGCCTGCGCTAAGGCGGCTCCCAGGGCAGTTGTAAAGAGGAGAAGGGTTAATGTACTTTTTTTCATTGGTAACAAATTGAATGAATGGATTATAGTTTGCACCGGTGAATGGGTCCGTGTTGCGGCCCGGCAAAGATAGGGTAATTGTCAAATTCTTATCCTTTACCCTAAAAAAATGGTAACTTTCCGCCCCAATAATCAATCTACACGATCATTTACTCTATGATTCCATCGATTACCCGTCTGGTAATGGGTGCGGGATGGGTGTGCAGTGTCGGCCTGGCCCTGGCTCAGGCGCCCGCAGGCAACGCTCCAACCTCTTTGCCACTCAATGATTTAAGCTCTTTCAAGGCGGCCGGTAGTAATTGGCGAATTGCCGGTGATGCCTCCGCTGATCTGGTGCAAAACGGGGCTCTGACGGCCACGAAGGGCACCGGAGTCCTCGTGAACCTGCCCGATAAAAAAAGCGCTACCGACCTGCAATCTACTTTACAGCATGGCGATTTAGATCTTGAACTGGATTACATGATGGCCAAAGGCTCCAACTCCGGCGTCTACCTGCAGGGCCGTTACGAAATTCAGTTGACGGATAGCTGGGGCATCAAGGGAGCCCGGACCGGCGACAATGGTTCGATCTACGAACGCTGGGACGAAAGCCGCCCCGAAGGGCAGAAGGGGTACGAAGGGTACGCAGCCCGCCAGAACGCCAGCCGGGCACCCGGTCTCTGGCAACACCTGAAAATCTCGTTTCAGGCTCCGCGTTTTGACGCCAGCGGAAAGAAGATCGAGAACGCCCGTATGCTGCGCGTGGAATTGAATGGCGTCCCCATCCACGAAAACGTAGAACTGACGGGTCCGACCCGCGGGGCTATTGCCAGCAACGAAACTGCCGTTGGACCGCTCGTTTTACAGGGCGATCACGGCCCCGTAGCGTTCAGAAATATTCACTACGTGCTTTATAACAAGCCACGTCCGGAGTTGATCAACCTGACCTATGCTGTTTATAAAGGCCGATTCCAGAAAGAACCGGATTACAAAAACACGCCCCCGGAAGCGCAGGGCCCGCTTACCCAGCTGTCAACCGGCGTAACCAGCATTCCGAATGAGTTTACGATCCGCTACACCGGAACGCTGCGGGTTAAAGAACCGAGTGAGTACGTATTCAATCTGGGGCCGTCCGGCGGGGGCGCCCTGATGAGAATCAACAATGCGGTGGTCATCAAACCCGGTGAAGGAAGTCTGCGCGGCAACGCCACCTTACCCGCCGGTGATCTGCCGTTTGAAATGGTTTACGCCAAGTTCGTCGACTGGGCCAAGGCTGGCCTGGGACTGGCGGTTGCGGGACCGGGCGTTCGAGAGTACTCGATGATGGCCGCCAACGAAGCCGGTGGTGAAGAAACCGACCCGATTCTGATGGATGCCCCGACCAATACCATCCTGCGCAGCTTTATGGACCTGCCCAACGTGAAAAACGATCAGGGCCGGACGATGCGCGTGGTTCATGCGGTGTCGGTAGGCAGCCCGGATGGCGTACATTACACCTATGATATGGACAATGGCGCTCTGGTGCAGGTGTGGCGCGGTCAGTTCCTGGATACAACGCCGATGTGGCACGACCGGGGCGATGGCTCCTCGCGGCCGATGGGCATGGTGCAGCGTATGGGCCGCCCCGTGCTGGCGCTGCGTAAACTGGCTACTCCGCAGACCGCGTGGGCAACCGATACGGCCGGCACCGGTTACCGTCCGAAAGGCTACGTGCTGGACGAAAGTGACCGCCCGACGTTCCGTTACCTGGCGTACGGCTCTCAGTTTAGTGATCAGATTCGGGTGGTGGACAATGGCCAGGGCATCCGGCGCGAAGTAACGGTGACCAACCCCGCGGGTGATCTGTACGCCCGACTGGTGGAGGGCAAAACCATCGAGCCGCTGAAAAATGGGCTTTATTCCATCGACGGCAAAGCCTATTACGTCCGCATTGACGAAGCCGGCGGAGCGACGCCGATTGTTCGGGATGCCAATGGCGGCAAGGAACTGCTGGTGCCCGTTCGTAATGGCAAGTTGAGTTATTCCATTCTTTTCTAATCGCTGAAGCAATCGAAATGAACTATAAATCCATACAACGACTGGCCGGCCCGGTTGGCGGTCTGTTGACGGCGGTTTGTCTGATGACGACGTCGGTTCGGGCGCAGGAATCGCCGAAAGAAGAAGATTTCTTTAAAATTATGAAGGTAACCGCCCCCGAAGGCACGCTGCTGGAAGTGGGTGGTCTGACCGTATTGCCCAACGGCGATCTGGGTATTTCGACCCGCCGGGGGGACATCTTTATTGTCGAGAACCCAACGAGCCGCAAGCCGTACTTCCGCAAGTTTGCGTCGGGTCTGCACGAGGTGCTGGGCCTGACCTACAAGGATGGTGCGTTCTACTGCGCCCAGCGCGGGGAATTAACCAAACTGGTCGACAGCAACGGCGATGGCAAGGCTGATGTACTCGAAACGGTTTACTCCTGGCCGCTGTCGGGCCACTACCACGAATACAGCTTTGGCCCCAAAGTAGCGTCCGACGGGTCGTTTTTCGTGTCGGGTAACGTCGCTTTCGGCGATGAGCAATGGTGGCGGGGTGAGAGCCGCGTCCCCTGGCGGGGTTGGGTGATGCGTATTTCACCCACTGGTCAGATGGAACCCTGGGCGGCCGGTGTCCGCTCGCCCTGCGGTCTGGGTATGATCGACGGTGAACTGTTCTATTCGGACAATCAGGGCGAATGGATGGGTTCGGGCGGTATTTGGCATGTGAAAAAAGGCGGCTTTATGGGCCACCCGGCTGGTTTACGCTGGACGAATCTACCCAACTCGCCCCTTAAGCTGACGACCGAACAGATTTACGCCAAAGTCGATCCGCGCGACAACCGCGATGACGCGGGCCGGGCCATTAAGCCGGAGAACGTGGTCGACGAGAAATTTACGCTTCTGTACGAGTTGAAGAAAGACTTCCCCCAGCTGCAAACGCCCGCGGTTTGGCTCCCTCACGGGGTTCAGGGAGTTTCGAACTCCGAAATTCTGCAGATTCCCGCGGAGAACTTTGGGCCGTTCGGTGGCCAGATCCTGGTGGGTGATCAGGGCCAAAGCAAGATTACGCGGGTGTTCCTGGAAAAAGTTGGCGGTGACTACCAGGGCGCTTCGTTTGATTTCCGGAGCAACTTCCAGTCGGGCGTTCTGCGGATGGCCTGGGCCAAAGACGGTTCGCTGTTCGTGGGCGAAACCAACCGCGGCTGGGGTTCGGCCGGGGAGGCCAACGAGGGCTTGCAGCGTCTGGTCTGGAATGGCCGCACGCCGTTCGAGATGCGCGCCGTACGGGCCATGCCCGATGGTTTTGAAGTGGAATTTACGTCGCCGGTTGACCGTAAATCCGCCGAAGATTTAGCGTCGTACTCCGTTGAAAGCTTTTTGTACAAGTATCACCCAGTCTACGGAAGTCCGACGGTTAACAAGGAAAAATGCGCGGTTAAAGGCGTGAAAGTGTCCGAGGACGGCCTGAAAGCCCGGGTAATTGTCGACAACATGCGTCGGTATTATATCCACAACCTGACGCTGGAAGGCGTTCGGGCGAAAGACGGTTCGTATTCGTTGGTGCATCCAACGGCTTATTACACGCTGAACAATATTCCAACCGGTCAGAAGCTGGCGATGAGCGAGGTAAGCACCCGTTCGTCGGCTACGGAAAAACCGGCGGCTACGTCGACGGCCCCCGCCAAAAAAAGCACGCCGGTGAAGAAAGGTGCGAAAACCGCCGTCGTCGGTACAGCCGCCAAAACCGGTGAGGCCGTTGCCAGTGTCAGCAAAGCGCCCACGTTCGACGAAGTAAAGCCCCTGCTGAACCGCCACACCTGCGCGGCCTGCCACAATGCGGCTAAACGGCAGATCGGTCCGGCCTTTGCCGATGTCGCCAAACGCGGTTATACAAACGAAAAAATCGTGGAACTGATCTACAATCCCAAGCCGCAGAACTGGCCCGGTTATTCAACCGAAATGCCGCCTATGCCGCAGGTGCCGAAAGCTGACGCCCTAAAGATTGCCGCCTGGATTAACTCACTGGCTGCGGACAAAGGAGCGGATGCAAAGGCCACCAAAAACCCGGATCAGCCTTAATGAAGGCTTTTTGCTGAAACGTTAATAAACAAAGAAGCCCGACCGTTTGGCCGGGCTTCTTTGTTGAGGCACCACCGCAGGTCTTAGTTCGTGCCGCCGGTACCTTTCACCGGAATCGTCACCATTGCCTGATCCCAGGCGATGCTCAGATCGTTGTCCGTTGGCGTGATGGTCATTTTCTCCATCGGTGTTTTGCTCGTCTTGGCGGGGACTTTCACCTGAACTACGTCTTTCGCTTTGTATTTATCGTAGTCGTAAGCCCCCCACTGACCCAGCTGACCGTTGAGGATAATCGTCCATTCTTTCTCGGTCGGGATTGTAAACAGCGTATACGTTCCCGCTTTCACCATTTTGTCGCCGAACATAACGTCTTTGGCGAAGGTGATTTCCGTCGCTTCATCAGCCCCCGTACGCCATACTTTACCGTACTTTTCCAGGCTCATCGAACCCTCGGGCCCAAAGACCATCCGGCCCCGCTTAGAAGGCTGTCCGTACGTAACCTTGACGGTTTTGTTGGGACTCTCGACAGTGGTGTGCGGACTTTTCCGCTGATTGCCCTGCGCAAAAACCATTGACACCAGCGTCAACAGCAGAACGGCCGTAGCCAGCATTCCTTTTTTCATGGTAACAGAAGGTTTTTAGTTGCAAATACAAAGAAAATGAATCCTGTTAAAAAAATGGAACGATTCCGGGCTGAACGGTCGTAATCTTCTGTGAGGGACATCAATTATTTAACCAATTATTACCCTTACTTTTGCACTTTATACCGGAGAACTTATGCCGCTGATTGCGCCATCGGACTATCGCCCACCGAGCCGTTTATGGAATGGTCATATGCAGACCATCTATCCGTCCCTGTTTCGAAAAGTGACGGTTCCCTACACGCGCGAACGGATCGAAACGCCGGATGATGATTTTCTGGATCTGGACTGGAGCTTGGCGCAGCCCGCCCCCGGCCGAACTCCTGAGCCGCCCGCTGCGTTGGTTATTCTTTCGCATGGGCTCGAAGGCGATTCGACGCGTCAGTACATCACCGGCATGGTGCGCCATCTGACGGCCAACGGGTATGATTGTCTGGCCTGGAATTTCCGCTCGTGCAGTGGCGAGATGAACCGGCAACTGCGGTTTTACCACAGCGGAGCCACTGAAGATCTGGATTTTGTGGTGCAGCACGCCATCGCCAGGGGCTATCGGGATATCGCGCTGATGGGCTTTAGCTTAGGCGGAAACCTAACGCTGAAATACATCGGTGAACGGGGCGATCAACTGCCTGGGCCGGTGAAAAGAGCCGTGGTTTTCTCCGTTCCCATGGACCTGGGGGCCAGTACGGCGATGGTCTCCAACGGTTTCTCGCGCCTGTACCTGAGCCGGTTTCTACGCCATTTGCGGGTAAAGGTAGAAGGGAAGGAAAGGCTGTTTCCGGAACAGATTTCTTCAAAAAACTACCGGCGGATTCGCTCGTTTGTGGACTTTGACGACCGCTATACGGCGCCCCTGCACGGGTTTAAAGACGCGTGGGATTACTACTCGCGCAATAGTTCAATACACTTCCTCAACAGAATTACGGTGCCCACGCTGATTGTCAACGCCAAAAATGACCCGATGCTTTCGCCGGAATGTTTTCCGGAAGAGCTGGCCCGGCAATCGGCCGCGGTCTGGATGGAGTTTCCGGCAGAAGGCGGGCACTGTGGCTTTCCCCCCGTTGATCCGAAACGTGAAGTCTACTGGTCGGAAGAGCGGGCCCTGCAGTTTTTGAAAGAACATTGAATTTGTTGATCCAATAGTGTATGCTTACCAAAACGCTCGAACAAACGTATTTCGTCATTGACTTCGACAGCACCTTTACGAAGGTCGAAGCACTGGACGTACTCGGCGAAATCTCGCTGGCCGGCAACCGTGACCGCGACCGGATTCTGAACGAAATTAAAGTAATCACCGACCGGGGTATGTCGGGTGAAATATCGTTTACCCAGTCGCTCGAACAGCGGTTGTGGTTGCTGCATGCCCACCGCGACCATCTGCCGGCGCTCATTGAAGCCCTTTCAACCAAAATTTCGGATTCGTTTCAGCGCAATCGGGCTTTTCTGGCCGAAAACGCCGACCACATTTATATCGTTTCCAACGGCTTCCGTGAGTTTATCGTGCCTATCGTAACTTCACTGGGCATCAAGGAAGAAAACGTGTTTGCCAATACTTTCCTTTTTGATGAAGATGGCAAGGTCACGGGGTTTGACCCTAATAATCCACTGTCGGCCAACGGCGGTAAAGTGCAGACCATCCGCAGCCTGAATCTGGACGGTGATATCTACGTTATCGGTGACGGTTACACGGATTACGAAATCAAGGAGGCCGGGCTGGCCAACCGTTTTTACGCCTTCACGGAGAACGTAATGCGCCCCAAAGTGATCGAGAAAGCCGATCACATCGCTCCTTCGCTTGACGAGTTTTTATTCCATAATAAATTGAATCGCAGCCAGTCATACCCCAAAAGCCGCATTAAAGTGTTGCTGCTGGAAAACGTTCACCCCGTAGCGGTAAATCTGTTTGAACAGGAAGGTTTCAACGTCGAAATCCTGAAAGGCGCTCTGGATGAGGACGAACTGATCGAAAAAATCCGGGACGTTTCCATTCTGGGTATTCGTTCGAAAACGCAGGTAACGAGCCGGGTTCTCGAACACGCCAGTCGGTTGATGTGTATCGGCGCGTTCTGCATCGGTACCAACCAGATTGATCTCGCAACCTGCACGCAGAAAGGCATCGCGGTCTTCAACGCGCCGTACAGCAACACGCGCTCGGTGGTTGAACTGGCGATTGGCGAAATTATCATGCTCGTCCGCAACATTGTGCCGAAAAGCAACAAAATGCACGATGGCGTCTGGGATAAATCGG
>Ga0325400_1007324_pt1 | contig 10550 bp, 9 predicted proteins | sample PopdelMetagenome_2_FD_205662 | JGI IMG/M metagenome (GOLD analysis project Ga0325400, IMG submission 205662) | Populus deltoides microbial communities from Bellville, Georgia, United States - Xylem-PdKOR-R1 | ecosystem: Host-associated > Plants > Phyllosphere > Stem > Wood/Secondary xylem...
TTTTATTCTTCAATTTAATGTATAAATTTTATTCTTAATGTATGATATGGTTGTGTCTATATTTGAAATTTAGACTTTTATTTTATGATTAATGTATGAGGGTGCTTATAATTTATTTTTGTAAAATTTATTAAAAATAAATATCCAACCAGATCGGAGGTGGGTGATGGATACAAGAGGAGCAAAATTCAGCTTTAACCCCATCCTCATGGTCTCTAGTAAATTTGACTCGGGAGGGTCAATTAGTGTGATGCCTTTGCACTAGCTGGGGTTGCAAATTCAATTATTTTGGTGAGACCCATTTGAACGTTACTTTTTGAAAGGCAGAGTGACGTAAAATTCAACTTTCTACACTGGGAAGGTACTGGTAGCTTAGGTCGGCCGAAGGTGGCTACCTTTTTCGATGTAAGTTCTGGCCCAACCAGAACCGTTGTTTAGTTCTTCACTGAAGTACAAGTCACGTAGAATTGTTTAAATATTTAAAAAATTAAGAATATATCCATCTTGATTATATGTTCGTTCACGATAACTTTGTTTCTTCTTGTGGAAAAACTGAATCTAAATGGGTTGTAGCTTTTTTACGTGGGATTTATATATAAAAAAACAATGAAAAATATGTAAAATTTGCTTTTAATGGTGGACATTTGTGTATAAAAGAAGTTGTATATATAAAAAAAAATACAACACTCAACCATATTATATTTTCAAACACACTAAGACATCGTTTTGTTTCTATGGCCCAACATACTTTTTCATAAAATTTGAATTTTATTATTATTTTTTTAGTATTTTTAAATTATTTTTCTGATATTAAAAATAAAAAATATATATTATTTTAATATATTTTTAAATAAAAAATACTGTTAACACAATATTAAATACTATCTAAATATCTAGCCTGTGAACACTTCTTGTAAATCAATATCCCCAAGCGACTAGTTACCGTTGTTTTCAGCTCGGTACTAGACTAGACTTGGGCCTATCATCGCCCTGACGCGGAATACGGTTCTCATGCTAACCTGATGATGCGAGCGTTTGGCTACGTGGTTCAACTTGTTTTTTATTAAATTTTTAATTTTTTTTGTTTGTTAAAATTGAGTGCGTTTTGTACTTTTTGAATCGTTTTAATGTGCTAATGTCAAAAATAATTTTTAAAAAATAAAAAAATATCATTAGCATATATTTCGATACGAAAAGCTATTTAAAAAACAACCACTACTACACTATAAAACACCCTCGACAAAGACTTGTGTTTTTAACCACAGATTAACGTATGAATGAAGAAACGTTAAAACATTGGAATGATTTAGAAAAGACGTTCCGGTGGCAATTGCCAATCAGCATCCGAAATTTAAAGTAGAATTTTAGTACTTGAAGTCATGTGAATTATTCTACAAAACTATCAAACACACACAAGAAGATATTTTAATTTTAAGAAATTTCAAATTCATGTATTGATTTCCCGAGCTTTTTTTGAAATTAGCATCGCAGCTTGTTTTTTAAAATACCATTAATAAATTTTTTTTATAAAAATAATAAAACTTATTGTTATTTATATAAACGAGACGTGTAACTTTTAAATCAATTTTTATAAATTTAAAAATTACACGTGTATCACGGGTGATATTTAGATTGAAATGACAAAGTTATTTTTATAAATTTAAAAGTTGTACTTGTTATATGTATTATTTTTAATAAATTGTGTTATTTTTATAAATAAATTTTTAACAACTATTTTGTAAAAGAAAATTTTTCCACGATAGTACTGTTTTTTCTTAAAAAAAAAAAAAAAAAAACTCTATGCATGTTTCACTCATTTCTTGCCGACGGGAACTTGGATTTTCAGACTCTTTGAGCCGACCCGTTTTTTAGATCCCATGTTGCCTCTTCAAACTGAGTCACTAACACAAGCTACGAGGTAATAAAAAAACCCAAAAAGACAGGGTGCCATTCCACGAGGTCATCCAGCTACCTTTAGTTGAATTCCACACACAGCAGAATCGAAACAGCTACACTCGTATATAAAAAAAAAAGTTGCAAACTTTTTTAACCGTTAAACTCCATTCTTCTCTAGTTCACTCGCCTTCCCCTCCATTTTTTTTGTCCCTCCCTTTCCCATCCCTTGAGAATAATTGATATCCCCACGACCACACATACAATACCAAAAATGGCGTTTTCAATCCTCATCCTTCTCTATCTCCTTCAATCTTTCAACTTCGCTAGTGAGTTCAAATTTGATTTTTTTGGCCTGAAAAGACATAAAATTAAGAGGTTCACAGCTTGATTTTGGTTTTTGTTACAGGTTCACAGTCTTTTATTGGGATCAATTATGGTCAATTGGCTGATAACTTACCCCCACCATCAGCCACAGCGAAGCTCCTACAATCTACGGGTGTACAGAAAGTTAGGCTCTATGGTGCTGATCCAGCAATTATTAAAGCACTGGCAGATACTGGAATTGGGATAGTTATTGGTGCTGCTAATGGAGACATCCCTGCTTTAGCTTCAGATCCCAATTTTGCGACTCAGTGGGTTAACTCGAATGTTTTAGCTTACCCTTCTAGCAAGATCATTCTCATCACAGTTGGTAACGAGGTAATGCGATATGAACACTTCTACGATTTTTAATTGCTGATTTTCTTACACACTGTGAATGTAATTATTAGAATTGTATAGTCCTGACATTATATTTCAAGTGGGCTAAGTTATGGAGCGTGTTGATTTTGACAGGTATTGTTGTCGAACGATCAAAACCTGATCTCTCAGCTTTTACCAGCGATGCAAAACATGCAAAAAGCACTTAACTCTGCCTCCCTCGGCGGCAAGGTCAAGGTCTCCACTGTGCATTCCATGGCCATACTGTCTCAGTCCGACCCGCCTTCTTCGGGTTTGTTTAGCCCGGCTTATCAAGACACTATGAAAGGGTTATTGCAGTTCCAAAAGGACAATGGTTCACCCATTGCCGTTAATCCGTACCCCTTTTTTGCTTACCAGAGCGACCCAAGACCGGAGACTCTGGCTTTTTGCTTGTTTCAACCCAACTCGGGACGAGTTGACTCGGGTAATGGAATCAAGTACATGAACATGTTTGATGCTCAGGTAAGCACATTCAGGTTCTTACTGATTACTTTGAACAGTTGCTGACATGCTGGTGTGATTCAATCTTGGCCGTGCGTGCCTTACACGTAGTGGCTAAGCACAAATGTAGTTAATATTGTGTTGATTTTTTAAAGTATAATAATAATAACTTGAAGAAAAAAAAACAACTTTATGGAAAACACTTTACGAGCATGTTTCCATACTAGCTTCAGAAGATACCTGAAAATGTAATAATAGTTTTTTTTTAATGTTTTTTTTTAATAAAATTTTAAAATAATATATATTTTTTTATTTTTAAGAAATTATTTTTTATATTAATATATCAAAACAATTCAAAAATATAAAAAAATTCAAATTTTGTCTGCACTTTGAAACGCAATACTAAAAGAAGGGTCATTACGGATCAATGGATGGTTGGTACAGACGAGGCTGTCGCAATAGTATAGTGATCAACAGACCTCGATGATTAATCAGTTGGGCGTTGTAGAGGCCCAGTGAGTAAATGACACATTGACATGTGAGATTGTGAGGTCAATAAGCAAAGGAGTACGGGACAAGCTTGTGGCATACATTAGCGATATAGCGTAGCGTAGATGTTTTGTCTTCTCTGGTCACGAAGGCACGACATTGACATGGGGAATTAGGTTCTCTGTACCTATGTCAACTTTATGCCTTCAGCCTTTACAAAAGGTCTCCAGCAATTTCGATCACTTGGGATCAGTTAAGGTTGTGTTTTTTTTTACTGCAGTTACTTTAAGTGCCAAATTATTGAAAGCTTGCCATGTGGGCTGCACAGAATGGAGGGATGAAAGCTCCATCAATGTAACAAAAATTTGCTTGAGATGATCAAGGATAGAGTTCATTTTCCATGGATTAGCCGCAATCTGCATGCTGCGATTATTTACATGTACACGTCATCTTGTTGATATTTGCAAGAGTGTTGCATCATACGATTGTGGGTGTGTTTTGGGCTTCGATGAACCATTGCTATAGAATTCCTGTTTAAATGGTAGTGTAGTGTGTTAACTTTTAGAAGTCAAATTAATAATATTTGGTTAAAGAGACTTAGAAAGCAAGTGCATTTGTTCAAGGACTTCATGGAAAAGCATTTGCAAATAATTCTCTCCTCTATTATATGCCCTTCCTTTTTCCCTGAAAGGATAGATCGGGCACTGGGATGTGACTCATTGTGCCTCATGACAGGCTGGCCATTGCTATAATTTATGCTCAAATCCTTCCGAGACTTGAATTATTGTTGATGTAGAAATTGTACCGTAGAAAATGTTGGTTACTTTGATTGGTTGGGGACCACCATGTGTGAACATCATAATCATAATCAGCCATTGTAGTTTTTGCATTTACTAAGGGCCAGGCATGGAGTTTGCAAGTGTTTGAATTATGACTACATAGTACGCATGTAGGAGTACACTTCCTATACTGATACAGAGGTTCATACTTCTTATAATTCATCAAGAGGAAGCTTAAGCCTCTAATGATCAAGTCTTTGGTTCATTAGATTGATGTTATTTAATTATTGGCCTGGAAAATGAATTGCAGGTTGATGCTGTACGGTCGGCCTTAAATGCTATGGGATTCAATGACATTGAGATTTTGGTTGCTGAGACAGGGTGGCCTTACAAAGGTGACAGCAACGAGGTTGGGCCAAGCGTTGAGAATGCAAGGGCTTATAATGGCAATTTGATTTCTCGCCTTAGATCAATGGTTGGAACCCCACTAATGCCTGGAAAATCTGTAGATACATATATCTTCGCCCTTTATGATGAGGACTTGAAACCTGGTCCTGCTTCAGAACGATCGTTTGGGCTTTTCAAGCCTGACCTTTCAATGACATATGATATTGGTCTTTCAAAGAGTAGCTTGGTAAGGACTATACCTTCTTTTCCTTCAACGCTTTAAGAATGTTTCTTCTTGGCAATCTTCTTTGTAGGCTGTGGTCATGGTGACACAAAGTAACCTGCAATTATCACTCAATAGAGGAGTTTACATGTATACTAGGATGCTCAAGATCTAACCAGGCTTAGGCCTAAAGCATGACATGTGTTGGTAATTTCCGGTTTACATGATTATAAAAAGGGAGAAGAAAGCATTTAAAATTGACTTTCGCTAGAAGTGACGAGGATTGGTATAAATGTTGAAGGGGAGTTGAAATTTGTTGGCTGTGATGTTCCATTCTATTTGTTCTTAATTGAGAATTTGGTATCAGGGTGTTTTGAAGATTTATTATCAGATTTTCACAATTTAGGGCAGGAAGTTGTATGCATCAAGCGTTGAGCTCATTTTTGCATTTGCATCTTAAATGCAGAAAGACAGTTATAGGGAATGCATTGCTTAAATGCAGCTAGTTTGATATTATTGATTTTTGATTTGTAAAATCCACCATTTGGTCTTTCCTCAGACTCCATCGACTCCAGTAACTCCAGTAACTTCATCACCAAAGCCAGCAACAGTAGGCTGGTGCGTGCCGAAAACTGGTGTTTCTGAGGCTCAATTGCAGGCAAGTCTCGACTATGCCTGTGGCCAAGGCATAGATTGCGGCCCCATTCAACCAGGAGGTGCCTGTTTCATACCAGATACTCTGGCATCACATGCTGCTTATGCCATTAATCTCTACTACCAGGCTTCTGCAAAGAGTCCATGGAACTGTGATTTCTCAGAAACGGCTACACTCACATCCAAAAATCCCAGTAAAATTTCCATTTTAACTCCAACTCTATTTCCTTTCATGTATACAAAATTTATGCAATTGTTGACATTAGAAATGACCACATCACGGTTCCTATTTGAGCATCTTCTTACTTAAAGTTGCTTTGTGTCATAAAGCAATTCTTTCTACAACACATAAATGAATAACTACTCTAGGAACCATTAGGTGCCAGCTCTTGTTATCATGAGTTATACTTTAACAAAAAAAAGGTGATATTCTCCTCGTTGAATTAGCTCCATATTAGTATGTGATTAGAAATGTAAAAAGAACAATAGCTTTTGGTTTTTATGGCTACTGATGAATTAAGAATATAAAACAATATTAGCTTTTGAATTTTTTGCCTACTTTATGGCTTTAGGTCCCCACATCACCCAAAGTTTTAATCTTTTGTGGTTTATAGTCTCTGTCTTGGAATCATTGTCATGCTTATGTATGTGTTTCTCTCTCTAATTGTAGGTTACAATGGGTGCACCTACCCTGGTGGGAGCACTTGAAAAAATCAAGAGCAGGTTTCATTTTGGTTTTAATCTGAATCTGCGATTGTAAAGGCTTCCTCCTTCAATTTGGAAGCATTGATTTAGATCTCTCTTTCTCGCTGTCCATTTTCTTTGGGGCTGATGCTGTTAAGGTAGCAGGAAGTATGCCATGAAGTGCAATTATGTTTAGAGGAACTTTATAAACTTTGTCACGTGGTTTCTGGTGCCATGTTTCAAATATCCAATCATGTACATCTGTTATAGACAAGGCTTAAAGTGGCAATCATGCCATTTTCTAATTTACAAGGCTCAAACTTCAAATCTTGCAAGTTGTCCTTTTTCCTCTCTCCTTGTCGTTATTTATCTTACATAATTATGAGCCCACAAGTTTTTGTGAAGAAAATGTCTCTGCTTAATCCTCTTTTTATCTCAATGATCAACGCAAACCTGAATATAATTACATGATTTCCTTGATATTCCGTAAGAGGATCTGGATTTCGTTTCCCACGTAGTTTTGTCAAGGCAACTTTGGATTATATGTATCAGTCTACACTTTTCACCAATTTTGTGGACCGAGTCCCATATTTTTTGAAACAGAACAGAGCCCTTCAGTTTTATGTTTTTCATTCTTGGTTTGAGTACACACAAGCATGGAAATCCATGAACAGTCGCCTGTTGGATTTCTATATTGTATTCAAAACCATGTCCTCTCTTTATCATCTTGGTTTGTGCCGGGATGGCATTAACAGAGCCCATCAGGAGGAAATCCAAGCTAAATTTTGTAGTCGACTATGTGAATGTCTGATCAACGTTTATTATTAAAATGAAAATCTATGGAATTGGTAACCTCCAATTATATATGCTAGGTAAATGGTGTGTTGGTGCTCCGGCCTGGGCCCAAACCGGTAATTCCAAATTATTTGTCTTCTATACTATAGTGAACATCAACATCTCTCGAGTTAACCTCTACCTGCCCTGCCACTAGACCTTGAAAACGTAATTTCTGATACACAATTACAAGCTGCTTTGAGATACCACATGGATTTCCAAAAAAAAAAAAAAAACCAAAAAGACGACCACCTTTACATGTGAAATTTCGAATCAAATGGGCGTGTGAAAACGAATCCAATTTTGACTCTAGGTGGGCCTTAAATCTGAGTTTCCGTATTTTAGACATTTGACAAGTTATCATATATTTAATAATAAATTTTGTAAAAGAAGATAAAACATCCGTTGTCGTCCAGCGGTTAGGATATCTGGCTTTCACCCAGGAGACCCGGGTTCGATTCCCGGCAACGGAATTTTTATTTTTAGAATAGAATAAATTTCCTCTCTCTATTTTTTTTTTCCTTATTATTTCCTTGCGAACACTAACGATTTAGCTGTGAAAATGATGAGGTTTATATATATATATATATATATGAATAAAAAGAAAAGGAGGTTATTATCATTATTTCCTTGGGCAATGATTCGTCTACTGTTCTTCACTTGATATCCATAATATTTTTTTCTGGCATTATTCAACTGGTGTTCCGAAGACTGGTTCTCCTGAAATGCTATGTTTTTTTTTTATTCAATAAGTATTTTTTTATTTTAAACTAGTTTTTTTATAATACTAGATTGTTTTAATATATTGATATTTAAAAATAAAAAATATTATTATTTTAATATCTTTTAAGTAAAAAAAATATTTTAAAAAATAATTACTACTGTAATTCCAAAGACAATAATATTATTTTGATTTTAAGGTCTACTGCCCTTAGCCTTGCATTATATTATAGTATTACTATTTTGATTTTTGAAAGGGAGTTTATGATACCAAAGCTTGAAAGTTCAAATCAAGGGTAGAAAAAACTCTCAACGGTCCGTCGATATCTGACCCATTCTCCGTTCTCCGTTCTCCTCTATGACCATGTCAACCCCTTGTAGGAATTATCTACACAAAAAATGGCGGCAGCCCTTCCTACAGTCCATCATTTGAAAATAAGTGGGCCGCCACCTGTTCTTTTATGATTGGATTGGATCTTCACAGAAAGGAGATTTGTTTACATATTTTGACTTCTGGGCTCAACCATTTTTGTGTCCACGTTGGTTTCTATCATATGCATCGATCGAGGGATTATCTCCTCCTCTCTTTTCTTTTTCTTTTTCTTTTTCTTTTTTTCTTTTCTTTTCGCGTCATTACACGCGTGAGTTGTTGTGTCATCACTTGTATTTGTCGTTCGGCTGGTTTCCATAAACCGAACACTTTACTGATGAGAGAAATATTTTGATGATTAAATTAACTTGATCCAGTCATTTATCTGATGTTATTGCGTGCCAGCTGTTGCGTTCATGGCATGTATGCATGCATTACCCGAAACTAAAAGCACGACATGAACAGGGATGTTTACTTTCATGATTTGAGATCTTTAATGTTGTTTGCCAACTGAAGTAAATCTTTAAAAATTCTCACAGTTAAAAACAAAGAAACAGTGAGAAAAACCTTGTAACTCGCATTCAAAGGTTTTTTTGCTTTATATATATAATCGAGTTGATTAGAAGGCGATTTAATATCAATAATAAAATAAAGTAAAAAGTTACTAATATATGTGTTACACGCATGAGGATGTGGGACGTTTCTGTGTTGTTTGAGCAGCACATGAAAACACACTTGGCAGCTAGACAATGGCTTCCATAACTGTATTCAAATCATCTCGGTAGCTTCAACGATCACCTTCAATTCAATTTGGCTTCAACGAATCTTCTCCTTCTTCTTCTTCTTCTTTTTCTTCTCAATTTTAATGCATAAGCTTCTAAATTTTCAAAAACAGCCCTTTAATTTATTTTTATTTTAGATTTAGTCCATGTTTCTTTAATTATTATTTACTTTATTTGAAATAGTTTATAAAATTAAAACTGTTTTTCAATTCTACACGCTTTTAATTTTTTATCTTTTATGTTAAATCATCATTCTTTTGACAATTATTTATTTTATTTTTGTTCATTTTATTAATTGAATTTGTTTTGTATTTTCATCCTTCAACATTTTATTTCAATTTATTTTCATAGCCAACTTGATTTTTATTATCTTGATTGCTATTTATTTTGCTTTTTTATTTATCATTTTTTTATTATAACTTTCTTTCTCCATTTCACCCCTTAATATTTTGTTGATCGAGATTTTGACTTCATAGCTTTTTCGGGTTTGTCTTCTATGGGGAATCCAACATAGGACCCCGTTCATGAATTTAAAAAGTTAGTCTGAATTAACTTAGATTTTTTTTCACAACTATTTTTTTATTATTTAATACTAAGTTTGCTGGGGATTAAATTTTATTATTTTTTTAATTTTTTATTTTCTTAAGATTATCTTGATCTCGTGTATTATTGGGTCACATGTAATAAGTTAACTCAAGCTAATTTTTTTTAATTTATCTATTATTATTATCTATTTTTGTTTTTTTATATTAAATCAATGGAAGTTATCAGATAAAATCATGTTAATGGCCAATTTTATTTTATTTTTTGTCTATTTAAAAATTCTATCATCATCGAGGCATTTTTTTATATGAGAAGGAATTTGGTACGGCATACAAGGTAGCCCAGGCCCCTGGTCCAGTTTAATTTTTCAAGTCTTTAAGAAATCATGAAAAAATACGAGTTTATCAAATTGAGAGTGCATCTTAAAAAATATTAAAATATATAATTAAAAAATATCAAACATATAGCTGATACATTACCTACCTGTGAGGTATATCTTTCATTTTTACTCCCATGCATTGACTGCTGTGAAAAGAGGACAGCAAGGATGGGAATAATGAATATCAAACATAAGCGAAGCCTTTTTCTCTGTGGGACCTGGGACCCGATCATACGCTTGATGTTTTTTTTTTTTTCTTAAAAAAAAAACTCGTCGAAGATTCGAAATAGAAAAACAGTGGAGAAACATCAGCTCAGTCCTTGTTATATCAACTCATTATTAGCAGTCCCAAGGCTTTTCATTTTATCATTTTTTTTCCAAATGTAATTGATACCAGACTAATGTCACCCTTGTATCCATCCATAATTGGTAATTATAAAATCTTAATACAATCCACGTGTGATTTGTATGTAATGAGTTAATTTTTTGTTAAGAATTTTATTCATAAAAAAAAACTTTTTAAACGAGACAAGTTTAGTTATTAGTGAAACTCGAGGTAGTATGAGTATGACAAACAAACTATATTTAGAGAATTTGAATTTGATATTTAGTCAAATTCAAGAAATAA
>Ga0325400_1007325_pt1 | contig 10548 bp, 7 predicted proteins | sample PopdelMetagenome_2_FD_205662 | JGI IMG/M metagenome (GOLD analysis project Ga0325400, IMG submission 205662) | Populus deltoides microbial communities from Bellville, Georgia, United States - Xylem-PdKOR-R1 | ecosystem: Host-associated > Plants > Phyllosphere > Stem > Wood/Secondary xylem...
ATCTATTGATATTTTGAGGCACCTTTTGAAGTTTTGGTATGTGATATTTGTGGAGTTGTTACTTTATGATTTTGTAAGCTTTAATTTCTAGAGCATATCTCTCTCCTTTTATATATTAAAAAAAAAAACACATTGAAATTAAGTTTCTCATAAAACCAACAAATTCTCTTAATTGATGTTGAGTTCTTGAATATTATACATCTAGCAGAAATAATAAAAAAATTATTATTCAAGAGTCTATAAGATCTCATTAGACAGATCTAAAGTTATTTAAATATTTATTACTTGAAGATTTAATCTTTTTTAGCTTTGAATAATTCTTTAAAAGTTAGGTTGTTGTAAACCATAAGACGTCTAGTTGTCTAACATTCAAAAGTAATTCACATGAACCATTAGTGATAAATCTCTTAAATTCTTATTTAGAAGAAAATTATTAGTATGCTTAGAGTGCCAACTCTTTATTATGTGACTTACATAGTATTTTCATCTAATAGACAACAACTCAAAAATAAAAAGCATAGCTTACTATTTATAAGGAAATATGAAAAAAAAAACTTTATAAATTGAAAAAATATCAATTTGTCCCTTAAATAATATCCATATAGTAATTCAGGATAATTTTAGTAATTAACTCAATCAATTCTTTACTTGATTTTTTTAGATCTAGAAATATAATCCATGTATTAAATATATTCTAGTCCTTAATTTTTAAAATATATTTTAATCAGTCATACGTAATTAAATCATCCCAAATTAATTTCTTGACTAATGGTTTTTAATTCATGTGACTCATTAGGTTCCTAATATGTTGGTTCAAATATAAATTATAATTATAATTAAATAGAATTAAATAAATTAAACAATTTGATTTATTATCAATACAACAATTGATTAGTTTATATTTGAAGATCAGGTGCATAGTCTAGCAATGTGTCATGATCCCTCAAATATTAGATAAGTCATTAGTGGTTTGACTTAACTTTTCAGTGACCAGTTTCTCAATGTAATTAATATCCTTTCATCAATAATGTTACAATTTAACATTAAATAATGAAATATGTCTACCATGTTAAATCATGTTTGTACTCTACATAATAGTCATTAATCATTTGAATAAGATTTGAAACTCTTTTCAAATTTCATTACACATTGGCCAAGGATTTCTCAGTCAATACTATTTGAGAATAAATGAAATATTTTTTCTAATTCATCTAGGGTGATGAATCCTCTCTTAATCACTCAAGTACCTTCATATAGTTTATTTTATATCCAATGTCTACCCCTTCATTACCTCGATTAAGATAATATATAACAGGATCAAAGCATAATATTCTTTATATAACATAATTTAGTGATCTCAAATCTAAAGATTATTTACGCAATCATCACGTGAGCCTTTTCATAGACACAGATTGTCTCTCCATATAAATTTTCATGTGGGTCACTTTATTGTACATATCTATGACAAGCACCTACATATTAGTTCTAGGTATCCTTTATACCTTAACTTATGAAAATAGTTGCTTCCTTTCTTAAAAAAAAAGAACATAATATGCATCAGTCTCTACAACTCTAATAAATATCCAGTATTTAAGAGAGCATCGACCATGAACATTTTAGAAACAATACTTTGATATAATAGAAATCTCATAATTATAACAACTTTATAATTTTCTTTGCAAAATATTTTTGTCCTATGAACTTTATCTTTACTCCAAATTCATAAATCAAATATTAGATTCATTAATATAATATTATATAAATATTAAAGATAAATTAAGATTTTATTAATAATAAATATGTATTTACATGAATATAATAATATCACATGTAACTAACCGATTGACTATAAGACATATTAAACTAACAATTGACATAGTGAATCAATAGGATGTTATATACTTAACTATAGTTTTATATCAATTGTTTTTCTTCTTTTATTCTTAAACATTTTAAAACAAAAAAACTTGTTTTTATTTTAAGAAAAATAAATAACAACAAATTGTCAAATGTTTTAAAATCAAATAAAATGGCTTTCTAAAATGAATAAATTGCAATAATTCCTTGAGATATTATAAAATTAAGAGAACCATAACAAAGTGTAAAGGTTTGACCGAAATGTATATGAATAATATTAGTTTCATTATTTAATTTCAAGCAATTTTTCTTTGTTTTTTTGTTTTTAATATTCTTTTCTATTTTAAAAATTTTTTAATTTAATTATTTTCTTTCATAAGGACATTTTCTTTCATAATTTTTCTAACACGAGGCACTATAAATTTTGAAACTCTACTATATTAGTGTTTCTATTTCTTGACTTGCAATTCATTACAAAACAAACTATTTATTCTTCTATAAATACTCAACGATATATTAGTTTTAATTTTGTAAATCCAAATTCAATTGTGTAAATCCATTATGCTAACTTTCAAGTTTTTCACTCCTTGTAATCCTATTATGTTGTTACATTATATCTATATATTATGATAATTTCAATAGAACTAGTTATGTTGGCAAAACCTTTTTTTTCTTTTACTCTTTCATGGTATGAGAGCCTCTCAAAGCTAACACTACAATTTTCTTTTAGACACACTTTAACATCATTTCATCTTGATATTCATTTAATGATGTTGTCAGCCCCATCCACTCAATCTTTTGTATAACTTATGAATCATTTCTCTGTACCGACATCTTTTAAATTTAATGGCCCAAATTAACTAGGATGGCAATCACATTTTTTGTCATTCGTTAATAGCAATGATCTTTTAGGATTCATGGAAGGATTTGAACCAATTCCAAAGAGATTTAACCCTGATAATTCTCCTAATCTTTCTTATACAAACTAATATAATAAATATCAAGCTTCGTTGGGAATTATCTTATTATCTATCGGTACAAATCTTGTGGCTTCTGTGTATGGTTTAAACACTTTTAAACAAATATAGATTACTCTTAAAACATGGTTTCTAGCTAGTCTTGTTCTCGCATTGCTCACATGAAGCATCAATTGCAAACCATCACTCAAAGGTATAATACTTGTTCTGCTTATTTAGAAAGTCTAAAAGCCATTGTTGATCAACTAGCTGCTGCAGAAACATATTGATGATCAAGATTTAATATCTTGTTTTCATGGTGGTTTGATCCGGAGTATAATCCTTTTATTAAATTCTATAATTTTGCTTCTAGGGATAAAGACTTTACTATTGAATATTTTAATGTTATTAAGTCATGAATCTTTTCTTGACAGTTAGCATAACACAATGGTCTCTAATACCACTTTTGCATTTTCTGCTTATAAAAAGTCTTCCTTTAGACACAAGAAAAGAAATCTAGTTCCTACTGTTGCTCAACCATCTACTCATTCTCCAAAACATATGCTCATTCCTAGTTTTTCTACTAATTTTACATCCATGCAACCAACGTCACTTCAACACTTCATTGGTACTCGACTTGTCTATAAAATATTTGATAGAGTATGTTATACTGCTATAGACTGCTATCATAAATTTGACTTTTCTTATCAGGGTCATCATTCACCAACAATTTTTGCAGTAATGGTGGTTAAATCTAATACATAGTTTGAACATTAAATGTGGTATGTAGATAGTGGTGTCGATGCCCACAATACATCATATGTTTAAAATCTCACTCATTCATTGTCTTTTAATATAGGAGAAACTATCACTATGGGGAATGATATAAGTTTGCTTATTAAAAGTACTAGATCTACATCTTTGTAAATTGACTAATCTAACTTTCACAAATCCAATATTCTTTATTGTCCTCATGCTTTTACAAACTTACTCTCTATCAATAAAGTTTATTTAGATAACAATTGTTGCTTTATATTAACTAATTTTGATTTTTACTATGAAGCAGAATCAAACAAATTGAATACTACAAGGGCAGATCAAATACTACTTCAGCACATACCTAGTCTTTCTCACAAATTGCATGGTCTTGCAGCAACTATTGGTGGAAAACATCTAATGTGTAGTGGCATAGTTAGTTTGGGCACCCTTCCTAAGTTGTTTTCTAGCTTCTTCCATGTTCACATTCCACTTCTCCATTATCAAATGAAAATAAACCTTTTTTTATTCCTATTATCCTCTTGGCAAAAGTAAAAAATTGCCTTTTAGTAACTCTATTAGATAGTCTATAAATCCTTTGATTTTAATACACTATAACCTATGGATTTCATGTTTTGTTTATGTTAGTGGTTGTCGATATTATGTTCTATTTGTTGATGATTTCTCATGATTTTCAAAGTTGTATCCATTGCATAATAAATCAAATGTCTTTCCTACTTTTCTAAAGTTTAAAGCTCATGCTGAAAATATGTTTTCATGCTCCATTAAACAATTTCAGACTGGTAATAAAGGGGATTTTTTTTTATCAAAACAACTCAATGAGTATCTTTCAAAATCTTGGATATATCATTGTTTAACTTGTCCCCACACTTCACAATAAAAAAATGTTTCTAAATATAAACATCATCATATTCAAGAGCTAGATTAATAGCACAATCCCATCTCAAAAAATGTTACTGGGTAGATGCCTTTCTTACGACAATATACCTCACTAATAGATTACTAACCAAAGTTCTTTAAAATTATTTTACTTTAAATACTACATGTTAAACCTCCAGATTATTCTGCATTACAAAATTTTGGTTGCTTTCGTTATCCTTTTCTTATACTATATAAGTTAGCCTTTAAAAGCAAATAATTTTTCTTGGTTATTGCTACCTAGACTTGCAAAATCAAAAATATATTTCATGCCATGTTTTTTTTTATGAAAGCACATTTTAGCGAAGGATAATGATCCATTCTTCCAAGCTCTAGGTAATACTTCATTTGCTGGTAACTTCTACACCTTATCTGATTCAGTTGTATCCAGTATTTTATTGCCTAATGTTTTATCTCTAGAGTCCAATTCTACACATCCTAGTGTGAGACCATCTCCCGATAAAACTCAAATACAATCTCTTAAAAATCAACTCACTACACTATCTCTAGAGCTTACTAGTTTACCAATCTCATCATTTTCTATAGCCAACCAACCTCTTGATTTGCATTCCAATTCCACCTCCTCTAGATTTTCATAACCAATGTGAAAATTGTTATGCCTTCTACACCAACACCTTCATTTGATATCATTATATGGTAAAACATTGGTTATGAAAATCTAAATTACTTTATTATCACCATCTTCAGCAACTTCAAATTAGACACAACTTCTAAATTTGGTTTTCACAATGGATAAATAATCAACTCTATTATGATCCTTTCTAAATGAAGGAGTGTATGTATAATACACTTGTTGGCATTGTTTTATAAAAACAAAAATATCATTAATGTTGTAAAATCGATCTCTTTTAATTATTACAACCAAACCATGGTGAGAATCTATTCTAATTTCTCTATCAGTATTATATCAATAGCATTTGAATAAAAAAACTGTATCTTCTAACCTATAATATCACAATTCAATAACCTCTTGTAACTTGCTATAATAATCAACTTCAAACTTATTGATATTGACTATATACAAAAACCCCCACTATTATAGGTCTTTATAACTTCATCATATTATTCATTATGAAAGATATATCCATTGATAAAACACTCATTATAATACTTGATCTTTCTTTCAAGACCCAAAGATAGAAATTTCAATCTACTAGCATTGACTTCCATGTTGGACAACTGATTAAAGTTAACAATCATTAATAGTCAAAGAAAAAACATAACTATATATAAACTTAGGATTTACGAGTTAGTAAATACTTACGAGTGTTTTAAACTATAAGACAAATTATTCATCTTGTAATTGGTAAATTTGAGATTCACTAACATTTGGATTTTGAGATAACAATAATTGATAATGTTGCCGATAATGAAGTTAATTGAATTTATTTTATAAGAGAAAGTTATTTAAAAATATATAATTGTGAAATTTACTTACTAAATAAAAGGTGTCAATTCATCACATTTAAGTAGCACACAATTATATACTTATTTGAATTTGATATCTGTCAAATATTTAATCCTCACTGCATTCTTCAATAATGGTCATTCAGGTTCCAAAATATTAACAAATTCTCACTCGAAGGCAGCTCACCAACATCATTATTTTTTGGAATGAGTTTGATTCTTGTTCTCAAGTGACACTCAAAATATTATGAAGTAAATATTTAAATCTCTTCAACAATATAAACCTCGTATATCAAAGTCTTAGCATGCACTTTGTTTTTAATATTTTTCTTGAGGTTAAATAAGTATCTGCATGCAAGTAATTGGAGATGAATAACTAAATGTTTTAAAAAACCAAAGGATAATTACTAAGGATGCATGTAATCTATAACCTCTCGAATGAATATATTTATCTATAATATACAAGACCTCTAACTTTTACCTTATACATTAAATGAATAGGTAGATGCTTAATTGAATCGAAGAAAAAGAGAGGGAAGATCATTTCAAGTTTGTAAATTATATCAATAATATTTTTTCAAGTTGCTTCATGTGTTGGATATGCAACTTTATCAAACAAATATCTCAAAAAAAGTTACTAATCTCCATGAGTGCATCATATATCTCTTTTGACAATAAATTCCTATAAGTAATTGAAATGAGTGTTTGCATAGACACATGATAGTCATGACTTTTCATTTCATATAATTTGCATTCCCCTAAATTCACCAACTTAGCTATGTTTGAAGCATATAGATAAAAATATGGCTTTGGGTTTTGCAACACGAATCTCATCATTAACCAACTTCATATTCTCATAGTCATGATACGAAAATAGATCCATATTGGCTTTCATATTGTCCTTTATTTTCCCTTTAACATCCATGACCGTGTTAAAAATATTATCAAACATATTCTTTTCGATATGCATGACAACCAAATTATGACGGATGACATTAATTTTCCAATAAAAAATCTCTCAAAAAATACTTTACTTTACCCAGTTGTGGGTCACACCAAAACCAAATCATTTTTACTTACCAGAATAAAAAATAAATACAATGCCCTTGTATTGAGAGAATTCATCGTACTCTTCTTCACCCGACAATACCAACAATGCAACATCCCTTTTAGTTTTACCTTTTAAAAAGTCTTTTATTTTTTCTAAATCGATGATGACTTGGCAAGAACCTCTAATAGAAAGAAAGAAAAAGAAGTTTTACCACCATTTATTAAGGTAAATGCCTTATTATCATCTATGCAATATGGACAAGCTAATTTTCCATATGTACTCCAACCCAAAACCATCTCATACACAAGAAAATCATTTATAACCCAAATTAAAGTTGTCTTTATTTAAAAATTCTATTTTCTTAAGACATCACAAGTCAGAGCCCCGACTGACCATAACTTATTCAAATCATCAATCAATGATTAAAGACAAACTTCTATATTCCTACATGGATTATAAGGACCAGGTATGATCATAGATAAGAACATGAATTCTGACTTCAACATATCCTTGAGGGCTAGTTATAAACTATTAAAATGACTAACAAATAAGAATAGAGTGCAGTAAAGGATATAAATGGATTAAATCCATTTATACACAAGGCAAGATATACATTCCGTGGTTCCATTAAAAATTAAGGATGGTCCTTATTAAACTACTTCCAAGCTTCACCGTTGGAAGGATGAACCATGAATCTGTCTACCTCATCATGTGAATGATGTCATGTCATATGTTCAACAGTCTTTGGAAACATAAGAATGATTGAGAAGTATCTTAATTTCTTATATGTAAGTGTCCTTTCCCTATCACTATTTGGTTTATACTGAGCATGCTGATAGGTTTTGCACACGGTGAAATTTGCAAATCACTACTATATAACTTGCAAAAGTTTGGACACATTGATTTTCTAGTATCTTAAGCCAAAAGGTTTCATAATGGATTTTAAAGCATAAAAGTTATCTTTTAACTATTCCCTTCAAGTAACATGTTTTTCACCCATTCCAGGATCCTATTGTAATTGACCTCATTTAAACTATAATCTAACTTGATAGTAAACACTTATGCAATGGTCGACAATTTACAATGAGTTGTAAACCCATTCATTAATGGTTCATGAGAATCTTTCTAAAGCTCAAAAAACTTAGTTGCATCTATATTCGGTTCTTCATCTAAATGGATGTTAAGTGTACCTTCACCTGAATAATCTTGATTCATTCTCACTGTATCTATAACCATACTCCTTTAAGGATGACTATTATCATCCACAAACTCTTCTATGTTGAGCCAACTATCATTTCTAACATGGTTTTATAAGGAACATAAGGTTTTTTAATGAGCAAACAAACTTAAGTATTTCTTGATAAATCTTTTTTTAAGTAGATTCATTGTCACAACATCTTTATGATGTAACTTTTTATTCTTACACTTCACACATGGATATCTAATTTCACCCCCACTAATATTCTTCGAATTAGAAAGTACAAATTAATAAAAATCTCAACCTCTTTATAATAAAAATCTCAACCTCTTTATAATAATCTTTCCTATACAAATCTTTGAAAGAATCTTGAGACATCCAAGAATGATAATTTATTACTTATAAAACCTATATGGAATATTGATGAAGAAATATTTTTTTAGTAATGTAACTATCAATTCAAAATTCAATTTTTTTTAAAAATGAATTCACAATTCAATAACTAATTAACATTTTTACACAAATTCAATTTTGCGTCAAATATGAACTAAATAATAACATTAACAACAAATAATCAATAACCAACTAATTATTCATCGTTTGTTCAATTCAAACTTATTCAACCTAAATTAATACATTTTAATTATTATCAATTTCATAAAAATATCAATTTCTCTAGATTTCCATAAATTTTCAACTTAATAATAAAATTAACAAAATATAATTTGTACTCATAAAATAACCTATTATTTTTTTTAATTATAACATACCTAAATTATAAAATCAAACTCAATCTCATAAAATGATAAATGCAATCAATTTCCTCCAAATCCTAAAGAAACCCTAACATACAAATCATACATTTGTGCAACAAAATTCTCTATAAAAAAAAGTCATAAAACACTTAAATATGCAACAACCAAGCTACAAATAGTACAAAACAATTCAATAAATTATCATAAAACATAAATGGGTTACAAAAAGAATGGATAGATTTGCTTTCTTGGTGTAGCAAAACCTCACAAGAAATTGAACCAAGAGAGGGATGCTAATACTGTTTATAAATTTGCTAAAGGTTTGGAGTGGTTAGATTAGTAAGGATGGTGGCTGAATTTTTGAGGAAATGGGGATGGGGCTACTATTTTTTTAGAAAGGTAGAAGTAGAAGAAAATGAGGGGGGAGTGCTATTGAGTTTTTATTTTTTATTTTTCTTATGGAATTTTGTCGACATTTCTTTTGGAAAATACTAACATGTAATATTTTTGATAGAATTGCCAATGGAATTCCTTGGGTTGTCGCCGCCCCGCCTCGCCCCGTCCCTTTTTGATTCGACCCATAATCAGGTTTTTTCCATCCCAAGATATGCTTCCTATCCATCGACTCAGGATTTTAATCAAAATTAGATACTCTTTTTTGTGGTTGGATCATGTTTTTATTATTTTATTATTTTCTTTATTCTATTGGAAATTACCAACTAAAACAATTATGAGGTAATTTCCATCAGCAATTACAACATAATTTTTTTTCGTTATTTATGTCGAAAAGTACCAACAAAATATTTTTCTTCGGTTTTTTCGTTGCTATTTATCAATGTTTTAGTGTGAAAAATCAAAATAAACTCAAATTAAAAAAAAAAATCCGAGCTCAAATCTACCCTCTCGGGTGATGGTAAGGCCAGAAAATACCTTATTGGAACTTCTCTCATCGAATGGAACCCATTGACACAAAAATTAATTTTTTTATGATCGAAATCGACGTCTACCAATATTTTCTCTCTATACCATTAGATTTAGCGATGTTCTCTATTTTCTCTTAAACTAGGGAGTAGAAAATGAAGTTTTTGACAAATATTTTTTTTTAACAAAAGGGACCGAAAGCTGATCATTTGGAATGTATAAGGACCAAGCTTTATTTTTGCACCAATTTTAAAACAACCATCTATTTTCCCTGTTTTTTTCACTTTGATCCTCTATCTTTTAATCTAGCTCTTTGTTAATAATTTAGAAGCAATTGGCCATGAAATGATTCAATCAAATGAAAAAAGTTTAGATATATATATAAAAAATTCACTACTCCAATCCATATTGAAATGTAAAAGGGAGTATAGTAACTGAAGTTACAGTATTTTCCCTATACGACTTAAATTCTTTTAATAGATGCTTTTATATATTTAAGTAATTTAGTTATATAAAAAAAGAAATTAAATTTGGTCCAAGTGGTGATAATTTAAAGCCATGGAAAGAAAACCTAAACATTCTTGTTTACAACAAATGGTTTTCAAAAGTAAAATACATGGTAAGGATAACACTCATCTTACCTACAAATTACAATAAAGAAGCATGTATCAGATCAGAAACTAAACG
>Ga0325400_1007326_pt1 | contig 10547 bp, 7 predicted proteins | sample PopdelMetagenome_2_FD_205662 | JGI IMG/M metagenome (GOLD analysis project Ga0325400, IMG submission 205662) | Populus deltoides microbial communities from Bellville, Georgia, United States - Xylem-PdKOR-R1 | ecosystem: Host-associated > Plants > Phyllosphere > Stem > Wood/Secondary xylem...
GGTGTCCGTCCCGCGCGCCGAGCTCGAGCGGGCGGAGCGGACGGCGTTGCCCTGCCGGGTGCAGGACCCGGACCTGTGGTTCGCCGAGGCGCCGGCGCAGCTGGAGCAGGCCAAGGAGTTCTGCGGGTCCTGCCCGCTGCAGGCCCCCTGCCTGGCCGGCGCGCTGGAGCGCGGCGAGCCGTGGGGCGTCTGGGGCGGGCAGATCTTCGACCACGGCGTCGTGATCGCCCGCAAGCGCCCCCGTGGCCGCCCGCGCAAGGTCGCGGCGTGACCGCCCACCAGCACCCACCACGAGACCCCGGGAAGGGGGAGAGATGGACCTCCACCACGAGCGGCTGACCGGTGACCTGTACCTGGCGCGTGCCCGGCAGGCCGACCTGATGGCCGACGCGGACGCCGCGGCCCGCGCCCGCCGGGTGCTGGCCGCCCGGCGCTGGGCCCGGCGGGCCGAGCGGGCCAGCCGGCGCGCCGCCCGCGCCAGCGCCGCCGTCCGGTGACGGCGGCACCCCGACCCGGCTCCGCCGGCTGACCCCTCGCCCGGGGGTCAGTCGGCGAAGCCGGGCAACCAGCGGGTGATGACCGAGCGGAAGTCGGCCGCGGCGTCGAGCTGGCAGAGCACCCCGATGGACCCGATGGTCACCCGGTGGATGAGCAGGTAGGCCGGCGGCAGGTTCAGCTGCCGGCCCAGCCGGCTGGCCTCGCTGCGCGGGTCACCGACCCGGGTGGCCTGCTCCTGCATCCACGCCCGGCTGAAGTGGAAGCGGTCGCCGGCCACCGGCTCCAGCAGCGGCAGCAGGTAGTCCAGCACCGCCTGGGCGTCCACCTCGACCGACGGCCGGATGAAGCCCTCGGCGCGCAGGTCGGCGAGGACGTCCTGCGCCCGGCCCTCCAGCGCCCACCGGACCAACCGGCCGATCGGCTCGGGGTAGCCGTCGGGGAGGCGGGCGACCGCACCGAAGTCGATGACGCCGAAGCGGCCGTCGGGGAGCAGCCGGAAGTTGCCCGGGTGCGGGTCGGCGTGCAGCAGGCCGGCGCGCCGCGGCCCGGAGAAGTGCAGCGTGGACATCAGCAGCCCGGCCCGGTCACGCTGCTCCCGGGTGCCCGAGGCGATGACCCTCGAGAGTGGCGTGCCCTCCATCCACTCCGAGACGATGACCTTCGGCGCGCTGGCCACGATCCGGGGGACGGCGATCTGCTCGTCACCGGCGTAGGCCGCGGCGAAGGCCCGCTGGGAGTCGGCCTCCATCGCGTAGTCCAGCTCCTCGGCGACCCGCGCCTTGAGCTCGGTGATCAGCGGCTTGACGTCCATGCCGGGGAAGAGCACCGCGAACATGCGGGCGAAACGGGCCAGCTGGTTGAGGTCGGCCATCAGCGCCGAGCCTGCACCCGGGTACTGGATCTTCACCGCCACGTCGCGGCCGTCGCGCCAGGTGGCGCGGTGCACCTGGCCGATGCTGGCGGCGGCGGCGGGGGAGTCGTCGAAGTCGCGGAACCGGGTGCGCCAGGAACCGCCCAGCTGCTGGGCCAGCACCGCGTGCACGGTGCGGACCGGCATCGGCGGGGCCTCCTCCTGCAGCTTGACCAGCGCCTCGCGGTAGGGCGCCGCCAGCTCCTCGGGCACCGCGGCCTCGAAGACCGACAGCGTCTGGCCCAGCTTCATGGCCCCGCCCTTGAGCTGGCCCAGCACCGCGAACAGCTGCTCGGCGGTGCGCTGCTGGAGGTCCGCCGACACCTGCTCGGCCGACTGCCCCGACAGCCGCCTGCCCAGCCCGAGCGTGGCCCGCCCGGCCGCGCCCAACGGCAACGAGGCGAGCCGGGCGGTGCGCGACACGCTCCCGCGGGGGATCACCCGTCCGTCGTCCGTCACCCCTCCAGTGTCCCTGCTCGCGGCCCCGCGCGCCGGGACGGTCCCGCCGGCGCCGTGGGCGGGCCGGTGCCGGGGCGGCAGCCGCAGGCCGGGTGCGGTGGCCAGTCCCGTCTGCGGGGCAGCAGGTCGGGGGCCCGCAGCTCCAGCGTGGCCTCCAGTGCCGCGGGCGCGGCCGCGCCGTCGAGGTGGGCCAGCACCTGGACCAGCGCGGTCAGCGCGGTGGCCAGGGACAGCGCGGCACCGCCGGCCCCCGGGCCGTCGGCCGTGGCGGGCAGCCGGCCGGTGAGGGCCGGCCAGGCCGGGTCGGTGTCGGTGCGGTGCAGCTGGGCGCAGCGCAGGCACGCGGTGCGCCCCGGCACGACCAGCGGCCCGACCACCCCCACCGGCCCGCGGACGGTGGCCACCAGGTGCGGGCCCCGCTCGCCGTGCACGGGCACCGGGTCCAGCGCCGACCACGGCCGGGTGAGCACCAGCAGGTCGGGTGCGGTGCCGGCCGGCAGGGGCGCCAGGTCGACCTCGGGCACCGCCCGGCGGACGGCGTCGGCGGCGGCCAGGGTGCGCGGGCGGCCCTCGTCGGCGGCACGGATGCCCCCGACCGCGGCGTCGGCCGCCGCCGCCGGCCCGCGGTCGCGCACGTGCACCCGCCCCACGCCGCTGGCGGCCAGCAGCGCAGCCAGCGGCACGCCGACCCGGGTGGCGCCGTCGACCACCACCGCGGCCACCCGGCGCCGCGCCCAGGCCCCGGCCCCGCCGGCCCCGACCGCCGCGGCGAGGTCGGCGGCGTCGCGGGCCCGGGCGGCGGGGGCGGGGGAGCTGGCCAGCACGTCGGCGGTGGACAGGTCGACCAGCCGGCCGGCGGCGCGCAGCGCGGTGAGCAGGCTCTCCACGGCGGTCGGGTCGAGGGCGTCGGCGACCGCCCCGGCCAGCACCGCGCGGGTGGTGCGGCCCCCGTCGAGCCCCTGCACCAGGGCGGCGACGGCGTCGGCCGTGCCGGGCGGCAGGGGACCCACCTGCACGCCGGGGTCGCCGTCGGCACCGCCGACCCGGACGGTGGCGGGGTCGACGCGCAGGACGGTCGTGCCGGGCAGGAGCAGGGGCCGGTCGCTGTCGGTCACGGGCCGAGACTGGCACCGCGGGCCGACGTCCCCGGCCCGCGCTCCACACCCTGTGGACAGACCTGTGGAGCACGTGTTGAGCGCTCGGCGTGGCGCTGTGCACGGACCGGGGACGGGTGGGGACCGGCGGTCCCCGTGCCGCCCGCCGGGGGGCCGATCGGGTGTGGACGGCGGCCGGTGTCCACCGACGGTGTGCACCTGCACCCGACCGGGTGTCGGCAGGCTGGGCGAAGCCGCCGGTGGTCGTTACGGTGCGTGCGTGCAGTCCACGTCCAGTTCCCGGTCGGCCGGCGCCCAGGGCCCGGTCGAGGTCCGGCGCAGCGCCCGCCGCCGCCGCACGGTGACCGCCTACCGCCAGGACGGCCGGACCGTCGTGCTGATCCCTGCGTCGTTCAGCCGCTCGGAGGAGCGCACCTGGGTCGACCGCATGGTGGCCAAGCTGGAGACCCGCGAGCGCCGCGGCCGGCGGACGCTGGGCGGCGACGAGGAGCTGATGGTCCGGGCCCGGGCGCTGTCTGCGGCCTACCTGGACGGCGTGCTGCCGGCCAGCGTGCGGTGGGTGGACAACCAGAACCGCCGGTGGGGGTCGTGCACCCCCGCCGACCGCACGATCCGGCTGTCCAGCCGGCTGCGCACCATGCCCGACTACGTCGTGGACTACGTGCTGGTGCACGAGCTCGCGCACCTGGTCCGGCCCGCCCACGACGCGGGTTTCTGGGCGCTGGTGGAGCGCTACCCCCGGGCCGAGCGGGCGCTGGGCTACCTCGAGGGCGTCGAGGCGGCCCAGCCGGGCTGATCAGCCCTCCCGCGGACCCGTCCCGTCGGGACCGCCGTCACCGTCGCCGTCGTCACCGTCGCGGTCGCCGTCGTCCCCGGACAGGTCCAGGCCGGCGGTGAGCCGGTCGAACTCGTCGTCGGACTCCGAGCGGCTGCCCTGCCGGCCCACGAAGTCCAGCGGCTCGTCCAGGTCGTCGGCGGTGGGCAGCAGGTCCGGGTGCGACCAGAGCCGGTCGCGGGCCTCGCTGCCGTGCTGGGCGGCCATCGCCCCCCACACCGCCGCGGCGTCGCGCAGCCGGCGCGGGCGCAGCTCCAGGCCGACCAGGGTGGCGAAGGTCTGCTCGGCGGGCCCGCCGGACGCGCGCCGCCGGCGCATCGTCTCGGCCAGCGCGCCGTGGCCGGGCAGCCGCTGGCCGGCGGCCTCGGCGACGACGACGTCGACCCAGCCCTCGACCAGCGCGAGCAGCGTCTCCAGCCGGCGCAGCGCGGCCTTCTGCTCCGGCGTCTCGGCCGGCTCCAGCACCCCGCTGCCCAGCAGCTGCTGCAGCTTGTCGGGGTCCTGCGGGTCGAAGCCGCCCTCCATGCCGCCCATGGCGTCCTCGAGACCGCGCTGGATGGCGTCGGCGTCGACGTGGATGCCGCGGGCGTAGGCGTGCACGGCGTCGGTGAGCTGCTGGCGCAGCCACGGCACGTGGGCGAACAGCCGGTGGTGGGCGGCCTCGCGCAGGGCGAGGAAGAGCCGGACCTCCTCGGCCGGGCGGTCCAGGCCCTCGCGGAAGGCGTCGACGTTCTGCGGCACGAGGGCGGCGGTGCCCGCGGGGGCGAGGGGCAGCCCGACGTCGGTGCTGGTGACCACCTCGTCGGCGAGCTTGCCCAGTGCCTGCCCGACCTGGGCGCCGAACATGACGCCGCCCATGCGGCCCATCACGCCCGACAGGGGGCCGGCCATCTGGGCCGCCTCCGCCGGCAGGGCCGACGTCATCGCCGCGACGACCCGCTCGGCGAGCGGGTCGACCAGCGCGCCCCAGGCCGGCAGCGTCTGCTCCAGCCAGTCGACCCGGGACCAGGCGACGGTGCGCTCGATGCCCGAGGGCAGCTCGGTGACCTGGTCCAGCCAGAGGTCGGCCAGCCGCAGCGCCTCGGCGACCTGGGCCTGCTCGGCGGCGGAGGTGGGCTGGTGCCCGGCGGCCAGCTGGCTGATCGCGCCCTGCCGGGCGAGGTCCCAGTTGACCGGCCCGCCGGACCAGGTCATCAGCTTCTGCAGCTCGGCGAACAGAGGCATCTTCCCCAGCAGGTCCTCCGGCGACCCGCCACCGGCGCCGCCGAACAGCGCGCCGAAGCCGAACGGGTCGGCCGGGTCCTGACCGCCGCCCTGGTCACGCCGCTGCGGGTCGCGGTCGGCGGGTCCGAAACCGAAGGGGAGGTCGCTCATGGTCACCACGGTAGCCGCGCCGGGCGTCCCGGGAGGGCCGCACAGGAAGCTCTGGGCGAACACCGCACCGGCACCGATGCGCAGGCCCGGGGCGGGCCCGTCACCTACTGTCGGCCCCCGTGAGCCGTCGTGTGACCGTCCTGGTGGCGGGTGTGGTGCTGCTGCTGGGGTTCGGGCTGGTGGGCACGCTGGTGCCGGTGCCCTACGTCGCCCAGGTGCCCGGGCCCACCTACAACACCCTCGGCGACCTCGACGGCGAGCCGATCATCAGCGTGGCCGGCCGCGACCGCAACGACGTCAGCGGCAACCTCAACCTGACCACCGTGGGTGTGCCGCAGCGGCCGCTCACCCTGGTCGGGGCGGTGCAGGGCTGGTTCTCCGGCGAGGTCTCGGTCGTCCCGCGCGACACGGTGTACCCGCCCGACCAGAGCGTCGAGGAGACCCAGCAGCAGAACCGGCAGGCCTTCCTGACGTCGGAGCAGTCGGCCAACGCCGCCGCGCTCGGCGAGCTGGGCTACCCCGAGAAGGTGGTCGTGCAGAGCGTCGCCGACGACTCGCCCTCGACCGGGCAGCTGGAGGCCGGGGACGCCGTCGAGGCCGTCGACGGGACGCCGACCCCGGACACCGACACCCTGGACTCGGTGCTCACCGCCATCCCGGCCGGCACGCAGGTCACCGTCGACTACACCCGCCTCGGCGAGCCGGGCACCGCCACGGTCACCACGACCTCGAACGACAGCCGGCCCGGCTCCTTCCTGGGGATCGGGGTGCTGCAGACGCCGTCCGCGCCGTTCACCGTCTCGATCCGGGTGGACGACGTCGGCGGCCCGTCGGCCGGCCTCATGCTGACGCTGGGGATCATCGACCTGGTCGGGGACACCGACCTGACCGAGGGCGCGGTCATCGCCGGCACCGGCACCATCGACGCCGCCGGCACGGTCGGCCCGATCGGCGGCATCCCGCTGAAGATGATCGCCGCCCGCGACATCGGCGCCGAGCTGTTCCTGGTGCCCGCGGACAACTGCCAGGAGGCGCTGGCCAACGCCCAGCCCGGCCTGCCGATGGCCCGGGTGGCCACCCTGGAGGACGCGCTGACCGCGCTGGCGACCTTCCGGGACGGCGGCACCCCCGCCCCCTGCACCGCCGGCGACTGACCGGACCGCCGGGCACCCAGGCAGGCGTGGTGTGCTTGTCGGGCAACCGGGAACCCCGGGGCGCCCGCAGAAGTTGAGCAGGCGTCCCCGGCCCAGGTTGCCCCTCGCACCTGTCGGGCGGCTGTCGGCCACGGATCCGGATGCTGTGCACCCGGCCGCGGCGGCAGCGGGACGACGCCAACGCTCGAACGAAGGAGCCCGTCCGTGACCATGCGGCCACCCGTGCCGGTGCCGACCCTGTCCCGGCGCGCCAAGCTGGTCATCGGCGTCATCGCCGTCCTGCTGGTGCTGTTCACCGTCATCGGCACCCTGACCAACGTCTACGTCGACTACCTCTGGTTCGACGAGACCGGCTACACCGAGGTCTTCTGGACCGAGCTGCAGACCCGCGCGCTGCTGTTCGCGGTGGCCGGGGTGGCCACCGGCGGCCTCGTGGCGCTGTCGGTCTACCTGGCCTACCGGTTCCGGCCCACGTTCCGGCCGATGAGCCTGGAGCAGCAGAACCTCGAGCGCTACCGCCAGTCCCTGGAGCCGCGCCGCGTCGTCGTGCTCGGCGCGGTCGCCGTCGTCCTCGGCCTGTTCGCGGGGTTCACCGCCCAGGGCAGCTGGGAGACCTGGCTGCAGTTCCGCAACGCCACCGACTTCGGGACCACCGACCCGCAGTTCGGCCTGGACAACTCCTTCTTCGTCTTCGACTACCCCTTCTACCGGCTGGCCCTGGGCTTCGCGTTCGCGATCGTCATCCTGGCGCTGATCGGCTCGCTGCTGACCCACTACGTCTTCGGCGGCCTGCGGCTGCAGACCCCCGGCCAGAAGCTCTCCGGCGCGGCGCGGGTGCAGCTGTCGGTGCTGCTGGGCGTCTTCGTGGCGCTCAAGGCGGTGGCCTACTGGCTGGACCGCTACGGCACGGTCTACTCCGACCGCGGCGGGGTGTTCACCGGCGCCAGCTACACCGACGTCAACGCCCTGCTGCCGGCCAAGACGATCCTGGTGTTCGTCGCGGTCATCTGCGCCATCGCGTTCTTCGCCAACATCGTCGTCCGCAACTTCGCGCTGCCGGCCGCCTCGCTGGTGCTGCTGATGCTGTCCTCGCTGGTCATCGGCGTGGCCTACCCGGCGATCGTGCAGCAGTTCGTGGTCCGCCCGACCCCCGACGAGCGCGAGGCGCCCTACATCGCGCGGGCCATCGACGCGACCCGCGAGGCCTACGACATCGCCGACGTCGACTACGTCAACTACGCCCAGGACCAGACCGGGGACACCGCCAGCGACGCGGACGCGGCCCAGGCCGCCGCGGAGCTGTCCGGTTCGCCGACCGTGGAGAACATCCGGCTGCTGGACCCGAACGTGCTGGCCCCGACGTTCACCGCGCTCCAGCAGATCCGCAACGTCTACGGCTTCCCGGAGCGGCTGGACGTCGACCGCTACACCGTCGACGGGGTGACCCAGGACTACGTGGTCGCCGCCCGCGAGCTGGACCAGACGAACCTGTCGGACAACCAGAGCAGCTGGATCAACCGGCACACCGTCTACACCCACGGCAACGGCTTCGTCGCCGCCCCGGCCAACCAGGTCGTCACCGGCCAGAACGACGGCGGCCAGCCGAACTTCACCGGGGCCAGCGACCTGCCCACCGTCGGTGACATCCCGGTCGACCAGGCCCGCATCTACTACGGCGAGCTGCTCAACGACAACGGCACCGACGTCTACTCGGTGGTCGGTGCCGCCGACGGCGAGGGCCCGCGGGAGTTCGACCGGCCCGAGTCCGGCGGCGACGACCAGGGCCAGGTCAACTCCACCTACGACGGCTCCGGCGGCGTGTCGATCGGCAGCTTCTTCCGGCAGCTGACCTTCGCCATCTACTACCGCGAGCGGAACTTCATCCTCTCCGGGGCGGTGAACGACAACTCCCGCGTGCTCTACGTGCGCGACCCGCTGGACCGGGTGGAGAAGGCCGCGCCGTTCCTCACCGTGGACGGCGACCCCTACCCCGCGGTGGTCGACGGCCGGGTGACCTGGATCCTCGACGGCTACACGACCTCGGACGCCTTCCCCTACGCCGAGCAGATGGAGCTGGGCGAGGCGACCACCGACGCGCTCACCGGCACCGGCACCACCGCGCTGCCGAACGAGACGTTCAACTACGTGCGCAACTCGGTGAAGGCCACCGTCGACGCCTACGACGGCACGGTGACCCTGTACGCCTGGGACGACGACGACCCGGTGCTGCGCACCTACATGCAGGCCTTCCCGGGGATCATCCAGCCGAAGTCCGACATGTCCGACGACCTGATCAGCCACGTCCGGTACCCCGAGGACCTGTTCAAGCTGCAGCGGGACGTGCTGACCCGCTACCACGTCAGCGACGCCGGGGACTTCTACAACCAGAACGACCGGTGGCAGATCCCCAGCGACCCGACGCGCAACACCGACCAGGCGCAGCCGCCGTACTACATCCTCAGCCAGCGGCCCGGTGACTCCGGGGCGTCGTTCCAGCTGACCAGTGCGCTCAACGCGTTCAACCGGGAGAACCTGTCGGCGTTCATCTCCGCCTCGGCCGACCCGGCGACGTACGGGGAGCTGCAGGTGCTGCGGCTGCCGGGCAACACGCCCTACCAGGGACCCAGCCAGGTGCAGAACGCCATGACGTCGAACGAGACGGTGGCCTCGAACCTGAACATCCTGAGACAGGGGAGCACGGTCCAGTTCGGCAACCTGCTGACCCTGCCCATCGGGAACGCGGGGCTGCTCTACGTGGAACCGGTGTACGTGCAGAGCCAGGACAACAACGGGTTCCCGCTGCTGCAGAAGGTGATCGTCAACTACCAGGGCCGGATCGGGTACGGCGACACCCTCGCCCAGGGTCTGGACCAGGTGTTCGGCGCGGGCGCCGGCGACGCGGCCCCCGACGGCGGCAGCACCTCCGACGGCGGCGGGAGCACCAGCCCGCCGACGACGTCGGCGCCCACGACCACCGCACCGCCCTCGGACGGCGGCGGCGGGGGCGCTGTGGTCGACTCGGCGACGGCGCAGGCGGTGGCGCAGATCCAGCAGGCGCTGCAGGACCTGGCGGCCGCTCAGCAGGCCGGCGACTTCGCCGCGGTGGGGGCCGCCCAGCAGGCCCTGGCGGACGCGTCGGCGGCGTTCGAGGCGGCGCAGTCGGCGGCCTCGGCGAGCAGCGCGCCGGCCAGCCCGACGGGGTGACCCCCGGTGGGACCGCCCGCCCCGGCCGGGGTAGGGTGGTCCCACCGACGCGGGGTGGAGCAGCTCGGTAGCTCGCTGGGCTCATAACCCAGAGGTCACAGGTTCAAATCCTGTCCCCGCTACCACCACGAAGGCCCGGACTCCTGGAGTCCGGGCCTTCGTCGTCACACTGGTCCGGTGCCGGCCGCCCGCGACCCCCGCCGACCGTCGGAGCGGCGGCGCAGCCCCCAGCCGCTGCTGCGCCGGCGGATCGCCTCGGGCCGCGGCGCGATGGAGCAGCCCAACGCGACCGGGGACGGCCCGTGGCGGCTTTCCGCCCGGTTCTGGGTCCTGGTGGTCGCGGTGGGCGTCGCCGGCGGCCTGTTCGGGGCCGCGCTGACCGCGGTCCTGGACGCCGTGGTGCACCTGGCGTACGGCGGCACGGTCGCCGGGTTCGCCGCAGCGGTGCAGGAGGCCTCGTGGGGACGCCGGCTGGCGGTGCTCGCGGTGGCCGGCCTGGTCACCGGCGTCGGCTGGGCGCTGCTGCGCCGCCTGGCCGCCGGCCGGCCCGCCGACCTCGACGACGCGGTGTGGACCGGCACGGGCGAGCTGTCCTTCCGGCGCAGCTCGGTGTCCTCCCTGCTGTCGATGGTCGCCGTGGGGGCCGGGGCCTCGCTGGGCCGCGAGGCCGGGCCCAAGCTCATGGGCGCGGTGTCGGGCAGCCTGCTGGCCCGCTGGGCCGGCACCGCCCCGGAGCAGCGCCGGCTGCTGGTCGCCTGCGGTGCCGGGGCGGGGATGGCCGCGGTGTACGGCGTGCCCGTCGGCGGCGCACTGATCGCGGCCGAGGTGCTGCTCGGGTCGATCACGCTGCCGGTCGTGCTGCCGGCGCTGGCCTGCAGCACGGTCGCCACGGTCACCGCCTGGCTGTACCTCCCGGTGCAGGCCACCTACGCCGACGTCCCCGCCTTCCCGGTCACCGCGACCCAGGTCGTGTGGGCGCTGGTCGCCGGGCCGGTGCT
>Ga0325400_1007333_pt1 | contig 10543 bp, 9 predicted proteins | sample PopdelMetagenome_2_FD_205662 | JGI IMG/M metagenome (GOLD analysis project Ga0325400, IMG submission 205662) | Populus deltoides microbial communities from Bellville, Georgia, United States - Xylem-PdKOR-R1 | ecosystem: Host-associated > Plants > Phyllosphere > Stem > Wood/Secondary xylem...
CGAGGATCACGAGGTCCGGGTGCTGGCGGAGTACAACCGCAACCGTACCACCAACCTGTTCCTGCAGAACGCCGCCGGCAACTTCTACTTCGACTCGATCGCCGACTTCCAGGCGCGCCGGGCGAGCCAGCTGGTCTACCAGAACGCGATCTCGGGCAACGTCCAGGATTCAGCCGCCAACTTCGTCTACGAGCAGTGGACCTTCGGCGTGCAGGACACCTGGCAGATCGCCGACAATCTCGACCTGACCTACGGCGTCCGCTACGACCTGTACGGCATGCGGTCGGAAGTGCCGGCGAACGTCAACTTCTTCAACCGCAACGGCTTCTACAACACCAAGAACTACAAGGGCCTGGACAATTTCCAGCCGCGGATCAGCATCAACTGGCAGCCGGTCGACCGCCTGCGCCTGCGTGCCGGCGCGTCGGTGTTCGGCGGCGGCAGCCCCGACATCTACCTGTCGAACAGCTATTCCAACACCGGTGCCAGCACCAACCAGATCACGCTGACGCGTGGCACCGCCACCGGCAACTGCCCGGCGACCAACCCCGCGGTCTGCGCAGCAGCGCTCGACAACGTCACCGGCAGCTCGATTCCGGGCGCGGTCACGACCTTCCTGACCAACGCCACCGGCTCGCGCACCGCGCCCGTGTCGGCGCTCGCCCCCGACTTCAAGCCGCCGTCGGTGACCAAGTTCAACGCGTCGGCCGACTACTCGATCTTCGGGGTCAACGTCGGCGCCGACTACCTGTTCACCATGACCAACCAGGGCGTCGCCTTTACCGACCTGCGCGCCCGTGTCGCCGGCGTCCTGCCGGACGGCCGTCCGCGCTACACCTTCGCGACCACGCCGGGAGCGGGCGTCCAGACGTCGGACAACAATGCCGACTATCTGATCTACAATGATGGCCGCGGCCGCAGCCACATCGGCGTCGTGCGGTTCAGCAAGGACTTCGACTTCGGCCTGTCGCTGGCGGGCAGCTATGCGCTCCAGGACGTGAAGGACGTCAGCCCGGCGACCTCCTCCACCCCCGGCTCGCTCTATGCGACCGCGGCCAAGGCGGACCCGAACTTCCCCGCCTATGGCAAGGGCAACGACGAGACGACGTGGCGCTACACCTACAGCGTCGGGTTCGACCGGGCGTTCTTCGGGGAATACCGCACCCGCGTCCAGCTGTTCGGCGAGACCCGTGCGGGCCGTCGCTACAGCTTCACGATGCAGGACAACACGCAGAACACGCGCCTGCCCGTGTTCGGCACGCTGGGCAACAACAACGCTTTCCTGCTCTACGTCCCGACCGGCGATACCGATGCGCGCGTCAGCTACGACAGCGACGACACGCGCAACAAGCTCAACACGCTGATCGAGAACACCAACCTCAAGAAGTATCGTGGTGGCATCGCGGCCCGGAACATCGCCCGCAACCGCGCCTTCACCCGCATCGATCTTCACCTCGAGCAGGAGTTCCCGACCTTCATCGGCAATTCCAAGATCACGCTGTTCGGGGACATCGAGAACCTGCCGAACCTGCTCAACAGCAAGTGGGGCGGCCTGCGCCAGTACGGCTTCCCATACACCAGCGACGTGGTCCGCGTGCAGTGCCTCCAGGCGCCGGTCGCGACCGGCACCACGCCGACCGCGGCCCAGCTGTCGACCAGTGCGGCGACTCCCTGCGCCCAATACCGCTACTCGACCTATCGCGACGTTCCGGAAACCGCGGTGCAGTTCAACAACTCGCTGTACCTCGTTCGCCTGGGCGCACGCTTCACCTTCTGATCGCCCCATCACCGGGATCGATGGGCCGCGGTTCCACCCGGAACGGCGGCCCTTCTGCTTGGCTACAGCCTCGCCCGCAGCCCCAGATAGGCGGCACGGCGCTCGACCGGGTAGTAGATCGCTGACGCCGGCGTCGCGGACACCACCGCGCTCACGTCGCCGTTCGCCCGCGTAGCCGTCAGGTTGCGCAGGTCGAGGAACGCCGACAGTTTCGGCCCGATCGCCGCCGAGCCCCCCACCCCCAGCAACGCATAGCGGCTGGTCCGGGTCGTGTTGCGATAGTCCGCCCACGCGCCCTGCGGCACCCACTCGACCCGCGGCGCGATCCAAGTCGTCGCGGACCCCAGCTTCAGTTCGCCCCGCCACAGGTGACGCGGGATCACCGGGAGCCGGTTGTCCCGGTACTGGGCGTCGTCGCGAAAGCGGAAGTCGCTGTAGCTGTATACCTGCCGCAGCGCCGCCCACCGCGCCAGGGCCAGGTCGAGCGACGCCTCGACGCCCTGATGCCGCGTCCGCCCGGCGTTGAAGGTGGCGGCCGGGATCGACTGGTCGACCGTGAACTGGAGCAGCTCGCCCCTCAGATCGCTGCGATAGACAGCGACGTCGAACCGCGCCGGCCCGGCCGCGCCGCGCACCCCCGCCTCGCTCGTCCAGCCGCGCTGGACGTCCAGCGGCACGAAGCTCGCCACCTGCCCCAGTTCGGTGAACCCCGGCATCTCGTGGCTGCGGCTACGGTTGGCATAGACCGTTACCCCGCCCACCTTGAACAGCGCGCCGATCCGTGGCGACAGCTCGGCATAGGTCCGCCGCCCGGTCGCCACCGCTGGAAAGAAGACATCCTGCCGCCGCATCCCGACGCCCCAGTCGGCCCCGCCGACGACCGTCACCCCCGCCAGCGGCCGCCACCGCGCTTCCGCATAGCTGTCCACCGTGTGCGCGGCCTGCTCGGCGCGGAAGGTAACCGCCCCGCGCGCACTGGCCAGGTTGCGGAACCGGCGCGAGTGCACGGTGCCGAACCGCGCCAGCGTCCCCGCCGCCAGCGACACCGGCCCCGCATCCCAATCCAGCCGGGCGACCGCGCCGGTGTCGGTCGATTTCTGATCGATGATCTCGAAGATCGGGTGCTCCAGCGCCTTGAGGTTGAGGAACCCCGCCACCGCCAGTCGCACTGATCCCCAATCGAGGTCGAGCCGGTCCTGCACCCGCATTGAATCGATGTTGCGCGCCTGGTCGCCCGCCAGCGCGGCGGCGGACGCCTGCTTGGGATCGGCGAGCGCCTGCGACCGGGTCAGCGCGCCGGGCAGCTTCTGCCGGATGGTCTGCGCCGACAGGTACAGCCGGTTGCGCGCCACGGACGACAGCGCCAGCCCGACATTGCCGTTGAAGCGCAGCGCATGCCGGTCCGCATGGTCGCGGTCGCCGCCCGAACTGTCGCCCGCCACCGCTGCGAACGCATCGCCCGCGCCGCTGCGGATGCCGCCGCTCAGCAATCCCCGCACCGTGCCGAAGCTGCCGCCATCGAGCCGCGCACGCAGCCCCGCCGTACTGAACCCGGTCGGCGTCGCCGCATTGATCGCGCCGCCCAGCGTCGCCGCGCCCCAGGCCAGCGAACTGGCCCCGCGGATCACGTCGATCCGCTCGAACAGCTGCGGGTCGATCTCCTGGAAGTCCCCGCCGCCATCGGCCAGGTTGATCGGCACCCCGTCCTGGAACAGCGTGATCCCGCGAACGTGATTGCCGCGTCCGATCCCGGAGCCACGGATCGAGACCCGCACCTCCTGCCCGTAACGCGGCTGGAGGTAGACGCCAGGCGAAAAGGCGAGCGCATCGCGCAGCGACACCGCGGTGGCGTCGTCGATCGCGGCGGCCGCGACCGTGTCGGTCCCGCCGGGTGCCGGCGGCGGCGTATCGGGATGCGCGGTCACGACGATGTCGCGGCGTGCTTGGGGATCGTCTTCGGCCCGGACGGGCACGGCAAGGAACAACGGCGCGCAGGCAAGCGCGCGCAGGGCACGGATCATGGTAACCTCGATCGGATAGCGGGTCGTGACACCGACGCACGACGGCGCCGGCAGGGACGATCAGGTCGAGGTTGGCGGTCCGGTCGCGGGCGGCGGCGGTGCGGCGAGCCCCTGCCCGATAAGGAGCGGCAACCTGGCCACCGCGTCCGCGACACCGGCCACGGGCAGGATCGGGCTCGAAGGCGGAGCCGCGAGGTCCGCCACCTGCCCCACCGCGGCAAAGGCGCAAGGGTGCTCGCCCAGCGTGTCGCCGTGCCCGCCGTCCTGATGGCGCGCGCCATGCCGCATCGGCATCGCCATCGCCATCGCCGGGCCGCTTCCGTCGCATGGGACGATCACGACACCGGTCGTGCCCGTCACGGGCATCCAGCCGACCGGCATCACCCCGCGCACGATCAGCGCGCACGCGATCAGCAGCAGCGCCAGCCGCGGCCGCATCCGGAACAGGTGACGCAACGCGGCCATCGCCGGCCGCTTAGCCGCGCCCGCTGGCGAGGCAACCGGACAAAACGTCTCACCCCGTCCAACGCCCGCTTTTGCGCCCGCCGATCACCCGGTGTAAGGCGACCGACGATCCGCCATGGCCACGCTCCCTCTCCCCCGCGCGCCCCTTTCCGCCCGTCCGTTCTTCGAGAATAAGGCGCGCGCTTTCTGGACGCTGCAGGCGGGAGGATGGAGCGGCTATCTGGTGCTGCGCGGCGTGTCGGCGATCGCCAACGGCTTCGCGCTCGAAATCGTCATCCCGGTCATCATCGATGCGATCCTGGGCTATTGCATCACGCTGCTGCTATCGACGCTGTACGGCCAGTACCGGCCGCTCCAATTCAAGTTCCAGCTGCCGTTGACCGTGCTGACGCTTGCCTGCGCGATCACCCTCTACGCGGCCTTTAACGCCTTCTCCTACTCGTTCATCCGCAACGAGGTGCCGGGCATCACCCTGCCCTACTTCCTGGGGTTCGTGTTCCTGAACTCGGTGACACTGGCGGGCTGGTCGGCGCTCTACTTTGCGATCAACTACTACCTCATCGTCGAGGACCAGATCGACGAGATGCGCGCGCTGGAGCTTCAGGCGTCCTCGGCCCAGCTGGCGATGCTGCGCTACCAGCTCAACCCGCACTTCCTGTTCAACACGCTCAACTCGATCTCGACGCTGGTGCTGTTGAAGCAGACCGATCGCGCCAACGCGATGCTGTCGCGCCTGTCCTCGTTCCTGCGCTACACCCTCGCCAACGAGCCCACCGCCCACGTCACCGTCGCGCAGGAGGTGGAGACGCTCAAGCTCTATCTCGAGATCGAGAAGATGCGCTTCGAGGATCGCCTCCGCCCCGATTTCTCGGTCGATCCCGCCGCCGAGCGCGCGCTGCTTCCTTCGCTGCTGCTCCAGCCGCTGGTCGAGAACGCGATCAAATACGCCGTCACCCCGCAGGAAGACGGTGCCGAAATCTGCGTGCGCGTGCGGCTCGCCGGGGAACGGGTGCAGATCGACGTGTCCGACACCGGCCCGGGGTTGAACGACACGCGTGCAATGCCCAGCCTGTCCACCGGCGTGGGACTGACCAACATCCGGGAGCGGCTGGCGCAGGCTTATGGCGCCGAACACCGGTTCGAGGCGCGCTCCATGCCGGCAGGCGGCTTCTCGGTCGAAATCGAGATCCCGTTCGAGCTCGACCAGCGAAGAGAGACCTGAATGACCATCCGTACCATCCTCGTCGACGACGAGCCGCTGGCGATCCAGGGGCTGGAGCTCCGCCTGGCGGCGCATGACGACGTGGAGATCATCGAGAAGTGCATGAACGGGCGCGAGGCGATCCGCGCCATCAAGACCCACAAGCCCGACCTTGTCTTTCTCGACATCCAGATGCCCGGCTTCGACGGCTTCTCGGTCGTCCAGGGATTGATGGAGGTGGAGCCGCCGTTGTTCGTCTTCGTCACCGCCTATTCCGACCACGCCTTGCGCGCGTTCGAGGCGCAGGCGGTCGACTATCTGATGAAGCCGGTCGACGAGAGCCGCCTCGCCGACACGCTCGACCGCGTCCGCCAGCGCCTCGCCGAGAAGCGCGGGGTCGAGGAGGCCGACCGGCTCAAGGAGGTCCTTGCCGAGCACGCCCCCGAAGCCGCCGCCGACATCGTGGCGACCCCCGACGCCGACCTCGCCGCGAACCGCTTCGAAAAGCTCATCAACATCAAGGATCGCGGCCAGATCTTCCGCGTCGACGTCGACACCATCGAGCGGATCGATGCGGCGGGCGACTACATGTGCATCTACACCGGCGACAACACGCTGATCCTGCGCGAGACGATGAAGGACTTGGAAAAGCGCCTCGATCCGCGTCGCTTCCAGCGCGTCCACCGCTCGACCATCGTCAACCTCGACCTCGTCAAGCAGGTCAAGCCGCATACCAACGGCGAATGCTTCCTGGTCCTGAACTCGGGCGCGAGCGTCAAGGTGAGCCGCAGCTATCGCGACGTGGTGGCCCGCTTCGTCCACTGATGCCGCCGGTGGAGGCCGGGGATGGCTAAGCCATTGGCCCGGCCCGCCTACCGGGCTATGCAGGGGGCCTCGGTCACGTGAGGGCACCTGTCTGTCATGATTAACGCCCTCGGGCTGCTGAAGCGACGACGCTTCCTGCCCTTGTTCGCCACCCAGTTCCTCGGTGCTTTCAACGACAACCTGTTCAAGACCTCGATGGTCCTGTTCGCGACCTATGCGATCTTCTCGGATGCAGGGCAGGAGGCGAACTTCAACGCGCTGGCGACCGGCATCTCAATCCTGCCGTTCTTTCTCTTGTCGGCACTGGCGGGCCAGCTCGCCGATACTGAAGACAAGGCGCGGATCATCCGGCTGGTGAAGACCGCGGAGATCGCGATCATGGCGCTGGGATCGTCCGGGCTGCTGCTCGCCGAGCATGGCCATGTCCGGATCGGCATGACGATGATGCTCTGTGCGGTGCTGCTGCTCGGCATCCACTCGACCTTCTTCGGCCCGATCAAGTATGCGATCCTCCCCCAGCACCTGGGCCCGTGCGACGTACTGGGCGGCACCGGGTTGGTCGAGGCAGGGACGTATCTCGCGATCCTGCTCGGCACGGTGGTGGCGGGCTGGGTCTCGCCCGAAGGCGCGGCGATCGGCGTCATGACGGTCGCGGCAATCGGCTGGTTCACCGGACGACAGGTGCCGCCGGCACCGCGCGTCGGCCCACGGCTCGCGATCAACTACAACCCGTTCACCTCGTCTTGGCGGCTGATCGCGGCGACGCTGCACATTCCGCGACTGTTCCTCGCCATCTGCGCGATCAGCTTCTTCTGGACGATCGGGGCGGTGCTGGTCATCATCTTCCCACCGCTGGTCAAGAACGTGCTCACCGCCGATGAGCGGGTCGCGAGCGCGGTGATCGCGATCTTCTCGGTCGGGGTGGCGATCGGCTCGGTGGTGGTCAACACGCTGCTGAAAGGGCGCATCTCGGCGCGCTATTCGCCCGCCTCGGTGATCGCGATGGGACTGTTCGTCGTCGTCTTCTCGCTGCTCGCCCGCGCATGGAGCCCCGCCGTGCCCGGCCAGCTCTACGGCTGGGCGGGGTTCGTGGCGCAACCGCTCGCGATCCCGGTGCTGCTGTCGCTGCTCGCGGTGGCGGTTACGGGGGGCATGTTCGTGGTGCCGCTCTACGCCTTCCTGACCACCACGGTCGAGAAGGACCAGACCGCGCGCACCGTGGCCGCCAACAACGTCGTCAACGCCGGCGCAATGACGCTGGGGTCGGTGGCGGTGCTCGCCATCTCGCACGCGGGAGTCACGCCGGAGGACATGCTGTTCCTGGTCGCCGCGATGTGCCTCGTCGCCGCCTGGATCGCCAGCCGCCTCCACCGCGCCTGCGGGGCGGACGGCTGCGTCAAGCCGGTCTGACCGGTCAGACGATCAGCGTGTAGAAGCACACGAAGAACGCCGCGAAGCTCAGCAGGAACAGCTTGACGTCGTTGTCGTCGCCTGCCGTTGGCATGGCATTGGGCGGGGGCAGCGTCCGGCGAAATGGGTGGCGGGCGGCTTCATTGGTGAGGACCAGTCGGCGTGTCATGATGCAGGTGTTAACGCCGCGTTAAACGGAAAGCCCAGCCGGAAAGACGGTTAACAAACGCCTGTCCCAGCGCGGCACAAGGACCATCGCGGTCTTAACTGTCCTGGATCATGGCCGCGATCGCCAGCAACCGCACCGCCTCATCCAGATGCAGCCGCTCCACCATCCGGCCATCGATCGCCACCACCCCGCTGGCATCGGGCGCTTCGAACGCCTCGACCACCCGGGCGGCCCAGGCGAGCGCCGCCGCATCGGGCGAGAACACGGCATTGCACGACGCGATCTGGGCGGGATGGATCAGCGTCTTGCCATCGACGCCAAAGGCCAGTCCCTGCCGACATTCCGCGTCGAGCCGCTCGGCATCGTTGATCGCGTTCAGCACGCCGTCGAGCACGACCAGCCCTTCCGCCCGCGCTGCTGCCACCGCCATGGCGAGGAACGGCTGGAAGATCGCGCGATCGGGACCCGGCGTCGCACGCATTTCGCGGGTGAGGTCGTTCCACCCCATCACCAGCCCCGCCAGCCGCGTGTCCCGCCCCGCTCGCGCGATCGCCGGCAAGCCGCCGACCGCGGCGCAGGTTTCGATCATCACCCACAGCGCCAATCCCCTCGGGGCATCCGCCAGCGCTTCGTTCGCCGCGCGGGTATCCGCTGGGCCGTTCACCTTCGGCAGCACGATACCATCGATCCCGCTCGCCCGAGCGACCGCCGCCACATCCGCCGCATGCCATGGTGTGTCGGTCGCGTTCACCCGAACCAGCAGCTCGCGTCGCCCCCATCCACCCTCACCCGCCGCGGCGATCGCCGCATCCCGCGCGTCGGCCTTGTGATCGGGCGCGACCGCATCCTCCAGGTCGAGGATCACGATATCGGCGTCCAGCGTCCGCGCCTTGGCGAGCGCGCGCGGGTTGCTGGCGGGAAGGTACAGCGCGCTGCGGCGCGGCCGGAGGGGCAGGATCATGCCGCCTTCTACCACTCCGCCCCACTGGCTCAATCGTCGGGCGGGATGTCATCCGGCCAGAAGTCGCGCTCTTCCGAAACGGGGATAGGGTGCTCGTCCGGCAGCGTGGGGGCATGACCGTTCAGGCCCAGGCGGATCGCGGCACCCGCTTGTGTCGCCTGCTGGAAGATCGCGACCGGCGTGCGCCCCGCGCGGATCAAGCCGCCGATCCAGGGCGCCCGCTCCGCTGTCAGGTAGCCGATCTGCACACCTCGCGCGCTGAACACCGCGACGGCGTTGGGGTCGACCGGGTTCTTCGGTTCGGGCCTAAGGTCCACCGGCTCGCCCGGCCGGCACAGCAGGATCTCGAACCGCCGGTCGCCCCCGCCCTTGCGGTTGGGAAAGGCGGCGCCGACGACGTGGAGGCTGAGTTGGCGGATCGGCATAGCGGAAAACTGGTGCGGACGGCGGGACTTGAACCCGCACTGCCTGGGCAAACCGATTTTAAGTCGGCAGCGTCTACCGATTCCGCCACGTCCGCGCGAGGGCAGGAGTGGCGGCGGCAATCCGACAAATCAAGCGCCGACTGTCCGACCTCAAGGGGCTCAGACGTTGAGGCGCGCGCGCATTTCCTTGCCCGGCTTAAAATAGGGGACGCGCTTGGCGTTGACGTCGACCACCTCGCCGGTGCGCGGGTTGCGACCGGTGCGGGCATCGCGCGCGCGGGTGGAGAACGCGCCGAAGCCGCGCAGTTCGACCCGGCCGCCATTGGCCAGCCGGTCGGTGATCGCGCCGAAGAAGGCGGTGACGATCGTCTCCACCTCGCGCGGGGAAAGGCCGGGGTTCTCGGCCATCAGCTTGCTCACCAGTTCCGAACGGATCATCGTCTGCCCCACCCTAATCCAGCGCAAGATGGCCGAAGATGCCGCCGGTCGTCAATAGTTGCGAACCGGCAGCATTCCCGAAACACGGGGCGCTCCCATAAGGAACGCCCCGCCCGTCTTACTTGCCCTGGCGAGCCTTGAGCGCTTCGCCAAGGATGTCGCCCAGCGACGCGCCCGAGTCGGACGAGCCGTACTGCTGCACCGCCTGCTTCTCTTCGGCGATCTGCATCGCCTTGACCGAGAAGGTCGGCTTCTTGGACCGGTCGAACCCGGTGACCATCGCGTCCAGCTTCTGGCCGACCTGGAACCGCTCCGGACGCTGCTCATCGCGGTCGCGGCCAAGGTCGGTGCGCTTGATGAAGCCGGTCGCGCCGTCATCACCCTGCTGCACTTCGAGGCCCGCGTCGCGCACCTCGAGGATGGTGACGGTGACGACCTGGTTCTTGTTGATCCGGTCGCCCGCACCCGCGGTGACGGGGCCGCCGCGCTCGAGCTGCTTCATGCCGAGGCTGATGCGCTCCTTGTCGGCGTCGATGTCGAGCACCACCGCCTGGACGGTCTCGCCCTTGCGGTGCAGCGCCAGCGCGTCCTCGCCCGACACGCCCCAGGCGATGTCCGACATGTGGACCATGCCGTCGACGTCGTTGTCGAGGCCGATGAACAGCCCGAACTCGGTGGCGTTCTTGACCTCGCCCTCGACCGTCGAACCGACCGGGTGCGCGGCGGCGAACGCCTCCCACGGGTTGTTCTGCGCCTGCTTGAGGCCCAGCGAGATGCGACGCTTGTCCTCGTCGACCTCGAGCACCATCACGTCGACCTCCTGCGAGGTGGACACGATCTTGCCCGGATGG
>Ga0325400_1007337_pt1 | contig 10540 bp, 11 predicted proteins | sample PopdelMetagenome_2_FD_205662 | JGI IMG/M metagenome (GOLD analysis project Ga0325400, IMG submission 205662) | Populus deltoides microbial communities from Bellville, Georgia, United States - Xylem-PdKOR-R1 | ecosystem: Host-associated > Plants > Phyllosphere > Stem > Wood/Secondary xylem...
ATGGCTTTCCAACAGGCTCCTCCTCCCATGGCGTCTTCTCCAGAACAGGACAGCTTTGTCGATTTGTCATTGGATCCTAAGCCTGCAGCCCAAGATGTGGCAATGGTAAGCATATACTTGTTAACTAATTCACCTCCCCTGTTTTAGTTTTAAGCTTGGATTTGACTGTGACATTTTGTGTAATTTTGTTTTACTTGGAACTCAATACTAATAATTTCTATGTTATGTTGCAGAAAATGGAAAATGTGGTTAAGAATGAAGAATTGGCGGACAGTCTGGTGAAGAAGGAAGGAGTGATTGTTGAAGAGAAGATAAAGACAGTTGGAGAAAAGCGTGGATTAAAACTTGATTTTGAGAAGCCGCATCGCAATGTGCAGCAGAAACTGCTACCTAAAGCTACCATTTCTAAAGTGGAGACTACTGGTAATTCAAAGCTTGAACTTTGGGTTCAGGGGGGTGACTTTAAGAGCTGTCATATAGATTTATTTTATTTTATTTTTTTGACCCAGAGAAATTATTGATGATTTCTTTATCTTCTTCCTCCTCTTTATCAGCTCAATCTGGTTCAGTGCCTTCGCCAATTGCTTTACCTGGGTGGCTGAGTAATCTTCCATCTCTGGGGTGCGATATCTAGGCCTTCAATTTCTTCTCAATCTTTGATTTAAATGTATCCTTGATGAGTGTATTTGATTTATCATTATGAAGTAACTCATGTTTATTTGCAGATACATGCCTTCCTTTCAGACGGTTGTGCCCATGGATGGTACTGCCGGATCATCCAAGGCATTACAGGTATCATACGCCAGTTCTTTTTTCCGAGGCCCAACCGTGATATATACATATACCTTGGATTTTCATCTTGAATTCGCTGTTGAATTTGCCATTGAATTATTGGAAAATGTGCAGCCTCCAGAGTTTATCCCTCAACCTCGGCCAAAGAGATGCGCAACCCACCATTATATTGCTTGCAATGTTCGCTTACACCAGCAATTTATTAAGATGAACCATTTCTGGCCAGCAACAGCTGGCTCTGCTGCTCTATGTGGAGCCAAGCCCAAGGATCTCAATGCAATGCCTTCCACAGAAAACATGATTATTGGAAGCACTTTGCAAGGAAGCTTTCCATTTGTGAATCTAAATCCTGCCCAGGACAAAGTGCAGGCTGTGGCAAATATTCCAGTTTTTACTAGAAAAGATAGAGGCTCTGAGAGTACTGCCTTGATAGATGCACAGAAGAAGCAGCTTGTGCCTCCTCAGCCTCCACAGCCAGCTCCAGCTGGTAATCTAATGGTATGGTCTTACCCTGTGCATTGTAGTTTAATTTTTGAGTTTACTATTTAGATCTTTGCTAAGTTTATTTTTAAATTGTAGCCTGGCCCTGCTTTCATCTTCTCTCTCAATCAGCATCAAGCGTCCACAGCAACAATGACAAGTCAAACGGGGCCTTCTAAATCTGCTTCCTCAATCAACAATGCATCATTTCCTCTCAATGGGATAGCTGGACTAACAACAAACTCTTCAGCATTGCCAGCAATGGCTGCAGCTGTGAGCTTTAGTTACCCAAATTTGGCAGCCAACGAAACTCCTTATTTGACAATTCTACCAAACAATGGCTATCCATTCTCCATCTCCACTCCTGTTGGAAACCAACCAACATTTAGAGGTGGAACCCCTTCTCAAGCATTGCCTTTCTTTAACGGGTCTTTCTACTCATCTCAGATGCTACATCCATCCCAGCTTCAGCAGCAGCAACCTCAACCTGTAGTCCAACCAGGACATCAAAATGCAAGTAATTCAAGTGGCTCATCATCATCTCACAAGCAACCCCAAAGTCGGCAACCTCGAGGGGCACTTGTTAGCACTGCTAATTTTTTGACCTCGACAATGATGCAGTCACAGCAGCCACCGAAGCAGAATCAATCCCATCACTCTAGGAAGCTTGACACTGAGATGAGTGGGGAGAGCACCCCAATAATTGCTGATACCCGAGCTGGTCACTCAAAAAAAAGTGTTCATGGCCCTAATTTTATGGTTCCTGTTCAGCCAAACTTTGGTTTAATGGCATCTACCACTGTTGGTGGCAGTGGAAATCATGGTGAGAAGCAGCAACAGCAACATCAAATGTCGCAGGAAAAGAATTTAAAGGGTGGAGTAGAGCTTATCCCCTCTCAAGCATTTGCAATGTCATTTGCCTCTTTCAATGGAAGCAAGACAGCATCAAACCTTAATTTCTCAGCTATGACACAAAATCCTCCCATCTTACAAAGCTTCCCAGACATGACACGTCAGGGATACCAGGTTATAACAGCAGCTCAAGCCACACAAAAAAAGAACCACCAGCCATCCGAAGGGAAGTCTGGAGGTAGTTCGACCAATCCTGATGATGGAAAAAAAGCTCCTTTGGGAAAGTCAACCAGGGGTAATGGGCAGACACTTGTTTTTGATAATTCAGCTCGAACTCTGAACTTTGTGTCATCTCCTTCCACTGGAAACTGGCCTTCTCAATCCATCACTGCAACCACAAGCATTCCATTGGCTGCCAACTCAAGCTCAACTTCTCAGCAACAACAGTTAGTTCAGCTTCAGAAACAACATATTTTGCACCAACAGCTCCAGCAGCCTCTTGGTGCAGCGGACAGTAAAGCATCAACATCTAACAGCCTGCCTTTGCCTTCTATTGGTGCCAAGTTTCCAAATAATGCTTCCATTTTTTCTCAAACTCAAGCTCTGGGCAATAGTTCTCCACAAAACCCCCAGTGGAAGAACTCATCCAGAATCCCTTCCTCGCAAGCACCTCTTACATCTCTTTCTGCATCCAACACCTCAGTCCATAAGAATGCTTCCCAGCAACAAGGAAGAGTACCACAAGGTCATAGCCAAATATCATTTGGGTCAAGTTCCAAGTCTGCTTTGCCACCACAAGGGCAGCAAATATCCTCTAGTTGCCAGTCTCCATCTAGTGGTGGCAATTCGAGAACAACTTCAATGAATGCCAAGGCTAATTCATCAATTCCTGCTATACAATCACAGCAGAGTGACAACTCCTCAAGTGGGAATGCCCAGAAGTCCTCCCCGGTTTGTGGTAGGAATGTGCCTTCAATCTTAAGCGCATGCCCAAGCCACCTTTCTGAACTCAAATACTAGAGTCAGCAGTCCATCTATCAGATGTGTTCATCAAGGAGCAGTTACTCGGACTACCATCCGGTCTCAATTTCGGATGGTGCAAGGGTGATTGTGGCCAGTTCAAAAAGGTGCTGCAACTTGCTCTGCTTCTATCGTTGCCGCCCACTCTTGTATTGTTGCTTTCTTGTTCAAATCAAAGCCGTGAGAGCTGGATTGCAGGACTAGAAAACAGTTGATCGTCTCCCTGAAGTTGGATGATACGGGGGTCTTGCATTAAATAGGGAGTCTTCTTGAAGGGGGGAACTGGCAATTTAAGATGTCTGCTGGCAAATGGATTATAATAGGCGAGGAAGATTCGTTGCATGTGAGATTTTATGACAAGCGTGGAAGAACTGTTCTTATCTTGCGTGGATGCCCGAGGTGCGCCGCCCACTTTGACTGTATCAGTTTGGCAAGGATGTGAATGAGATGACAGGATTATGAAAAGGAAAGATAGGCTCTGTCTCAGGCGTACAGTTTTTGAAGTTATTTTAGTCGGGACCTACCATATCTGAACATCACCCATCGGCAGGCCTACCATATAGTTGCAACTATGGTTGGCCGTGATATTAGTTGATAGGGTCTAATTTAATTTGATTTGTGTAATGTGATGCTGATGTGTCCATACGATTATGTTTAACATAGAATAGAACGCAATGTCCCTAAGGCTTGGTTAAACATTTTGAATCCATTTGTGCAACGTTTGGTGATGGACCAAGACTTGTCTGGGCAGAAGAGAACGGGTGTGGGTACCGTGAAGATTTGAAGTCAGAAAAAGAGCACAGAAGTTCTTGAAGAAAGGTCCAAGATATATAGCATGGAGCTGGAAGCAAACTGATCTTTTTAGCCTTTTGTATTAGCATTTTTTTGTGCACCACATAATTAGTTAGCGTATTGGCATATTTTCTTATATCTTCTTCATTAAGTCGGTTGAAATCATTTAACCAAAACATTGCAACTTTGAAAATGCGTCCATCGCCAAAAGCAGTCCCATTGTTCCGCGTTGCACAAGCTTTTTTATCCGGAGAATGTGAATTCTGGGTGTGTTCTCAATAGATGATGCCTGCATGTGGAACCCTAATACAGGGAAAGCACATGCGACGGAGCACCTCCCAAAAGAAGAGAAAAAAGAACATGATGCAGCGTTGATAAGAATCACATCAGCATTGTTGTTTAGGTAAATTGCATTATCATGACTCACAGGTCCATGGAATTTAATTTAATAAAGCGATGCTGCGAGATCATCATTTCAGACCACTCCAGTAATGGTGGGTGCAGATATTATTAGTTCGCACTGTTTAAGGAGATCATATGGTCAAAGGTAGGGAGGGATACATGGAAACGAAATGATTCGATGACAGACCTCTTGGCCTGGACCAGGTGACAGAGACCTGGATCGTCAAGGGCAGGCATTCATTGATGCGCTCAGGGTGGCAAGATCATCTCGACTCGAAAGTTCTTTCATTAAAAAATCCGTATCAATAGTACAGGTTCAATAACAAAGACATATAAATCTGCCAAAACCTTCCATACAATTGGGTCATATCCCTGAAAGTTCTTAAGCAGCTCAGACCAGGATTATTCGAGATGTCATCCACAGCAGTATTCTACATATGATCAGCGATCTACTTGAAGGAGCGATGCAAACTTGCTTTCTATGTCTTCTTTGGCCTCTTTATCAAATGGATCCTCGCCAATGTATAGATCTAAAATCGATCGGCAGAGGAGTTTGCTCTGGATACTTCCCACCTCCGTCCCATCAACTGCAGAAATTAAATGCAAATGAAATCAAATATTTTCACATATTAAAAAAAGGAACGGATGGATAATATTACAAAATTATTTATACATTGGTACGATATGATAGGGTATATATATACCGCACCAGACCAGTAAGGCATTGCATGGTTTAGATATGTCGGCTTAAATCTTGAGGTTGATATTTACTGAGCTCATAGGCTAGCTCCGGATAACTATAGTTACAAAATTTTAATTTTGCTGTACTTATTTGATGGATCCTGCGTAATAGCTCAACATTACCGCTTTTAGATTTTATCGTAGTCATTTTTATTTCCTGCTGCTACTTCGATATTTTTACATGTTCCAGTAATCCCCAGAAGTCTAGAGATTAATAATATCCAGAGACACCATCAAATCTTTTATCAGAATTTTATTGGTTGGGCCATGACCGAACTTCAAAACCTCATCAAAGCGGTCAGAGCGGAAGCAGACCTCTTGGCCTTAACAAAACCAATGACAAGAGCTGAGTTTAAAACCACGAAGGATAAGTTACAAGGGTTTTTTTTTCTTCCTTTAAAAAAAGCAAAAGATAGGGAGGTCTCACTTGTTGTGCGAAGTACATGGCCTTGCTCCCTTGAAAGCTCTATCACAGAACCCCGTGGTATTTTATATTCATCCTTAAACTGAGAAGTGAACCTACACATAAAAATGGCTATAAGAGGAAAAGAGATGTACAAGAGTTCGTGACATCTCATAACCAATCAACCAAAACAGAATGAACAACTGGCTCTCGGGAAATCGCAACTAGGCCTTCCAAAATTCTAGGAACAACTTTCAAGGACACTGTGGTCAGATGAGAAACACTTTCTTCTAAACATCAACTAGATGGAAATATGTAGAATGAATATATTGCTGCAGATGTATCATAACAGCAAATTATTATTATAGTGACCTCCACGACTGCAATAATTCAGAATTGTGAGCCTTCAAAAATTTATGTCCCATTAAATTCATATACTATAACCATACGGTAAGAAAATCACTAGATGGAGAAGAAATTTTTTTTACCTCTGAAGCAATTCCTTGCTATTTGGTTCCCCAAAATTTTGTAGTCTGCTTCCTACAGATTCTTCAAAGGCACTTCTAACTGAGCGAATGCTTAGATTACTATAGACTATCTGAAGTCTAACAGTCATGCCAATATCACCTCCCATAAAATCCTCTTTAAACTCCTTGCTTTCCTTGAGTTCTGAAACAGAGAGTTTTCCATATTTTTCACTTAGAACTTTCCTCACTTCATCAACATCCGCATAAACACCTGCCAATTGACATATTCCCATTAAATGAAGAACTGACCAGTTCTTTCATCCTTGAAGACATCTATTCAAAATTCACATCTTGCAAACACGCACTACTTTCCTGCCAATTGACATATTCCCATTAAATGAAGAACTGACCAGTTCTTTCATCCTTGAAGACATCTATTCAAAATTCACATCTTGCAAACACGCACTACTTTTCGTTGTCATAGTCATACATCGACAATATATACTCTCAGAATAACCTAAATACTGCATACACATTAATACAGTTCTAAATTCTTCCAAATACATGTAGTAATGGTATATTTCTAAATTCTGTCAAATATATAGCCACATTTCTAAATTAAACTAAACTGTCTCAACCATGGATGAAACTAGTACAAAACTTGTCCCTGACAAATACTAAAGTGCCTCAAAACATTCTCCTAAATCTAACCATAAAGTTATTACAACGTAGCAAGTCATTTCCTTTTTTGTTATTAGCAAAGATCAAACCACATTTTTACTTCTGAAACCAGTATAGTAACTTCAAAATTTTACACTTAAACATGATTGTTCACTCATAAAACACACTATGTTCATTATCCCATAAATTAAATGCAAGAAAAAAATGCTTATAATCTAAAATTCAGTAAATGTGATTACCGAAGGCGTAGACATCAATGTTCTTCAATCCCAAGATAAGCTTTTTACGCAGCCCAATTCCCAAAAGTCTCCGAGACTCGAAAATAACCGAAGGAAACGCTGCTCCGGTCTTCTTTTCCACAACTGAAGGTGAAGGGTCTGCTAGAGAGAGTGAAGCCCACGGTGCTAGCACGTGATTGGAGAAGAGAAGATTCAGGGCGTTTTGGATGAATGGGTTATCTTGTTTTGGATTTTTGGAGTTGCGGGTGGCTGCTATGCCTGCAAATGCGGCAGCTCCGGCGGCCAAGGCACATGCCACGGTGGTTGTGGTGGCGGGGAAGGAGCGGGAAGTGATGGTGCGGGAGATGCCGTTGGGGTGTTTCTTGGGCTGAGAAAACAAGAACGGGAAGCGCAGTGAAACCATTTTTTTAAAAAAATTCTTTTTAATATCTTTTGTTTCTCTTTGAAATTATATTGAAACTTGGATATATATATATATATATATGCTTAGAGTGGCACGTGACCTGCACGTTTGATACAACCTGGTTTTGTTTTGGGCTGAACTTTGAAGAGAGAAAAGCCTAATAGTAATTTGGGCTGATCTATATATCTCCATTAGCAAATTGAACGGCCCAGGATGAAAAATAATGATCATAGATTGGAAGTTGAAGCTACCATGCCATTCAAATTAAGGCATATTTTGATGTTTTTCTTTTCGAGCTATTTGGAGAGGGATGATAATGGAGTTGGAGAGGGATGATAATGGAGGAGAGTCATGTAATTAGTCAAAGTAATCTTAGAAAAAATCAAGTCACTTCTCCGACAATGAAAGAAAAAAACCCTAACTTCATTCGGACAAATAATGATGGACCTCCACGAAATCGTGTAAAATTATCATCCCAGTATCTGGACAAGGCTATAACATGTGTAAACTGACAAACAAAACTGGAATCCTTGTTACACGAATCTTGGTTGATTGCAGTGTATGTCTTTGTGGATGTAAAGCCCAGTTAAATTCAAATCACAGGTTCTCATGGCGATAAGCTGACATTTATACTCGGTGAAGTTTTTTAGGTGCCATGCATGCATTATGTTTGCCAAAAGTTTTTTTTTCTTTCCATTTTCCTTTCTTATCACAAGGTAGGCTATTGCTTAGATAATTACATCGCTTTTACCTATTGGCAGAGTATGTATGTGTTACATATTTTGTAGGGAATTTCGACCGGTGATGTTCTGATATTTGCTCATTGGAGGCTAAGCACACTGACACAATATTTAACGTGGTTCGGCAAACCGCCTACATCCACGGGAGAAGCCATTGCATTATATAGTGAGAGTATAAAATTTACAACAATAGAGAAGGAGGAATCATCTTCTCTTTAACAACTCTCAACCTCACTCTATTTCTCTCTTTTCAGTGCTGCAATGGCAGCTACTGTTGGCTGCCTTGGCAGCCTACTCTCTCCTACATTTCTCACATCTTTGGCTCTATTTTCCCTCTCTCAACTCTCTCATTTTGCTCTCTAATGTATGCCTCTATTTATAGGCATCTATGGCAGCTTCTCTTGCTCTTTTATCAACAATGGTGGCTGCCAAACTCACCAAACTTTGACATTAGACAATGGTTGTTGGCTGCCACTAATAACCCACCATTGTAGCCTCCTTCTTTGACAATGGTGGCTGCACCTAGCAGCCCTCTTTGACAATGACAATGACAACCATTCTCTTCTAGAATATAGGTTGCATATGCTCTATGATTGCTGCACATAATGGCAACAATCCTAACATATTTTGCATCATATCTTCCCGTAAAGGAATCAAGATTCAAGATCATGCAACCAATCAGCAATCCAGCAGCAAAGGCTGCGGGTTTATGAAATATCTTCTTTCTTATCCACCAGCAAAGGCAGAATTATGACTGCGGGTCTCTGAACATTGGCCATTTTTGAGGTGATTAAAGCTGGAAACCGAGGTAGAGTTGCAGTTATCAAGATCATGCATCCAATCCGCAAATCAGCGTGTATCAACTTGCATACTGTGTACTGCATGCACCTGGGAAAAGTTTGTTTCAAACTTGCCCCTTCCGAGGAACCCTCTGCAAAGACTTTTTATTCCGTTAAAGATTTGATCTAAGAAACACAAAAATAGCATTATCTTGGGAGTGATCATTTCGAATTTTCAACATTGCCTGTCAAATTGCCCATTCTTGTCAGTGGCTAGCTAGAGACATTAACTTTAACTAACTATAAATTTCCAGCTATGTGGGAAATTAAAAGATAAAAAAACAACCTCACTGGTTTAAACTATATATGGTGCATATATTATACAGTCCAGTCCCTATACATACAGAAGTATACATAGATACATACATACATACATTTGTGTGTGTGTAATATACAAAAGTATACATAGATATATACATATATACATGTGTGTGGGTGTAGACAGCAAAGACATAAGAGTGTGTTTGGTCGGCTCCATAGAGGAATAATTGGACTGAGGAAACAGCATCTCCGACTAACAAGTCATTGTTTAACGTCATCATATATACTGCTGTGGACTACTTGCTTAAGTTTTAAGGGAAAGAAGAAAGTGATAATTAATTATGCACTAGCTACTGCCGGTAATTAACCATGGTCAATTTATATTGTCCAATCCTCAAGACGGTTAAGTAAGCAAAATGTCATTTCATAGGAGTCTGCAGTCATTTATGCCCTTCGAAACCTTAATTTAATAAAGGTTTAGAAAAGTCAGACGATAGCTTTCAAAAGTCTGCACCATTCTCCTAGTTAATGATGTTGATTTAATTGTGTTAAGAAATTAATCACTTCATCATCATGGGCCATAAGAGATTAATAATAATTAAATACGTGCATAAATAAAATCAACTGTCCATGTCCATGTCCATGTCCATGGCGTGCGGGCACGTAAGATTCTGGCACTTTCCTGCAAGCATACACGGTGGTCAAAAAACAGGCATCTTGATAAAGTAAACTATAGAATAGGGTTTGGTTTGATTACTATTTGGAGTAAGGAAGACAGTGACAGGTGGGATGAAGAGAGTTCACCTTTCAATTCAGCTTTCAAGAATATTATAAACATTCAATTCAAAATTATTTTAGAAATATATTTATTTTACGCTATTATTTCTAGTTTTTTAACTATATATTTATACACGCGCATGCATACACACGCATGTATTATTATTATTATTTTTCCATGTGAATTAACTCTTCAAATCGATGTTTTGTTTAAACACAGATATTTGTATAAAAATGCCGTAATAATTAAGAGGGCATTTTTGTGGTAAGGGGAGCACCGATAAGCACATATATTAGTCATAAAATGATGGGCAGAAAGAATCAAACTTGATAAAACTGCCAGATTCCACATCGGAAACAAACACTCAGAATACTATGGTGGGATTGAATTATCATAAAAGGTTTGTGAGATGACTGCTTTTGTTGGTTTATTAGGTGTCCTAAGGAAAAGGATAATTATATATGCAATAATTATTCTGTTGGAGGGCGTGGTGGTTAGTGGCTGAGTTTGATTTTTCTCGGCGTTCATGTGCTTTTTTTCTGTTGTTGTTGTTGATCGATTGAAAATTTATTATTATTTTTTAGGTTTTACTTAATAATCTTTGATTTCATGTTGTAGATATAACTAGATAATTGCCTGTTTTATGTAGC
>Ga0325400_1007338_pt1 | contig 10539 bp, 3 predicted proteins | sample PopdelMetagenome_2_FD_205662 | JGI IMG/M metagenome (GOLD analysis project Ga0325400, IMG submission 205662) | Populus deltoides microbial communities from Bellville, Georgia, United States - Xylem-PdKOR-R1 | ecosystem: Host-associated > Plants > Phyllosphere > Stem > Wood/Secondary xylem...
AAAGAATTTCTCAGTCAAGAAAACGCTTTGTTTTCAGTCATGCCCCTCTTCTTAATAAAGAAAGAAAAAACAAATTCTTGTTGGAACATTTTAAATAGTTACTAAAATTGTTATTTCTCTTTAATATAATAATCTGGTTTTTATAAAAAATCAAAACATGTATACTAATCAACATGTAAATAAAAAATCAACTTACAATATTTCTTGACATAAAATAGACTTGAAGTAGATTGAAGTAAGGATCAATCCTCCAACCTTATAAACAATTTATTTCTTGCTCTCTATTCTATGGTGTTAGTATTGTGTTTTTTAGGCTTACCCGATTTCTTATTTATGGAAGCATAACCAAGAATAAATAACGAACCAAAATTTATATATTACTCTCTATAAGAATTTTGATAGAAGGAATGTAAAAGAAAATTTTTTAGAAAGACTAGAAGTTTTCTCTATTATCAAAATCATGTTAGAATTGTCTCTTTTTTATAGGCAATTATGACAGCTAACTTTAATGTAACTTTTTTTTTAAAAAAAGATACAACTTTCTAGTTAAAATAACATAACTCTATTTCATGTAGAGTTTTAACAAGCAACTTTTTATTCACTCCATAACAATCTCCCACTTGAATGAAAATTATTTAATTAGAATAAAATACCAAGTAGACACGAAAATAGAGAATGATAACGAAAAGTCACTGCATTGGGTGAAGTAGTTTTTTGTCTTGAACTTTCCCCAATGAAAACTATCGGATTCACTTAATTAATCAATGAACATAATATCTTGAATTGTTCAGCATTTTATGTAAAATCAAATAATAAAGATCACATAATTCCTTTTCATATAATTGGCTGTTAACACATCTTGGTTTCAAATAGTACTTTAGAGAATTTAACCTTTTCAATTTTCATAAAAGTAGTCTTGTTCCAAATTCACATATGCGATTCTTATAAAAGTATCTTGCAATATCCTAATTAAATTTCTCAATCTATAAAAATCATTAAAAGTCTAACTTATCTTGTTTTCATTGCAAATAGCACTTTTCATCATAAGAATGAGTAAGAGTGCTGCTATTGAATTGACACATGATTCGATTGTCTTTTTTAATCTAGATCTTAAAATCTCCAGCCAACTAGGATGGGGGGAATTATTTGAATATAGGCTTTAATTTCATTCCCCTCGATGGTTTATTGATTTGTTCTCTTGTTACGCATTTTATTAGCGGATCTAAGATATTATCCTTTACTTTACAAAATCAATAAATATAATCCAATTTGAGAGTAATTATCTCATGATATTTTGTCTTTGACAATTGTGTCAAGACTTATCATTATATATAATATTTTATGCCCTACCAATTATAAATTGGCTATCATAATGTATACAAATTGCTAGCATAAGTTTTAGCTAACTTGAAATATCATTAAAAAAAAAATTAGAAGCCTCACTACTTTTTCTTTAGCTTTGTCTAAAGCTGTAAACTTAGACTTCTTCAAGGATCTGCACATACATGTTTATTTAAAGGATTTTCAAGAGACTACAACTCCTTCAACAGTTAAAAATAAACACACTTGTGAAGTGTGGATCCTTAGTTTTGAATATTCAATTAGCATTGTTATACCCTTCAAGTATAACTGGATATCTCATATAATGCAATAAATATTTTTAACCTTATTTGGTGAGGGAAATATAATTTGGCAAGACACCCTCATACTTTCATTTATTTATAGGAAAGTCTTTAACCATTCAATAACTCATATGTGTTTTATCTAATTTTGTGAGGTATTTTTTCATAATATAATTTGCTAATAAAATAGTCACTCCCATCATTTTCAAGGTAATTTTAAACTTAACAATATAACATCATCATTCTTTTCAATGATCATTTTTTACATTCAACAATACCATTCTACTATAGTAAATAAAAAGTCATGGTTTGATGGATCATACCATTCTTGAAATAAAATTCATCAAAAAGTGAATCATTTCCTCATTTTAATCGCTTCTTATCACCTTGATCTTTATATTAAGTTGATTCTCAACCTCACTTTTGAAATGTTTAAATGTTTCTAAGGCCTAGCTTACTCAGCAAATAAACATAACATTAAGCTTAAATAACCTATCACATAAATATACCTTGCCTACAACTATCGTATTTATGGCGAGGTTAAACTTATTAGACTAAAAAACTAACCCAAATTCATTTTTGCTCAACAATGAGCTGAAAACCATATTCTTTTGAATATTAGAAGTATGAAACATATTTTTCATAATCAACTCTTTTCTAGATGTCATCCTTAGCACTACCTTTTTATAGGCTAGGATTTTACATTTGAATATTAGAAGTATGAAACATATTGTTCATAGTCAACTCTTTTCTAGATGTCATCCTTAGCACTACCTTTTTATAGGCTAGGATTTTACATACTAAAAAGTCATCCATGAATAATTATTCTACATTAGCAATTGTTGTAAGTTAGAAAAATTATTTTGTCAAAATATATATGATAAGTGGCTCCAATATCAATCCACCACTTTTTAGGATTGTCCATCAAGTTTACTTCTGACATAACTAAAACAAAGTTAATAGCTTTCGCATCAACATTCTCAATCATGTTGCTTTGTGTAATATTCCTTTTATGATAATAATAGTCTTTAATGTGGTGTCTTGGCTTGTATTAAACAAACAAGTTTTTATTTTTGATAGCCATTATTACAATACACATCATGTAATTTAACAAGTAAGAAAAAGATAAATATGTACATCCATCCACACGACATAGTTTCTTTAACATTTATTTCTAGTTTTGTTTCAACAAAAACAAAGTAAATTGTCACTTTTTTATTTTTTTCAGTTTCGAGAACCCTAACTTAATAACAACCAACCAGTAATTAATGATAATGATCACATTTTAGAAATATATTTGAACAACAATTAATGAAGCATATTGGCAGATAATTAATACACCCAATTAACCTAGAAGTAAAATTGCACACTAATAAATACATTGATACAAATAATGAATAAATGCAATTTGCATAGTAATGAGTTGCACACAACTCCACTAAACTTTATTTTCCACAAAATATACTGAGCATGCAATAGTATATATGTCAAGAAAAGCAAACATTTGCACAAAACTAATAAAAGCCACACATCAAGATTGTTACTTATATATGAACTGCTTCAAAGATATTAATTCATATTTAGCAACATGGCATGCAATAAACAACAAAACATAATTTCTTTATATTTTTTTTTTCATTTACTTTTAATAAGACAAATAAGCAAACAAATATATATGCATGATAAACAACAAACATTTCTTTTAAAAAAATTATTAATCAAATCATACATATGTATAGGCAAATAAATTGTTTCAAGATTGTTGAAACACTATAAGTAGTTCCTATGATTGTTGTCCTTTTTACTCTAAAGATCTGATTTCTACAAAACATAAAACATGTATATTAATCAACATGTAAATAAAAAAATCGACTTCCAATACTTGTTGATAAAAAAATAGACTTGAAGAAGTAGATAAAGACAATGATCAATCCTCTAGCCTTAAAACAATTTATTATATGCTCTCTAGTGCTAACAATGTGATTAAAATATTGTTTCCCAGACTTACTCAATGTCTCAATCTATTATTCTTAGCAACACAACTAAGAATAAATGATTAACAAATATTTATCTATTGCTCTTTATAAGAATTTTGACAAAAAGAATACAAAAGAGAGTTTGAGAAAGACTAGAAATTTTCTCCATTAACTAGGAAATTATGATAGTTAATTTTAACATAACTTTTAAAAGAAAATGATACAACTTTCTAGTTTAAAAGGACACACTCTATTTCAAGTAGAGTATTAATAAACACAACTTTTCATTCACACCATAACAATTCTAAAGTTCAAGATTTACTATAATTTATCAAGGCATATAAATTAAAGCACCACCAACCATATACTCATAATTAGCCTTCATATATATATGATCTCCTCTGAATCTAAAGATGAACCAAACCTAATCAGAATGACTCTTACACCAACCATCATTGATTGTATCATCTTCAACATCAAACGAGTCTATTTACTTACCTTTTTTTCCTTAAAGTAAAACTATTTTCTTTTTATTGCAATTCAACATTCATATAAGGGATGATCATAGTGGGAATGAGTACAACTTAGACCTATTATACTCAAGAGAGATATGGACAAGCCCACATTGCACGAGTTGGTGGATGAAGCTTGAGAGTTCAAGAAGGTAGCAATCCCTAATATTTCATGTAGTCTTCTTTCTGTGTGCAGGAATCTTGCACACAAATTCTATTTTAAAAAATTTTAAATTTCATATATTTGGTATGTGTTATGAATAAAGACAAATCAAGCCTACAACCAGTTACAAATATTTTAAGGATAATCCTTAATAAATAATGTTTTGGAAGGAAATGAGGGAGAAATTGAAGAAATTAAAAGGGAAATAGAGTTCTGTAATCACTGCAAATTGTTCTTTATTTATTACTTAAATCACAAGGTAAGTGCATTAGTAGAATTTATACAAGTTCTTGGTCTTTCATTACTAACTAACTAGCCATTATTTAACTACTAACTAACTAAATAGCCAGCCAACTAATGATTCATGTGTGTTATTATTCCTCTATAAGTAAAACCTACAAAACTTGTTGATGTTGTAGTCTATTATTCTTGCTTCTCTTCAAACTTCCAACTTCAAGCTTATTTTGCAACATGTAATAATATTTTCCTCCTTTATAAATTCTTGTCCTCAACAATCAACTCTGAACTTTGAAAATTTCTTACTAAGCTCTAAATCGTTTTAGGTTGTGTATTCATCAAACAAATAAAACCACTTTATTAATCCTATGATAACTACCTTATTTTCTTTCTTTCTAAGTTTTCTATCCAATATGATTTTTGCATTGACTTTCACCTTTCTATTTTCATCCAATTAGGGTAAAACAGTTGTTACCACTACATTGCTAATTAGTTTTTTTTTTCAATAATGAAACATGGAAGACAAGATGAATTGATGCTTCTTTCATTAATTAAAGTGTATGTGCTATTGCATTAATTCTTTGAGTGATCAAATAAAGGCTATAGAAAATTGCAGAATGAGTTTAAAATTCCTTTTTAAGACCATACTTATCTGTCGATAAAGCTATAACTTTAAGTGCAAATAGTCACCTATTATAAATTCTCTGTCAAATCATTATTTATCTGCCCATTGCTTCATTTTATGCTTAGCCCTCTCTAATTGCATTTCTAAGAATTGATCCACATTGATTTTTCTTTGAATCACTTCCTATAGTAAAAGTACTATAAAAGTATCATAACCAGACCATTCTTTTTGTGGAGGTAGGTATCCATACAATGTTTGAAAATGAGAAAATTTTCTAGATGAATGAAAGCTAGAGTTGTACCACCACTGTTCTAAAGACAACTATTGATGCCACTTTCGAGGATTATGCATTACCATGCATATGAGATAGGTCTTTCGTCATTTATTCACTCTTTTAATATGCTCATTTGTTTGTAGATGGTAAGCAAAACTTATGAACAACTTAACCCCTATCTTGTTGAATAATTCCTTTTAAAAAAAACTTGTAAAAACTCCATCACTATTAGTTACAATGGTAACTAGTAAACTATGGAACCTATTAAGGTGATCAATGAACATTTTGACCGTATTTTGAGTTGTAAATGGATGTTACATGAAAATAAAGTGTCCATACTTTATAAACCAATAAACCACCACCAGTATAATGTCTTTGTCCTCTAATTTAGGTAAACCTTTTATAAAATCCATAGTAATGTCTCTTCATACCTCTCTTGGAATTGAAAGATGTTGTAACAGCCCTGAATAAGCTATCATTTCCAATTCAGCTTGTTTACAAATCACACTTCTTAACTATTCTTTCCACCATCTTTTTCATAGTAGGCCAATAGAACATAGTCTTTAACCTTTTATAAGAATTTTGTACACTAGCATGCCCTCTAATGAAAGAATCATGAGCTTCTTTCACTAATTTCTCCCTCAAATCCCCTTCAGAATCAATCACTACTGTATTCTTGAACCTTAAAACCCCTTATGCAAATGAGTAGTTTGGCCAACTAGCTGACTTAATTATCTCATAAATGATGGTGTTATGTATAAAAGGATGATCTCATAAATTTCTTTGATTCCTTATGCCAAACTGAAACCATTATTATAATGGTGTTGAATTCTTCATGTACTCTTCTTAATAATGCATCAACTATAACATTTTCATTTCCTTTCCTATGTATAATTTGATATCTAAGCCCTCATAGTTTGGTAAATCTCCTCATTTGAATTGGAGTTTGAATTTTTTGTTTTAACAAGTGCTTCAAGATCTTAAAATTAGTTTTAATTATAAACTAATCATGCTCATGATAGTAACCTAAGATTCTAATTCTCAAGTCAACCTTGAATTCATAACCTTTTATGAACTAAATAAACATTGGATTATGAACATCACACCTCATTATACTTTTATTACCCAAAATTATTGCAAAGATAATAATCATTTTCACAATTGCTTTAGTCTTTTTCACCATTAAGTCATCAACAAAACTATGAGTAATCCCATGATCAATCAAAATTATAAGACTACTTCCCTAGCAACAACCCAAGATTCTAATTGTATTATTGGCTTAACTTTCAGCCCAGACATTCTAAAACATGTCATACTTATTTACCATTTCTCTTTCATTTATCGTTTCAATGTTATCTTTTTTTTTTGTTACATCTATAAATTCCTTATTTTCTTTATCTAAACCGTTTATCATATGTAAAATTTTAACATTATAATAGTGCCCTGGTGTGAACTTTTCACAACATCTGTAACATTGACCCAATCTTTTTCTCTATTCATGCAATGTTTTTAGTGGTTTTGAATTTTCTATTTCTTCATTCTTTGATTAAAGAAAAAGTATTATAAAATTAAGTAATTGTTGTCTTTCCAAATCTATAAGCTGAATTTCTCTTCAGAAAGAATTTGTTCTTATTGGTTAAGACATTGTTGGACTCCTCTTACCATTTTACTTGCTTAAAAGCTTGCAATAGTATTGTAGGCTTGAGAATCTTACCATATCAAATCTTTGTCTTGCCATCTAAGTATAATGATGTTAACTCAACCCATTATTGTACTAGTATATAGTTTGGCTTGAAGAACTTCTTGCATTTACGTATCTAACTTATTTGATTCTCCATATGAAAACTCAATAAATCAATTTTGGCATTTCCATATTGTGCCCAATCCATGATGTATCTTAAATACCAACACCATGTCTTTTATTGATTCATCCTTTATCTTCAAATTAATCCTCTAGGAACTATGTTAGTTTTTTTAGCTTCTTGATTTCCTGAATTTTTTTAAAGAATAACCAAGATTGCCTCCAGTTGTGAATTGACTTTATCGATTTTTTTTATTGTGCTCTGGTAGTTCTTACAAATATTGAATCTACTTATCCAACTTCCAACCATGCTATTCTAAAGCATTGATTTTATTGCTTTCTATAATGATCAACTATTGTTTAACAACCTTTCTTCACCCTTGAAAAGTGGCTCTGATACCAATTGTTAAGGATAATCCTTAAAAAACAATGTTTGAGAAGAAATTAAAAGGAAGAGATAGAGTTCTACAACTATTACAAATTGTTCTTCATTCATTATTTGAATCACAAGGTAATTATACAAGTAGAACTTATACAAGTTCTTGGCCTTTCATTACTAACTAACTGGCTATTATTTAACTACTAACTAACTATAACAATTAACTAACTAGCTTGCCAACTAATGAATCATGTGTGCTTTAACTTTTTGATATACAAAACCTATAAAACTTGTTGTTGCCTTAGTCTGTTATTCTTGCTTCTTTTATAACTTCCATACTTACCTTATAACCTATAACAAAATCTAAGTTGAAAAGGAAGAGATGATTTTCAAGAAATAGATTTGAGGGGGTCTGTCTAACAAATCAATTAGGAAAAGAATCATGGTGTGTGCTCTCCCATCTCAACTATAAATAGAGTGGTTATAAGATTAGTAATCACATAACAAGAAACACCAATAAGTAAGGAAAAAGTTATAGAGGGTTTGCGAACAAAGTTGAGAGAGTATCCTCTTGGTGTAATTTTTAGTTCTCTCCAATAAATAAAATTAGTAACTTTGTGGATGTAAGATAATTATGAACCATGTTAAATTATGTGTTTTTAATTTAGGGCATCATTGGCAGGTCCTAACAACCAATATCAAATCTTAGCAGGGTGTGTTTTGATCTTTTCCTAGAAATCAAAGTATTAAAAAACACATTCTGAACATATTACCACAACAAGGATATGGCGACGAACACAATAGTGAAAATCACATTCAAAACTAAGTTTAGAGAAAAGACTACTATAAAGCTAATGGAATTCATGTCCAGCATGTTTGAAAAATCTTTAGTGAATAAGGTGTATTTGATGAAGAAGTTCTTCAATCTAAAGATGAGTAAAGGAATAACAATCAAACAATATTTGAATAATTTCAACACCATCTTAAATTAATTATTATTTGTTGAAATTGAGTTTGATGATGAGATACGCGCATTGATTTTGTTGGCTTCTCCCCTAAACAGTTGGGAGACTATAAGAACAAATGTAAGAAACTTTATTGGAAAATCCAAGTTGAAATATGATGACATTCAAGACTTGATTCTTAGTGAAGGAGTTTAAAGGAAAGATTCAAGTGAAAGCTCAACTTTTAATGCTACTTTAAACCTCAAGACAAGAGGCAAAATATTTGATAGAAGATTAAATAAGACATATCAAAATCCAAATTTTAAGAGTAAAGTATGTTAAGGCCCAAGATGCAAAGTGCTTGATGGAATTGTGTCAAATCTGGTCATCTTATAAGGAATTGCATAAATCTATAAAAAAATTAGGTTGATTTTATAAATGTTATTACTAGAAAGGTATATGAAGCTTTGAATATTGTTGTTTATAGTCTAGTAAATGATTGAGTTCTTGAATCAAGTGCATTATTCTATATTACTCCACACCAAAGAATCTTGCAGAATTATATTGTCAATGATTATGGTGTGGTGTAGCGAATCATTGAATGTTATGGGCATAAGAGGTGAAAATCCAAGTTGCTAAATAGTTTTATATGGAATTTATAGGAGGTGAGATATGTTCTGAATTAAAGAAGAACTTGATCTGTGTGGGAAAGTTTGATGGTAATGGTCATTCAATAAGTTTTATGTAAGGCATGTGGAAGGTCTCTTAGGGAGCAATTGTTTTGGTTTAAGGTAAGAAAACTTATTCCTTGTATATGACCTCATGACTAAAAGGTATTGTTGCTACCATTGAAGTTGAAAATCAAGCAGAAATATGGCATTACAGATGCGGTCATATGAGTGAAAAAGAAATGATGCTGCTTATTTCAAAATTACAACTTCCTAGAATATTAAAGTCAGTTGAATTTTCTTAATGTAAAGGTTGGATTTTTAGGAAATAAAAAAAAGGTTAGTTTTCTAAAAAATGATAGATATCCAAAGCCTCAAAAATTAGAGCTGGTATGTAATGACTTATAAAGTCCTTCCCAAGTTCCATCCCTCAAAGTTTGAAGGTACCGTGTGAACTTTATTAATGATTCTTGCAAGAAGGTATGATTTTTATCTAAAAAATAAACTTGATGTATTTGATATCTTTATAAAATAGAGGTCTATGATATAGATTGAAAGGTCAAACAATACATGTGAGTATATTAATGGAAGCATTGATGAGTATTATGTGCTAATGGCATGTGAATGGAGAAGACTATTTTAGGCACATCACAACAGAATAACATTGTTGAGCACATGAACAAAACCATCATTGAATGAGCTCGAAGCATGAAATTGCATTCTAGGATACCTTCATCATTCTAGCCTAAAGGAGTAGACATTGTAGTCTACTTAATCAATCGAGAACCTTCTATTCCTTTTAAATTTAGAATTTCAAAAGATATTTGGATAGGAAATGAAACAAATCTTTCATATTTGAAAGTATTTGGTTGGGTTGTGTATGTGCATTTAGACTCTAAATATGATAGAAGGAATGCCCGTCACACAACACTTGAATAATTTTAACACCACCACAAATTAATTATTATTTGTTGAAATTGAGTTTGATGATAAGATATGTGCATTGATTTTGTTGGATTCACTCCCAAATAGTTGGGAGGCTATGAGAATGGTTGTAAGTAACTCCGCTAGAAAGTTCAAGTTGAAATATGACAATATTCGAGACTTTATTCTTAGTAAAGAAGTTTAAAGGAAGGATGTAAGTGAAAGGTCAACTTCTAGTGTAGCAAGGTGGTTATTGGAATTGTAAAAAATCTGGTCATGAGGAATTCCATAAATCCAAAAACTGATTCTATAAATACTACTACTGAGGAGGTACATAAAGCTTTGGTTCTTGTTGTTTATAGTTTATTAGATGATTGAGTTCTTGACATAGGTGCTTAATTCCATACTACTCCA
>Ga0325400_1007339_pt1 | contig 10538 bp, 7 predicted proteins | sample PopdelMetagenome_2_FD_205662 | JGI IMG/M metagenome (GOLD analysis project Ga0325400, IMG submission 205662) | Populus deltoides microbial communities from Bellville, Georgia, United States - Xylem-PdKOR-R1 | ecosystem: Host-associated > Plants > Phyllosphere > Stem > Wood/Secondary xylem...
TTCTGGTATATGCATTTTGTTTTTGCTGCTGTTTCATTGGTAATATTTCTCACCAGCGGCTAGCTTGTAGCCTCATGGTGCTTCTCTTCTACAAGAAAAAAGAAAAGAAAAAGGAAGAAGCCTATACGACCCAAGTCTTCATGAAAATTACTCCAATGTCAATTTCAAACCAGTACAAGAACGTCAAAGTCGCAGTACCACTAACTGCATATGGCCGCAAAACATCCCAGGAAGACTTGACCTTTCTTTAAATGTCCTTTTCATACCTTCCAATTTCCTAATCTCCCATCAACTTGCTTGCTGCTTGCCACTTAATTTGAAGATCAGATGACGTTTAGTCACAATTCCATATACATGTTGTCTTTAACGGTTTACATCAATACCGAAACATTTTTACTACTGGCATTCCCTCATGGAAGAGCTAATGATCTCTTATAACTGATGGTACTCGTATGTGTAAGCTGAGTAGAATTGCATCCTTCTAGTAGTGGGTTTGTACAAGCTAATCTGCTTAATTTCTAATTCAATATCAAGGCATGGTTTGTTCACTAATGACAGGAAACAACCATGGGACATGGTGATGCATTTCTTACCTTTTTTTCTTCGCTAGGCGGTGATTATATATTAATGTATTCTTTTAGTCATCGAACTTTTCATATTCATGAAGTGTCGCACGGCATGTTTTTCGAGCAACTATATGCAGTTCCACATCAGGCAAATGCATATTTGATCGAGACTAAGGCAAGGTTTGGAGCAGTAAAACTTGAGGGATAAGTGCATATTTTGCAGATTGCACTTATTATTAAACAGGTTTATAACTTCAACCAGCAGCTATCATACCGAGGAAAGGAGTTGCTTTGGGAGTATTTCAAATAATCATTTCAATCTAATAACTTGAGGTTTGAAGATTTGATTTATATTATTTTTAATATATTTATTTAAATGAAAGCTCTTGAAACTTGCACAAACTCATACTATCTTGTTTTTAATTTTTATCAAATAAATAAAGATAATGAAATTCAAATTTATAACTGTTTAATCATTAAAATTCTAATATCATATCAAGAACCATCTCAACTCAGTAATTTAAACTCTAATTTTTATGATTGTTTTTCAAAGTATTTTTTGCTTGAAAATATATTAAAATAATATTTTTTTTTCAAATTATTTTTAATATCAATACATCAAAATAATTTAAAAATATATAAAAAATAATTTTAAATAAGAAAAAAAAATTTAAATTTTAAGAAACGCAATTTCAGCTGTATTACCAAATGATAATGATCATTATTGAATTCCTTTTTAATCAATTATTGTATTCAAGCTGGTACGAATTCATTGACTAGTAGTTTGTTTTTGTGGTTTCTTTCTGTCTTTCATTGTTTTTTTAATTTAAATCCAAAACTATAGCATGAGAAACAAATCTACTTGCCATCATATCCAAATCTCATGAACATATATATATATATATATATTGAACACCTAATATTCTAACAGTTAAGTCTGTGAAGAATTTGATGGTGTGCTAAAGTCAGACCAATTAATCTGCTAAGAAATATTATTGGTAATCTAAAATGAGAAGTTATGCTACGAGCCTACGATATGCCATTTACTGAACAACATGTGAGATACACCATCTCAATAAAATCTTAACATGTTCTTTTCTTGACTTAATAAAATCAGTCTTAAAATTTGATGATCAGAAGGGAGAGCTTACCAAACCGTGTCACGGTTTTCCCTATCTGAAATCTTAACAAGTGTATATGATTTAATTCCCTTGATTATTATAAAAAATATATATATAAAACATCGTTTAGTATAATATCGTATATATGCTATTCATCTAGCATATATATAACTAAAACATAATTAACCTGGCGCTAATCAGTAGCTGGCTAGCCATGGCCTTTTTATTTCAGGCAAAGTAATAATATATTTTGGCCTAAAAGCTAGATTTGCATCACGCTGATCAATACCTTCACGTAGGAAATGAAAACTACTTCACATGAAACAATACATGTGCCACAGTACACACTTGTTTTCGTGGCTAGTAACATGTTTGTTTCCACTTTATTAACATTATAAGCAAATCAAGCCACACCATACTTACATATGTAAGCTTCACGAGCTTAATTATCAAGCTTGATTAGTTTTTGGGTGGTCTAGTACCATTTGTGTAATGGTGGTGTGTCTCAGTAGATGATCCACCTCCATAGCCACCCAAGCCTTGGTTTGTTTCGTCGTCGTCGTCGTCGTCGTCGCTGGCAGTTTTAGTTTCTGTGTTCCTGTTTCCCTTGTTTGAAGTAGGCGTCTTGGCGTCATTTTCCCCAGCGTTACCCTTCCGACCAAGAGATGATGGTTCACTCAATAGATGACGGTTGGCCACCTTAGGTTCCATGGTGGTACTGAGCACTTCTGCATCAGCTTGCAGAGATGCTAACATCAACAGGAAAGCAAGGAGAAGAGCTAACAAGATCTTCATCATGATCAGATATTTGTCTGCAGTATCCTGTAAAGCAGCAGTAATTAGTATGCTAAATTATTAGTTAAGATACTTTCTTCTTCTTTTTTTCTTTCAAAAACAAACTATCTATAGAAAGCATGCAAGATGAAGGAACTGAAGCTAGATAGGATAGAAATTACACACATATGATTAATTTGCTTTGTCTGAGCTATGTAGAAACATGGGTCTAATTAGGGTTGCTATATGTAAGCAGGTTTTTCATCACTTTTTAACGATTACAATTGGATTGTGAGACCGATGAGAGATCAAATTAACTGTGCGAGCACTAAAAAAGCAAGAATGTAGTGGTTGTATCACAATGTCGTACCACCATTGGAAGAGGCAGTAGCCACCAAAGAAGTAATTATGATTAAGATTGATAATTAAGGCCTTCTCATTGTATACGTTCAAAGATTGTCATAATTAATCATGGATTTTTATATGCTGCCATTTTAGGGTTCAACAGTGTCGATGATAAAATGCGAAAGATTGTTAAAAAGTCTTTTACCTCCAATAATTGTTGGTCACCAATTACATTTAAATTTGCAATTTGGTTGACTATATATATATGAGTGAGTGTGTGGGGGCGGGTGGGTACTATGGTTAAATTCAATAATTATATCATTTCCCGGCTCAATCCTACGGCACCATTGCATGGTAAAACACTATAACGTACGTAGTCCTTTTTTTATATTAATCCGTGAGATAAGAATGTAGATTATTTAATTCCAGGTGGTATAATAATTGATATGAGAATATCCGTCTCTATTTCCCCCTTGTATATTTTACCAGCAGTTTGATCCCCCGATTGTTGTTACAAGTCTGCTAACATATTTTCTGTTATTCATTCAACATGTCGGATATCTTAACCACAGAACAAAAACTGCAGTCACTGATCAAAAACTGCTCAAATGAATCTTGAACTAATAATATTGTGTGTTAATGCAGTAATTATTTTGACTATGAAAGTACTTAGAGAAAATCGGAAGCAAAAAATATACAAGCAGCAGTTGCATTTTTGGATACGTAAGCTGTTAATTAAGTGTAGACGCATTACCATGAGAAATAAGAAATGTCAATTTAATGTTAAAATTATGAATGAAGATAGATGATGATTGATGAATCAGTTTGCGCAATGCATAGATTTAAGCGGAAACATCAATTCTAAGTTATATCAGACCAATCACGTCACCATCTATCCTAATTATGATTTTTTTTCATTGAATGTTGTTAAGGAATGATTAATTGAAGAGAAACGGAACAAAACCTCATAGTTTCTTACTGTAATCACATGCTGTAGGTTAAGTGGAATGATTTTTGGGACACTTTTTAGTGCCGAGGCCTCATCAGCCATAAGAGGTTCGAAAGTACCTCTGATCTGCCAGCACCCACACCACAACACCTGCGCCAAATGGCTCCTAATGAGAATAAAGCCTACCCCAGTACCATTTCTTTGGTTTAAAATTGGCTGCTTCAGATTGCACTCAAGGAAACCATCCACCAGCTTGTTCCATACCTGAGGTAATTCTGCTCCCGTGCCATGCGACAGTGACGGATGAGGAATGTGCTAGCTGCCTTCTATTGATCAAGGAAGTCGAGCCCTAACCTTGTTACTCTACTGCTAGACAAGCTGCTGGTGGAGTTCCATAGTCTATCTTTGCGGTGCCTCCATGCTACTGTGGTTATCTTGGTGACCAACTCCCCATCAGGTGCCTGCAGCTGCATAAACATCCAGTTCCTGAGTCCTTGCATCACCGTTATGGCAGGCTGGAGTTCACCAGCAACCTTGAATGAACGGGCATTGAAGTAATATATGATCAACGGTTTCCCCCCCAAGACCACAAAGTATACACCTACTAGCTATCTTCAATCTCCAACCCTCTCTGTAATAGTCTGGCACGAGTAGGTAGACTATCATGACAGGCTCTCCAAATTAAATGTTGGAAGAATATTAATACTTGTGGTACGTGTTAATGGATAGCAAAAGAATACACCTACTAGCAAAATAATAAGCAAAATTAAAGAATAAAAAGAAAATTTGAGAGCAAGATAATTTTATTAAATATTTTCTCTCCTATGTTATTTTTTATATTTTTATTTATACTTATTATTACAAGTTTATTTATAATTCTTACATTCTAAACAAATAAAAAATTAAACTACTTAAAAAGAATTATAATCTGAATAATAAATATATTTTACTAACTTAACATCAATAAATTATTTTTTAATCGGTCGATCGATTCATCTAATTTAACTGGTCAAATAAAAAATATATTTTACTAATCCATTTAATCAGTTAATCGATGCATTTAATTCAACCGATCTACCAATTAATATCATTTTCTCTACTTTTTGAGGAAAAAAAAATCCAACTTTATTTTCGGAGGGATTTTGGGTTCCATGGTCTCCTCCAAGTACCCTTCACAATTGCACCCAAATTCGGATTTACTACTTCCAAGGCTACTCGGTAACCTGTCTTTGCCGAATACATATCTGGTGAAAGAGAATAAGAAAAAGTAATCCAAACAGGTAATTTTGGTTGTCAATGGGCAACAATAGAGGTGGGAAGAAAGTAAGGGAAAAAAAAAAAAACGACCCGAATTTTCAAGGATAGGCATTAAAACAGGCCGTTTAGCATATCACTAGCAAAAAAAAAAAGATGGTAAATTAAGTACTACTACTTCTTCACTCCTTGCACGTCAAAATAATCTTTCTCCCCACACAAATTCCGTTAATTCCTCAACATCCATAGCAGTCATGTTCATAGCTGATAATAATGACCAGCCACTACTTGGGCTATTCTATTAGGCGCCTGATCCGTCACGTCTGCCCTCGGAGGCTTCGCTTCCATTAACAACAAGAAAGAAAATCAAGCCTCTAACTTCTTCTTACGTGGCGTGTAATTTGGGCCCTGGTATATTATTTAAGCCAAGACCAGGCCAGGCCCATCAAACCCTCTACAGAGTACAGACCTCCATCCTCGATCATGTTTATAGCCGTTACTAGCCCCCCCAAAACAGAAGCCATCATCAACCATAATTTAAGCTGTTAAGCGCTCAATCAGTAACCTCCATCCACTATAGGAATTAGGAGTATATATATGATAACACCCCCCCTTCTCCTCCATCTCCTTTTTCATAATTCGGCAAAGGAAAGCAAGCAAGAAAATCAAAACTCAATAGTCCTCCCGCCAAAAACAAAACGCTCAGAATGAAAGCTTATCAAACACCATCAAAAAAAGAACACTACTCTCGGACTTCTTCTGATCGCATATGCAAGGATTCTCTGTTGAAGAAGCCTCTAAAGGTTCTTCAATTAATTTAACTCCAAACCCTAACTTCTCTCTCTGTATTTTTCGTTTTCAAATTCAAATTTCCTTTTGATAATCTCTTACCAGTCGTGTCACTTGTGTAGAATGCCAAGAAAAGCTTGGACGGTGCGTTTATATCGGCTACTCAAGGTGTTTCTCCGGAAATCAGCAAGGAATCGAGTGATTTATCTCCGGTTTCGGAGATCTCTGATGCTAATCATTGTAGCCAAACAGCATCAGTAAATTTCTCCTCGTTTCATTCAAATCGTGTATTCTCTCTCTCCTTTTTTTTTTTGGTGTTTTTTGATTCTTTATTTAAGCTCTTCTTCTCTATATTCATGTGCCTTCACATAATTTTAGACTGATTAGTGTTGATTATTTTGGTTTTTGTTGATGTGTTTGCTTTTGTTTCAATTTCGTGCCTTGATTTTTTTCTCTCTTTCGTGAATATGATCCTCATCTTGGAAGGATTTTTATTCCCCCTAATTTGCGTGTTTTTAAATTGTGTTCCTCTTTTCTAATTATAGGTGTGTTCCATGTGTATATTTTCCCAAACCACGAGCGTGTTTCTGTTTTTTCCGTTGTTTGTCTGGCACCATTCTAATTTTGCATTTCTTTTTGCGTCAGCTTTTCCCTCGTGCATAATCATAGTCGTGGAGTAATATTTTTCTAATTTCCATTGTTTTTCTTTTAGATAATCCATATAAATGTCATTTAACATTTCATTTTGAGTTTGGTTTTTTTTTTGGGTAAGAAAAAATGGCGGTTGTGAAGTGATTCGCAAATCTTTTTATGATATTTTGTGTTTGATAGATGTGATATCTAGGCACTTGAGCTTCTTCTTTTTTTCCTTCTTAATTAGCAATATTTTTTATATTTCATGTTTGGTTTATTTGGATAAATTTGTTTCCCTGGTTTCAGATCTCCGTGTTAGCTTTAAATCCAGTTGTTTCAGCTTCAACAGAAATATCCTCTCTCCCAGATATTACCCCAAATTCAAACACCATCACCATCACTGATGATTCGGGCAGTATTTCTACAGATTGTTATGGTGTTAACAAGCAGTGCAGCTCGAAGATTGGTCAAGTGGAGGGACTGGAGGCAGATATTGTGGTGAATCTTCTCAAACAAGCTCGAATTGAGGTTTGGAAAGCAGATGTTCAATCAAAGAAGCTTCTGGATGCATTAATTAAGGTTGTCATAGATGAATTTTACACTCTAACAGGAGAGAGAGACTTGACAAATTGTTTTGTTTCTATGAAAGGGCGTGTCGTATGTTTGTGTTTGTTGATTTGGAGCTTTGCGGTGTCAGGGTTCCTCTTGTTTGATCTGGGATTGGGTAGCTCCGGTGGTGGACCGCCGCCTACTTAAACTATTTAGAGGAAAGGGTATGAATTTTGTTTGGCGGGTTTAGTTCTGTTCATTTATGATATGCCATTGAAATTCTTCGATTGACCTTACAGTTGTTTGTTACAGAGTAGAGGATCAAGCTAATTGGAACTTGTGACTGTATGGTATACAGTCTTGTTTTGAATGGTCGTATCACTGTGAATGTCTTCGATTCAGAATATGATGGAGTAAGTTCTTTCTCGTATTCAAAGTTATCACTTGTAAGTTTCTGGAGCACTCACTGCATTTATTTTTCCAGGAGAGCGTTTCTTTTAATACAAAATCTCCTTGACACTACTACTGCCAGAACTTCGTTTGGAGAGATGTTATCAAAATAACATGGCTACCAATGCCAAGCCCCTTGTCTCTCATTTTCTACTGCTCCTGCTACTTATCATCCTCTGCAGTTGCTTCGGCAAGTGAAAGTATTCATAGCCCTTAGATTCAACACTTCCGCTCCGTAACATAGGACTTCATTTTGGTCTGTTTTTCTGAGCACCTCCCTTGAAATGAATTTAAAAACTCATCATATCACTTCCTTTTAGATGGTATGCTGGCACGCTCTCCTGTCGTGGTTCTACTTCTACCTCGTCAATTCCTTAAAATGATGGGTGCATGACTTTTTTTCTCATGATATAGGTGCTCTGTTCATCGACTCCACATAAATAGCAAGCCATTGTCGATGTTATTTTGATTTGCTTGGGCCTAGTTGATAGATAGCCCGTAGCTCGATGATGTTGAAAATCAACGTCATAAGGTACTGCCCTCTTCCGTCCTGATGCCGATATATCAATTTAGAAACAGAATTCTAATGTGAGATTCGTGTTTCTACTTTTTCCTGGTTTGCCATCTCGTCTCACCGCCCTGAGCTTGACAGCCACATGGTTTTTTTTTTTCCATCTAGTAATAATTTGAGGAAGCCTGGCCGAGCCAGTAGTTGTTGGCATGACTGATGTTGCTTGGTGTCCATGAATGATCCATTCCTAATGCCAAAGGATAAGAGCAATTCTTTTCCCGAAACCACCCTAAAAAAATAGTTACAATCAAATTCCATATTAAGTATACCCCTAAATTTGGAAGCATTTAAATGCCTAAAAATCGTATAATTAGTCCTCGCTAATATTTAGGACTCCTCTTCGCGCAAAATTCTAGCAAATCTACGAGCATGTCCCATCATCGTGTAGAACAATTTCCAGCTATGCTGTTTAATCCACCAGCTGATTTTGTCGAGTGAATACGCTTTTGTCATCTAGTCAGCTTCCAATCAGACCACCCACTTTGGAAGAACGTGGTTTCCAACCAAGGGTTGATAATGATATTAGTCAGCGGTGGAGGGATTCATCTTTAAAGCCTTGTAGATTTTACTTAGTAGGAGGCGGCAACGATCTTGACATCGGCAATTCTCATGGGAACACAGAACAAACAAATTGACTTTTTGAGGTTACCAGCTATGCGGGCAGTCCGAGGAATGATAGCAACCATTGGATGTGTCAGTGATCACTGTTGATATATGCATGATCTTTGGCCACTCGTAAAGTTTTCTCGTTGGGAGGGAACGAGGAAGAAATAAATGGAGGGGCCTCTGTGAGTTCAAGTAAGACAAAATAAGAAAGGAGGTTCAAATAGCTAATCAGCATGCCGTCTAAGGAAAGTCTTGCGATGTAACTTGTCGCGAGGAAATCTTACTGCTAGTTGAATGACTCCGGATCAAGAGAACAGCATGGAGTAGATCGGTCAACCTTTGCAAGTCTGAAGATTATATTATATCACAGAATGAAAGGTAGGGACACAATTGTAATTTGGTTCACTGTGGTTGCATTGAATTGCACCAAGACAACACCATCACAAGTTTTCAAAGCTTAATTTGAATTATTTTCTGCTTCCTAGCATAATAATTAATTTATTAAATATTAAAGGATGTGGCAAAATTACAGGAGTTACCCTTACAAAACTGAATTATATTGTGTTTTTTTTTTTTATCCTTCAATAATATATCATTTTAAAAATTTTGTTTTATAATTTTTTTTATTTTTTTATTTAAGGTTGTATTCCAGTCTCATATATTTAATTTATTTTTACAAATTTCAAACTTTAATATTAGATTTGTTTGAATGTTTTTTATTTATTTTTGATGAATTTATCCACGTCTCGGGATATGATATGGATCATAAGTTAAATAAGTAAATTTGAGATGACTCGGGTTATTTTTTTATTATTTTTTCTAGTTTTTTTTATTTTATCCCTCAATACTAGGTTGGTTAAATATTAAGATTCATAGTTTTTTCAATTTAATTTTTATATGGTTTTCTTGATCTCGTTATCCAGATCATAGACTTAACAGGTTGACATAGGTTGCCTTTATTTGTTTTTTCAGGTCCTTTTTTCACTGAATATCTTTTTAATTGGATTTCATAAATTTTTTTGATTTGTTTTTTATGAAATTATCCTAATCTCATGATATGGGTCATGAGTGTGGCAAATTGAGCCGAGTTTGGGTCCTTTTTTAATCGATTTTTTTTAATTTCACCCTTAAACAACTCAATCTTTTTATAATTTAGTTTTTTTTTAATTTTATCCTTAAATATTAGGTTGTTTGATAATTGATCTTTATTTTAAAAAAAATTTGTTTTATGTGGAGTATCATGGTCTCGTGGAATTAGTTTTTTTTTCTTGATTTCAACATTCAATATCGAATCTATTGGAAATTGAGCTTTGTAATTTTTTTTGCTTTTTATAAAGTTATACCAATCTTATTACCTGAATCACGAGTTTAACATACTAGCCCATATTGACTTGGGTTGTTTATTCTTTTCATTTTTTATTTCATCATTCAACATTGAGTTGATTGAAAACTGGACTTCATGATTTTTTTTATTTGTTTTCTACTATTTTCATAATTAAATATTACGTTGATTAGAAATTGAGTTTTATAATTTATTTTGACTTGCTTTTTATAGAGTTATCACGATCTCACGCCCCGAGTTATAGATTTGACAAGTTAACACGAGTCAATCAAATATATCACTGCCACAATAATTAAAAAAATATATATTTTAATACATTATCATACCAATATATAAAAAATATTTCATCTAATATACATTATAATTTAAGTTCATGATTATTATTATTTTACCAGAAACATGTTAGCAAAACTTTGATATTTTTATAATTAAAAAAATTAATTTTAACCACAACATGTTGCAAGTAAATAATTGAGTTATTTTTCTATAAAAAAATACAAGATATTTTATTAAAAAAATATGATAAGTAAATATAAAAAATATATATGGATTAGTGAAATTTACAAACAAGTATCGTTTTAAAATAATG
>Ga0325400_1007340_pt1 | contig 10536 bp, 7 predicted proteins | sample PopdelMetagenome_2_FD_205662 | JGI IMG/M metagenome (GOLD analysis project Ga0325400, IMG submission 205662) | Populus deltoides microbial communities from Bellville, Georgia, United States - Xylem-PdKOR-R1 | ecosystem: Host-associated > Plants > Phyllosphere > Stem > Wood/Secondary xylem...
TATATATATATATATATATATATCAGACTAATCTTAGATGACTAAAATGGTATTACTTGTACGATTAGGAAAGGAAACGTGTGCTTAGTGGTTTTAAATATTATCCTTTGCCTGAGTTGGCTAAGGATAAAGCCATATATCGAGCTCTTATCCATGGGAGTTTTGTGTATGATCACCATGGCAGGTGCTGGGAAGGTCATGCTAGTGAGATTTGCTGCACTCATCACTACCAAAATGCGTTGGAAAAAGACTTTTCTATATAGGGACCATGGCATGCATTGGAAGAAGATAGAAAAGATGTGCTCCATAAAAGAACCCAAGCTACCATGCTTGAAACACTTGGCTGTCATCAAGATATGGTGGAGACAAAGAGGAAATATTGGGATTTTGCCACCTTGATGGGATGCCTCATCTGTCACTTTGCGGTGGCATGGAACCCTACATTAAAATAATTAATTAGGGTTGGCTTCAGTTGAGGCATTGCAGATAATTCTTAAATTCAAGGGCCATAGAAGGCCAGAAAATCTCATGGAACCCACTTCTTTCTCAATCCGGGCCTCATTAGTTTGCTGAAAACAAATTGTCGGAAAAAAGGATTAATTATTACAAGTGGATCCCACCCTTTTTCTTATATGTTTTATTTCCACCTCACCTTAATGGATATCCAATTTAACAATATCTTTATCTTATTTATTATTTATCAAGTAAGATAATTATTAAAAAAAAAATTCACTCATTCAAAGCAGCCTGGATCAATATTATCCATTATATTCGGATTAAATTGTCATTCCTGATCTCACCTCACCCCATCTAAATCTTTTGTTTTTTTATTTTATTTTTAAAAAGCACTTAATCACATTTTCAATATAATATAAAAAAGTATTTCAAAATAGTTATATGTGGAAATTAAATAGATTCAGTCAGCTTTTTATATAGTTAGACGTGGCAAATTTCAAAAGAGATGATAGACTGAAATCTGATTTTTTTATTTATTTATCTCTCCTTTATGGGCACAATTAAGATCGATCGTCTCTTCATATTTGCTTTTTAAATTATTCTTCCTCTCGACCTTTTCTATCACCAGTCTATATATTTTATATAAGAAAATATTATTGCTCTATTTTTATTTCTAGGAGGGCATGCAAGAACCAGCAGCGACCAAGACTGGATCATCCCTTGGACAAGCAAAAAATCTGACTCTAAAATACCCTAAGAAAGTTGAAAAGGGGACAGGAGCCCCAGGAGAAAGGGAGCAAAATCAGTTTCCTGTGTTTTTATGGGAAATGTTGTGTTGTGCCAACAGCTAGTTTCATGATGTCAATGACTTTTTGCTGGACAATTGCCCTTCCAAAAACCTGACTTTCCTCTGTTGTACAAGTTCTTGGGATCGAAATCAGGAAAACATCAATTTGGGTTTCCAACTATTTTGAAATTTGCATCTAATTACTGTTTAAGGGTAATTGATTCTTCAAACATTTTCTCCAATCACATTCCAAATTCTAAGTATTGAGACTCTAAAACCATAGCTGTGAGATTTGCGTAAAAAAGTCTGTATTACTAGGTTTTTAAGTTTAACTCGAGTGAATCACTCTTATTAAAATTAATAACTAGGTTTTAATTTTGTTAAATATGTCAATCAAATTACTAAAAACATTATCAGATCAAACATTGAATATGAATGACATTCAACTCCATTACAACATATAAACACAGGAAATTAAGAACAAAAATTCACCCAGAATTTTAAAACACCAAGTCTAAACATCAATGTTGTCTACATTTGTGTTGTAGCAACGTTGTAAAACGCTTGTCATTTATAACGACACTGACTATTCATATGTAAAATAAACTTACAATTTTTCTAGCCTGTAAATATTTTTCTCCAATCTAAAAATTTTCTTGTTTTGGTTTTAATTAATTGATTGTACAATGGCACCGCAGTGACCCAAAATTAACCTTTATTGACCACATTTATAACCCTATATGAATTAGAAGTGCAAATCTTACGTAGTCCAGCTGTTGGCGATCCAACAAGATTTGTAAGATATTCTTTAGTGTCATTTTCGGTGTCTACAAATAAATAGACTCAAAATAATTATAAATCAGATTCAAAACTATATAGTTATACGTGTGATTCATAAAAAAATGAAGTGAATTTGGACCTTTCCTCGTGGATTCTTGCTCTTTTATTTCTGTATATATAATTTTTTAATAACAACGCCACTGAGTCATGCTATGCAACCATGCATGCACGCTGACCTTCCTAGCAATTTCCTTCCCTGTTTCAGCCTGCCAAGAGAGCCTCCTTTGTCCTCACCAAAGAGGTGAAACAAGCCATCAATAATACCTGAGATCGATCCTCTCTTCCATGCTACAAATATTGGACTTGGTTTTAATTAGATTCTAAACTACAGGGAAAAGAATGGAAAAAAAGGCTGATTATTAATTCTTTGTATATCATGCATATCGTTAGAGTCGAGGGTTTTTTTCATGAGGGAAGTGGGCTAGAGCTAAACATCAAGGGTAGGTGAAAAATGTGAACCATGTGTGCGCGCAGAGCTATCTTGAACAAAATTATAAATATTTTATTAAGTAAGAACTTTGGTTATTATCAAAGTGAGTCTTAATTTAAACCGGTTCTGGGTTATGCGTGTGAGTGAATGGATTACGACTCACACAAGCTAAATTCATGGGCAACAGCATTTAACAAGACAGAGAAAAGTCCAAGGAAAAAGGGACAACAAGTGTTTTATAAGTTCTGGTCTTAAAGTTTTATGTCTAGAAAGTCAAAAAGGAAAAAGGTCCCAAGCAATTGTTTTCAAAGAACATTGATTATGCTTCTTATGCGAAGGAAACTAATAATAATAATAATAATAATTGAATTAATTTGCATGGTTAATTATCAATGGAAATGCATTAGATTTTTTGACAAGTAATTCCAGAAAGAAATTCTATAAAAGAAATTTAATTATTGAATTAAATATCTATATATAAGGAAACTTCTAGTCGATTTATAGATTATGATCTACGATCATAGAATAATTAATTAATTTGACAGGAAAATCTATTTGCATATGGAAATATATAACCAAATCATTTGCATATATAGAGAAGTCCTCTAATTCCATCTCTACGTACAATATGTCTACAAATTACGACCTCTGAAAGACCTAAACATTCATGCTTGGTGTCATCTATTCCCTTAACTTTTTTCCCAATTTCAAGACCTTCCTTTCCTTCGCAAATAAAAGAAGTCCCTTAACACAAAAAATTAAGCTGCAAAACTAGTCTGTTTTTTTAGTTTAAAAATGTTTTTGAAATTTTTTTATTTTTTATTTGCTTTAAATTAATAATTTTAAATTGTTTTAATTTGTTGATATCAAAATTAAATAATTTTTAAAAAATAATAATATATATATATATATATATATATTATTTTAAATCGTTTTGTCTTCTGTCGTATGAACATACCTCAAAATTTCCAAAATGCCTTCGAAAGGTTCTATCATGCCCCCAACTTGAAGAAGAGACCCACCACTCCCAACCAGAAACCTCGACTCTTCAAGCTTATTAGAAGGGATGGACGGTGAGGCATCGGAGCATAGTTTCTAGGACCACCTGAATCGAATTGTGATATGGAAAAGGATGCGAGTTAATGGTTTGTTAGGCTATATATTGAGTTAACTCAAATTTATTAATTTTTTTATTAAAATGATTTTGTTTTTTTTTAAGGAATTTTTTAATGCTGATCAGACTAATTTTAATTAAATTAATTGAATAATAGATGAATTAGATTTTAGATTACGAAGTTCCTTTAATTTATGGTATTTAAAAGTAAAGTGCCCATGAACCATGCATGCATAAATTACATTTAATAAATTTCTTTTAAAATGGAGTATCATTGATAATGATATTTAAAAATAATATTACTCAAATCATTTGAAAGATTATACCTCGAAGGATTATCATTATTTATGCTCTTTTTTTTTCAGGTGTTTTTTCAGCTATAATATTGAAAAATGCAGGGATGGCAAGCTCCAATTGGAGGAAATTCATTGAAAACATTTTAATTTTTATTCATGCAGAATAAATTATTTAAATTCTGCAAATTGATTTTCGAATGAATACTTATTCTGATCTCATCTTAATGAGTGATACAGAATTAAATCCACCCCTTTAAGAATCTTTTTTTTTGTTTTGTACCGTAGATGTCATTATCTAAAAAATGGCGAGATCAAATCTAAATGCAAATATTAAAACGACACCTTTTTATTAATAAATCATAAATTAACCATGCTTGTTCTTGAAAAAAAAAAAAGAACGAATTTTAATTGATGATTTTCTAATTACTATTAGGTGTAAATATTATTTTTTCAAAAACGTCCATAAAAAATTATGTAATAAAAAATAACTTATTATGAATTTACGTGCTCATAAAATAAAATAAAATAAAAAAGCCTTTTCTACGAAGAGAGACATATTTATTCATCAAATAAGTTCATCGCATAAAACAATAATGAATTCAAAATTTGATATATCAATACAGTCTTAAATAATATGTTTTAAACTTTAAATCTTGGCTCAAACTACAGCCAACAAGTAGCGTTGCTTAATTGAAAGAGTTTCGATTTTTCATCCATGCATTTCAAGCTTTAAATTAATAAGCGATTTAGGAGTTTTTCAAGTATGATTGTTGCAAATATTTTATAATATTTTTAACAAATCATGTTTATTCAAAAAATCATTAAAATATATGTTTAAAATATAAATATATATTTGTGATTTAAATCGCAGTTGATGATAAAAAAAAATATATAAAATAATGTTTTGTGAAGTTAAGTACAGTTTGAAATGTAGTTAACTAACATCAATAAATAAAACCTAAAAAAATAATTATTATAAAGGAAGCTTCAAGAAGAAAGATTTAATTTTTGAGATTATTCGATGTGTTAATAAATTGAAAAATGAGTTGTTAATAAAAAGTAATTAGATTATGTATAATGATCGGTGACGAAATAAATAAAAAATTATTCAATGTGTATCTTGAAAAACGCAATTACTTAGGAAGATAAATTCCACTCATCCTCCAATTTAAAAGAAAAATATAATTCCATAAAATAGCATGAAGAACAACTATACTTTAAAGATTAAATGGTGACATATTTTCAAATTCTTGGTGAAGAAAAGGTAAATATATATAAAGGAAAACAAAGGGCAGGGAATTCATGATGAGAGAATGGGGATCTTCTTAAGCGGAAAAATGCTGTCTGCTGCGGGACGGTGTGAGTTCAAATTGGGGCCGTGGCTGGCTCAATTCGACATCCTTTCAATAAAAAGTTATTCTGTTCAAAATATCAGCCTTTCAATAAAAAGTGTAAAAAAAGCATAGTTGTAATATCCTGTCCAAGCTTAGCTTAGTGGACGAGGTGAAGCGATGTCTTTTCATATATTTATTTTAAAAAATGAAACCCTATTTAAACTAACCAAAGATTATCGGGTTAACGGGTTAACTTGTTAAGTCAGACTATATTTTATATCTGATAATCCGACTTTATAGGGAAAAAAAAACTATAAAATAAGGAAATGTTTCACTTGTCACATGGTCACACTGATTTTGGACAGGAATCTTTCAGACATGTAACATGTAGCAATTTTAATGATATCTTGTAATTTAATAGAGTCATATTTGATTACTTTATAAGTAATTGTTGATTAGATTGGCATAGTGAACCAAGCAAACGTGTCTTTGGAACTGGTGCTTGATTTCTAGTCAAAAGAACTTTCAGAATATATCCAGCCAACAAACCAACATTCAAACTTGAGCATTTGACCCTCTTTTTTTCTGTCTTTATTCATTTCTCATGGCTTCCTTCTGTTGAACTAATCACAAATGGGAATTTCAAATCATGAAAGAAAGAAAATCAAGCAAGTTTCATTATCAATTGCTTGAGCCAGGTAACATTAGAGCAATTCCCTACAAGAACATGGTAATTTGACCTTATACTTTGACCTCAAGTAGTTTACAGTGTCTTTTGTGTCGTGCACTTATTCTGTGCAAAACTCAGGTATACAATTTCAATGACTTGAAGGCCTCGTTGTGACTGAGAATTTAAAGGGGAAAAATGGTTGAGAAGCAGTCAATAAAGGGGGCAAGTACAATGTTGAGAAGCAGTCAACGAAGCCGGCAGGTGCAAATCAAAGTTCTCTACTGATATGCATCCTGGTAACCATGTCAAGATTCAAGAATCCAGACTGCATTACAATACAATCCCCTGCATCTCTACAACTGAATGTGTTAAGAATGGGATTGAGTTTCAAATGTTGTCTCCACTCTTCAGTATGATTGACACGTGGATCTCTTATAGTTTATAGATCAAACAACAGCGTGTCTGAGTTTTAGCGCGCTTCCGCTGACTTCCCAAATGGAAGATACTTGGAAAGATGATGAATATGTACTCTGCAAAACTAAAAATGTTTACCGCCTTCCATGCGCCCAGTGCCGGTTGTGGTTCCCTGGTCGCATGGGTTGGTTTTTCTGAACATGTCCCTGCTTAGGGAGATCATGTAGCTCCATTACCTGTATTGTTCTTTGCCTCTTGGCTGTGGAGAGAGAAAAAAATGAAGAAAGAAATTACAATTGTTAGAAATAATCAGCAACTTCAAATTTGCACAGAAACTTGTATAAGAGCAGACTTCGAGCCACTTCATAATTTCAAAAAACACTTGGAACCAGTTTCATATATCACCAGATTTCATATCTTAACTTTAGTTTGGATTACATTATATTCAATCTGGATTACATTATGTTCAATCTAAACAAATCACTATTACTGGTAATGTGCTGATTCGAAATTAGAAACACATATTTTTTTGATGCAATGACACTAACCTTTCTCGGCTTGTTGGTACCGCTCCTGGAGTTTCCTTTTTGTGGCTTCAAGTTTCATCTGGACAGCAACCTCATCTGAACTCTTAAGTTTCTACATGAATAATAGAGGGTGTCAGATAAAAACTGCAGCTGTAGATTTAAAACTGATACAATTTCTTTTTTCTTTTTTACTTACATCTTGCTGACCAGTTGGGGGCTTTCTCTGGCTGGTAACCGTATCTGTTTTTCGAAATAACACAGTTTCCTGATTCATCTTCTGCTCAACATTTTGCTTTAGAGGTCTCCCAGGCCCAGAATTGGCATTTGAAGGCTTACTTGCCTTGACAACATCTTCTTGCTTCCTCATCTGTTGACTCTCGTTGTCCTTAGAAGGCATATTTGCTCCCTTAGGAGTCTGCTGTTTCTGTTTTGAAATATTTTGATTCTCTGCTGAAGGTCTCCTTCTACTTACATGGTTCTTGATGAATTCCCCATTGTTTCGAGGATCTGAAACAACATTCCCCATTCATAATCATGAATCTAAGAAGTGGGGAATTCAAATAAAGAACTGAATACCAAAAGCTATCAAAAAGAATAATAAAAGATGGCAAATTCAACTCACTTCCATCATCATCCATTCCATCAAAGAACTTCATGTAATGCAGCACACGGACACACAAGTAGTACAAAAAGTTAGTCCCCATGTAGAGTACCCTGAATACAAACTAAACATAAATCAAAAGAAAAGGAAACATACTTGTGAGAGCTCCATTGAAGTAGGTTGAGTGGTGAAGAAAGCTCCTTCATCCAAAGGAGGAGAAGGAAGCCCTTCTTCTTCATCAACAACAGAAGGATTTACAGAATCAGGAGTACCTTCATTACCTAAAAGTCCAAGCATAAAATCAGATGCCACAGAGAGTTTTTGAACCGAGTTGGAAAGAATGCTAAAAGCATTCTGCCAATGACAAAATACTTGCGAGCAAGTTTCTACCTCGTATAACATTTGCAGCACTGTACCACTCGTCTACCAAAACTTTCCAGTCTCTGCAACAGATGAAAGAGAATTTTAATGTTAAATAATCGAAAATAAACAAATAAATTCACTGGAGTATTCTAGTATTACAAACTAAACAATGTGGATAATTGAAGTTCAATGTCATCATTAACTGCACTTGTACACCCATATTTCTCCAGCAACAAGTAAACTAATTTTCTAATATATATATATGCTCACACCAAAGTTGCAATAGGTTGAGAAGCAAGCCACTGCCTGCATATTCTTATTGTGCACATGGCTTATTCATACATATATGAAAGAAGAAGAAACAAAAGGGCAGGCAAACTCATCCAGAAAATAAACAGATGGAGTATCTTAGGCAGAACTAGTATCTCAAAAAAAAAAAAAAAAAGTCCCAATAAATGCCATGCTTGAATGGATGCCTAACCTCTACCAACAAATGTGAAAACAACACATATTTATAGTCATGGAAACTATAGATATTCAATATTCAGAGCGTGGCAATAACTCAGAAGTTCATTCTTGGTTTGGCAAAACAGGAGAACAACTAGCAGAAAGGATAAAGTCACCTCACAAACCAAGTTGAACATGATGTAGTCCTATGATATGGTCGAATTGCTAATTATTTAGCACACAACAACAAACTACTACTTCATCAAGGCATAAAGAAACTGTTGTACAGCACAGGAAACAAGCACATACTCTATTAAAGTCCGTGCAAGATGTCGAATCTGCTTTGATCCATGCTTCCGGAGCCCATTGACAGCCTTTCCAATCTCAGTTGCCTGGTGAAAGACAAGCTCCATTAGTACAAAAACTCAAGTAAAGGAAATAAAAAATAAGACTGAGAAAAATATTTGTAATGCCAAAAAATATTAATCCAACTCAAACACTAAAAGAAAGAGTGTATCCAACCTTTAGAGTATCCACAGTCAAAGCCATCAATCTAAGCTTCCTCAATGATTCAAGCAACACAGAATCAGACTGTCATAAGAACAATCATAGCACAGACAATCAGAAATCAGAAAACTCGAAAACTCAAAAAAACAAGTTTCAATATTCTCCAACCAAAACAACAATTCTCAAAAATCTTCACACACCCCATTTTAAAGGATCCATAAAACCACATAATTCAACAATCCAATCATCCAAATAAGCTAAAACAACTAAAATGCTGTTAAGATAAAACAAAATACCTCATCTTGGCTGTTATAAAGAATGTCTTTGATCCTCAAAACCTCATCAACAGTCTGAGACACCTCCTCGATCTCATCAGTTAAAGCTTCAGCTTCTCCAAAACTAAAATTACTAACCAACTGATCATTCACATTCACTTCTCCATTATCAATATCATTATCCCTATTACTACTATTCATCTTGCTCTCTTTACTCCCACCTCCCTCGTACTCAAACCCGCCATCATCAATATCTATATCAACTTCTTCTTCATCATCATCACTACCAGAATTATCACCATCCCTTCTTTTGCTACAGCAACCTCTATCATCCCTCTCATCTTCATCATGACCCGGAACCGCCAGCTCTACCTGATTACAACCCGAACACTTAATCAATCTACAAGAAAACAAACGTTCTGCAATCCGATCTCTACGCAATTTAAACTCTTTTGGACAATCAGATGCTGCAACCAAGATTGCATGATCAATGATACCAAAAATATCAGAACTTGCTGTCCTAAAATAATCCCTCCAGTAATCAATTGACACAGATTTCATTGTAACCTGATGAACCGGCTCAAGAACCCGAATATATCACTCTTTAGTCAAATTTGGCAATTCCCAGAAACAGAATTAACTTTCATGAGACTTTCATAACCAAAAAAAGACTCTTTCTTTTATTATTATTTTTTAGAGAAACCCAGAAATGAAAAACCAAACTTTTTCCAAATCTGATCAAATACAAGACAAAAACCAAAGATTGACAATTGATTATTTCTATATGTTACGAAAATAAGTTTATTGTTCTTCTTTCTGGTTTCTGTTTTATCTTGGTCACATTAAAGATAGGGTATTGAGGACAAGTTGAAGATGATGATCGAAAGAGAATCAAAGCATCTGACAAAAACTAACGTGGGGTTTTGTTTGATATTGGATTGTTGCAAGGAGAGAAGAAAACTTTCCTTGGGAAAAAAATATTTGTCCTGGAAAATTATAGGTAAGACTGAACAAAAAAAAAGGCAGAAATCTAGTAAGAGGAAAAAAAAAACAAAAGCGAGAAAATAATTTGGAGTTTTTGTTTCTCTCCCTTTCCTTTTCTCTCCCTCTTTGTTTCTGTTTGGTTTCCTTCCACACAAAATCAGGTGCTGTGCGGTAAAAAGGCAGAGAGAGAGAGAGAGAGAGAGAGAGAGTTTGTGCTCTCAACAAAACAAACACACTTCCATTGAAACTGTTGTTTAATGTTTTATTTATTTTTATGCTTGCTAATGATTTTTCATTTTCTTCTTCTTTTTTTGGCTCATTTTATTTACACGAAAATAAGATTAGATAGATAATATCAAATGATTATTAAGAAAATATAGAGAATGATTTTGATTGTATATAGTATGCTTTATAGTTTAATTACATTTTTTTCTTTATTAAATTTACTTATATTTTCATTGTATGTATGTATCAAGAGTAGATAGTTGTTT
>Ga0325400_1007341_pt1 | contig 10536 bp, 6 predicted proteins | sample PopdelMetagenome_2_FD_205662 | JGI IMG/M metagenome (GOLD analysis project Ga0325400, IMG submission 205662) | Populus deltoides microbial communities from Bellville, Georgia, United States - Xylem-PdKOR-R1 | ecosystem: Host-associated > Plants > Phyllosphere > Stem > Wood/Secondary xylem...
ATAAATAAATAAGCACATCTATTTTGATATAAAAACAGATCATGATGTGATATAAACAATCTAGTGCACCTAAATATATATTTACAACTTACAACCATACTTGTAATCAGAAAAATGGAGGTTTGGATCACTCACACACACATATATAGATTTTTGATGATTCTAAATTCATGTTATAGGAGAGAATACTGATCCTATTTTAAAGACACCTAATATATAAATGGATTTGGTCGTGCTATAGCACATGAAAAATGGTTTAGCTCGATATGATACAAGGCCAATTTCAGCATTGGCATTTTATTGAACGTTACCACACCTTAATACTATCATAATTCACAGCCAAAGATGAGGCCAAGCTCCTCTTCATTCCATTCAAATAATGCATTAAGCCATGGACAAAGTGAACAAATCTCACCTCAATTGTTCTTGGTAATGGTCAACTATCCAAGTTTACTGTCCATTCCAATATTATAAATTTAGGAAGTACTTAGTGACTTGATAAACAAAGGAAGCTTAACAAAAGAGAAAAAGGAAAACTGGAATAGGTAAAGCCTTTTTTCGTGCCTTGTAGGGTTCTAGATGAAGATTCTGCAATCACTTCTTGAACCACAATGGTACTTCAAGCAGCTCATCAATCATCTGCACTCTGCATAGAATGAAATGCTTATGGTCCCAGCAGTTGCAGAACAAATACAGACAAGACAGCCAGATCAAAAGGGCTAACTCTGTCCCATACCATAACCGTAGTTCTCACTATTACAAAGGAAATAATGCGATCAGAATTCACAAGTGATTGTCAATGCCACCACCATGCATCTTGATAACAAGAATTAATATAGTTCAAGATCGCATGGCAGTAGATACTACAAACAGACATATTCTGAATAAAACATGATGTAATCATAATTCAGTATATCAAAACTTTTTAAGTTATCAATAAGCCATAGAATCAAAAACTGAAATTGAAACTAAAACTAAATATTCATATCCAAATGCAACTTATAATGAACATATGCAGAAAGATCAAAGTAACTGATGGGCAGTTTGTACCAGTCCCAGGAATGAGACAGTAAAACAAGCAGGTTGACACCAACATCAATAAGAACCAGATTGTATGGACAAAATTAAAACAAAAGGGAACTCACCTCCAATCGTATGATTGGAGATCAAACAAATCCATGCTAACAGAAAAACCCTCACATGAACATTAATACATGATAAGCCAGAAAAACTAACTTTTGGCCATATGCCAATCAATCAATCATAGCACAAATACATTAAGGAGAAAACAATTACCTTTGAAAGAACTACCACTGACTTTGCCACCTATGAAAAGAACAAGAATTCAGTGAGAACTCAGAGAGCAAAAGGGTTACAATTGTACTGTAGAAAGGAAACCAAATTAAATAGAGTTAACAAAATATGATCGGATTCAATACATCTGTACAAGACATCGCTGTAAAATCTTAGCATGCATCTCTCCTGATAAAATGAGTTGACAATCAGGAAATTTGTTGGATCTATCAAGGTTAAATTACATAATTCATAAACGGCTGAGGTTATTCATCTTCACTATGACATCTTATGTGGTAATTGTTTCATCTTCTTCAATGGTTAAGTTTTAAATATAGAGTATACCGATATATTCTAAGAAGGAAACAGGTAAGCAGAAATGACAATTGTCAAGGAGCAGTACAATCAGCTGCATTACTTAACTAGAAAAATGAAGACTAAATTGAACCGCATTCTCAACAACTATCTAACCATTTTGCATTCAACTACAACATTTCCAATTAAACTACTGTATACCTTCACAAATCACACGATCCTATACCCTTGCTAAACATATTTGAACAAAGAGTAAAACAAATCAGAGAGCACAATGCCAATATTAATAAAGATGCGAACTAATGTTAAGAAAAAACTAAAAATTCAAGCACCATATACCTTCAAGAAGTTAATTTCCATCTCCTCATTGTTGCTCATCATTATAATCATAAACACTCAATAACTCCTTTACATCACCTTCTCTCACAACTAGCTCATTGCGCTCCTCCCATGGCCATGGCAATTCTACACGACGAACAGCCCACATAATTTCTCTAAGACAACGATGCTCATCGTTAAGTGGATTCTTAAGCCAATAAGCCACATTCCTCGGGTCATTAAGCCATTTAACCCAACTCTCATAACCCCTCAAACTTGAAACCACATCAGCCAACTTTCCCATCACTTCTTGTCTAACAAAAACCTCCCCTTTTGATCCCGACCCCTGCATCTTCGCACTCGAAATCACCAAGCTCCTCAGCGTTTTCGGGCAATGCTGTAATATCGTATTAACAATGAGAAGATTCATTTCAACCACGCCAGTATTCACAATCTGGGGCCTCAATTTCAGAGGTAAATCTCCGCTTGTGCGAGTCCCAGACAAGAACCCAACTTCGAAAGCAACTGTTATTTCGCAGTTCATATAATCATCGTCATCATTATGACGCAAGAACTTCAACCTGGACATTTCTCCATCTTCAGAAGACGGAGAAGGGCATGGACAGAGATTAAGTTGAAGAAACTTGAGATTTGAAAAAACCCTTATGATACCAGGAACGACCGCTTGTGGGATGTGGTGATGTGAATGGAAGCATGGAAGAGAAGCATAGTCCTCATCAGGATACGATAATCTGAGGGAGATACTGTCAAATTTGGAGATGAGAGAATGCAAGTTCTTGGAAACAGAGGAACAGCGTATGAGAGTTTTGGGGTCTTGCCGGATTTTGGACAGGATTTTAAGGATTAACTCTTCTGGTAGTTTCTTGAACTTGTCTGCCAATCTAGCAGATCTTCTCGGCGTCAAGTCTTGATCTTTATGCTGGGTCTTCTTGGATTTTCTCATTTCTTGAAGAAACTAGGTAGGATAGGAAATTGGAAAAGGAAGAAAGTCACCATTTTTGGTGGCAGTTGATAGGGCTTTAAAAGGTGTGCGCTGTGGACATGCTTGCTTACACATAAGCATCTGTTTGATAGTTGAAGCACGCATGGAACTTGTGACTTTTGTCCAAGTAAATGATGTGTTTAGATACCGTTTTATTATTGACTCTGCATCGAAAACAAACTCGACTCGGACGGGTCGAATTTACATTGAAAACTGGTCTGAATTAAAAAACAAAACTCACCTGAAAGATTAAAAATCATATGAAATTAATATTTATAGCAAAGTAAATTTTTATATATTTTATTTGGTTGATGATAGATGTTGTAAAGTAAAATGAACATCTATAAAAAGATAGAGATAATGTAGTTTTTCTTTTTAATACTCTTGACAATTCACTCTTGTGATTTTTTCACGTTCGGATACTGTCTTGAAATAAAAAGATAGAGATAATGGGATAAAAGTGACATGTCTCACTTTACTTTTCTATAAAAATTCAAATCAAGATTGTCCTGAAAACATATTTGTTTTATGTCTATGTTGCTTTCTTTTCCACCATTCTTTTATATATTTTTTATATTTTGTGGAAGATGGAAATATTCTGGAGGCTTGACAGTGAATCAGGGCTTACATTTCTGAAACCAAAGATGTTGAATCGGCGAATAACCTAAACTCTGCAATTACTTGACAAAATTTCAATGCATTCAAGACAAGCCACTCACAGGTAGCTAAGAGAAACCATGCTTGAAATGGAATAAGGAAGACTCCCGCTCAAGTTGTTTTCGGCAAGATTTCTGCAATGTGCAAGTATAGAATGAACACTATTAAACAATAAAATCAAACAGATCGGAGACATTAGAAACAATTGACATGATGGAACATTACAAGCTTGTAAGATTCGGTGGCAACTGATATGGGAGTGAATCATGAATATTGTTGCCATAGTACGTTTGATTGTAGACAAAAACGGAGATTCTTTACTTTCAAAACAGAAATCACTACTTAAAACAGATTGAACAATACTATTATAGATTCGAAGTTTGCAAGCTACACGACTCGATTGACACAATTCCAGAGAAAGTTGAAGAACTCAAAGAAAGCTTGACAGCTACCTGGAAATTGCTTGCTAAGAATTCTGTTGAGTTTTCAAAAAAAAAAGAAAGAAAGAAAGAGAATTCTGCCGAGTCCATTACGGCCAACCATATGGAATTTCAAGAATCCCTTGATAAACTTCGTTCCAGCTTGATGCAGCTCTGCTACAACAATTTTTTCTCCAAGATCAATGCTACTGCAAATATTCTATCATATGTATTATCTAACGATAATGTTCACCATACAAGGAAAAAAAGAAGAAAACAATTTAAATCAAAATGGGAGATACAAAGTTACAATGACTATACTAGAAGATTTGGAAAACAAGTTGGTTAAGGAAAAAAAGAGGAGCTAAAATTGGCATAGCTATGACTATGAATACATCCAAGTCCTGACTAAAATCATGCAAAGCATGGACGATGAAGCCTAGACTTCCCGCTTAGGCCGGTTGCGAGTTCGTGTACGTTGAAGCACAGGCTGCAATTCCTCCTCTAAAGAAATGTCAACAATATTGTCATCAGCATCCTCATAGTCCTCGTCATCGTCACTGTCATCATCCTCTTCATCTGCTTCCTTGATTGCTTGAATGATTTCAAGCTTTGCCACAAAATTGCGAGTCAAGAATTGTCCAAGTACAATCTCACTCACATAAATATTTAAAACAAGCATAATAGGATCATTCTTCACATATTCTAGAGATCTCAAACTGTAGCCACTCTCCCACTAAATAAAATTAACCCCGGAAAGAACAAGCAGAAGTAGGAGTAAATAAAAAAATTACCCCTTCCCATAAAAGAATACAGCAAAAGATGGACAAAAGAATTGCATGAAATCCAAGCAACTGGCACCCAATAGCCAAAATGAGCAGGTGATAGCTTTAACATTCAGAGACTCATTTCACTTTTGCCACAATTAGAAACAAGTAATCCGGCACAGCTTGAACATTTTAGACATCTCAAATTGCATAATTTTTTTCCCGGTAAAACCTAAAGCAACTTGAGACTCCAAGATCAGAAATCTAGCCTATAAAATCATATATTAGTCGTATACAATCATAATGGTTAAAAAGGATAATACTTTGCAGGCAGCTAGGAAACTGGCTTATCTAAATTCACCATTTCACATGCTTGTTCACTAAAATCACACGATGATATCACTTCCCAAGTTACTCAAATCATATAGTTATACAGAATAAAGATTAAAGGAGAAATTTTTACCGTTCAAGAACCAAGATGGAAATCTAAAACACTAAAAACTCACTAAAACATGAAACCAAGACAACCCATTTAGCAAAAGACTAAAAATTGAAGTATTTTGTACCTCCTCAAGATAGTCTTGATCAAGCTTATCAGCAATTCTAATAGAAGTAAAGATAGTGGCAGCAAGGAGAGAAAGAGGGAGCAGGAATGCCAGCACGTAGCTGTTGGCGCTGAGCCCTGCACGTGTCACCACTGTCAAACCTCTCCTCTTCCTCCTCCAAGGGTCATCGGAGATGCGAATCGCCGGTGAGGTTGGCAGGTGAAGAGGCTTAAAGAAGGCACGTGGGGGTGTGGTGGAGAGAGGAGAGAAGGGGATCGGGATACTGGCCATGGTTTTTTTGGTAGCAGTGTCGGAGTGGATATATATATATATATATATATTAAAAATGATAAATAAAAAATAACGATTCTAAAAATTTATTTTTTTGAATTTTTTTTCAAAAATCTTGTTTGGAATGATATATGAAAAATGAATTTTGATTTTGAGATATAATTAAAAAAAATATAAATAATTTAAAATAAAAATAAGTTAGCTTAGAAGCACGTTTAATAAAAAAAAATCATTGACTTAATGAAATTCTAAAAAAGGTAATATAAATAAAATGTTTAAAAATTTACTATGAATTAAAGCAAATTTTGGATTCGATTTTGTAATGAGCTTATTTAAGTTAAGAGTTATTTATAATGAAATATATTTATATTTTTTAAGTTAAAAGTAAAAAAAAAATTTAATAAATTTGTAAAAGCTATATCAAATATAATCTAATAAGTAAATGATTGGATTAGGTCATGTTGTTAGCATTTAATTTGTAGTGGTACGTTTTGCATATTATTTATGTATTTAAATATTATAATCACAATTTTACATCCTGAATGATACAGTTTAATTGGTCAGGTACTAGATTTATTCTTTAGAGGTCACTAGTTCGAGTTGTATAAATCTCAGAATCATTGGAAACTTACATGGTCGTTAACTTTAGGGCTCGTAAAATTAGTTGAGGTGCGTATAAATTAGTCTAGATACCCACGTTAATCAATATATATATAATTGTTGTTGTAAATATTTTGATATATTGGAAATAAATTAAATTTATGAAAATACATGAAAGAATAATTAATTATTTCCATCATTATAATATCTTGGTTGGGAGAATTGAAATCAAATGTTATAATTTATAGATAAAAATTGGAAACTAAGGATAAAATATAAGAATAAATTGAGCTAATTTCCAAGTAAAAGAAGAAAAAACTATATGAATTTAGGATGATAAAATTAATGGAATTTAATTATTGTTTCTAAACAAAAATATCATCATAATTAGCTAGGGAACTCGTGTTTTTCATTTATTCACTCAACCATGTTTCACCCTCCAATATTTTATCAATAACATGCAAAAATCTATATAATTATATTTAATATTAAAAATAAAAACTAAAATTGAATAAATAGACTTAATAATTTTTTAAAATATAATTTTTTTCAATAAAAATAATGATTTTTTGATTAATAATCTATGATAATACAAGGCTGGTCTTCCCTACATGTTCAAAGTCAGACTGTGAATTAAGCTATAGGCAGAGCTAATGAGCAAAAACTACCTTAGATTCAAGTAAATTGTAGTGTTCTTACCAAAACAGAATTTTAGGCAAATGGAAGGAAAAGCTCAAAATTAAAAAACGTTATCCCCATTGCTTGTAGTGTCATGTTTCCAAACAGATATACAAAAGTCACCATCTAACTTGCCAATTTAACCCTATTCTAGTACTAAAATTGTGTTCGAGAATATAATAGTAGTTACGGTTTAAAATATTTTTTACTCATAAATTAATTAAAATAATATTTTTTTATTTTTTAAAAAATTATTTTTCACATCAACACATCAAAACGATCTGGAAAGATAAAAAAATTATTTTTATACTAGAAAAATTTAAATTAAAAAAACACACGATTTCAATCACGTTTCCAAACACACCCTAAAAATACATAGCACAAATTAGACAACTTCTAGTTCAACATTGTCCGCACCATTACCAGCCACAGCTTGATCACCATAATTCTAGAAGTAATTATCGTGGTTGCAATCCCGTTGCTGTTCTTTCTAACTTTCCAACTGGATGACCCGAAACGACAAACGATGGTCAATTCCACCAGCATTTACCTTGATAACAAGAATAGTTATTCTCATAACTAAACTGATATTGCCTACAGTACATACAAACACCTCCAAAACAAAAACACAACGCAATCCTAGTTCAAAAAAGAAGTTCCCCGAGTAATGCACTGGCCACAACATTCAAATCTGAAACTGCTACTGAAATCTTGAGAGGTGAATGCAGTTTATAAGAGGTATATGCAGAAAGATTAATATAATTCATTGCTAGGCTGTATCACAAAGAAGTTGACAGTAATATCGGCAAAGGAGCAAGGTTATGTGGGAAAAACAAGAACCAAAAGTAGCTTCCCTCGAACAACGTGATTGGAGATTATAGAACTCCACTCCGATAGCTGGCAACCAGCACAGCTGACTACGGCTTTTGGCCATTCTACCACTGGTTTCCCAACTATGAGAGAGATAATAATTCACAAACAAGGTAGAAGCTGAAGGATTATAATTACTTTATAGCAGGAAAAAAAAAAACCCTTAAAAGAGGATTAAAAGAAAAAAATCACAGGTTGCATAAATATGAGAACGCGTCTGAGCATCCATTTATCTAGCAATTCCCAATTATGGAAGGAGCAACAATTCACCGACAATTCAAAGCTAAAGGATTATAATTACTCTAGAGCAGGAAAAAACTTCAGAGGATTAAAACATTAACATGACAGATGCATACATATGAGAAGCCACCTGATAATCCTAGGATGCATGATGCATCTATACTGAATATTCAGTTAAGCCTAGTCCCTAATTTTGGTTTGCTGAGTTATTGAAGATCTTCATGGCATTCACTGCCAGAATCAAAATTGTATTTTTCACAACCATCAGACCAAGGAGCACAACGTCTAGAATGTCATAAAGCACAGCATGAATTCTATGCTTGCGTTAGAGCACAATTAAGAAGAAAATATCACTTATAATTTGACAAAAAATGAACAATAAGATTTATCATTGATAATGGCTATAAAATAAATCCATAAAAGTACAAGACTTTCCATCTTCTCTATTTTCACGCATCAGTCAGTCACATTTGCACAGGTCAATCTACATTCAGCTATATCCATAATAACTATGTAACGATTCAGCATCCAGTTAAAACACTTCCAATTGAAGTCCTATCTAATATTAATACTATGCTATTAACCTCACCAAAAACATATTTGAACACACAGCTAAGTAGATTGAGAGCTTACTACCATTACAAAATCTCTATATTTTCAATGTCCCATATCATCATCAACATCAAACGCAACCAGTAACTCTTTCACATCCCTCTCCGTGGCACTCAACATGTCAAAGTGCCTGGCTAGCCCTTCCCCCATTTCATTTGTACCATGTGATTCCCATTGCCCAACAAGCCACACCTCCTCTCTAATACAATTCTCATTCTCGGAATCCTTAAGCCAATAAAGCACATTCTCCGGGTTCATGATCCAACTCTCACACACACTCTTGTGCGAATTCAAATTCGCCAACTCAAACACCTGATCCTTTCTCATAAACAAATTCCCTCTAGATAATCCAGGCCCCTTCACTCTACCTCTCGAAATCGCCATACTACACAACCCATTAAAGAAATGTGCTAACATATCATTAACAGGCAAAAAACTTTCAAGAAAAGGCAAGCATAACAACTTGAAATAACGACGATTCAAATTAAGAACCAATGGGTCATCCAGTCGGGTTGTTTCCCTTGTCAACAACCCGATTTCCAAAGCTACTCGATACGTAACACGGATATCGCCATTACTACCAAGTACACCCTTCATCATCATCATAAAACCACCATCAGATGTCGGTGGGAGTACATGATTACATAACTTGAGATCGAGAGATTTGAGATTTGTAAAAACCTTTCTGATTCTGGGGATGGCAGTTCGAGGAGTGTGGAGGTGTTTTTGCCGACATGGTAGAGATTCCCAGTTCTCGCCTGCTAATGGGCATCTGACGTAGACTGTTGCGGTTTTGGAAACGAGGGAAAGGAAGTGTTTTGAGACAGAGGAGCAGCGGATGAGGGTCCTGGGGTCATCTTGAAAGTTTGACAAGATTTTGAGGATTAAGTCATCTGGGAATTTCTTTAATTTGTCTGATAATCTTTCAGATCTTCTTACAGGGATATTAAGGTTCTCGCCTTGCCTGCCCGATTTGGATTTTCCCATTTGCTTGAAGCTGAGAGTAAAGAGGTTTCCAGCGGGGGTTGAAAATGTCAAACTCGTGTAAATTTGGATTAATATGTGAAATTCATAAATTTTAAAACTGAAATAACCATTTAAAAATTAAATTGAAACTTTATAAAACTTAATTTTTTATTAATTATATTAAATAATTAAATAATAATATTAAAAAACATGAACCAAGTCAACCAACTAAGATTAATCCTCACATCTTAGATTAGACTATAATAATTTTATTAAAAATAAATAAAATAAATTATAAAATTTAATAAATTCATGATAATTTTTTTTATAAAAAAAAAACCAAAATACAGTTCCAGTGAATCAATGAAAGGCGAATTTAACTGTTCCTTTAGTTTTTTTTTTAATAAAATAAATCACAGTTATTAGACACGCAAATGGTGAACTTTTAGTTGAAAAAAATCTGCTGTAAATACTTTTTTTTTTCAATTTTTAAAGCTCCCCCCTAAAAAATTCTTGAAAAAGAATAAATATAAATGATGAACTTCCAATGACAAATAATAAACTTTTTTCTACTGTCAAGACTGTAGTTTCTATACATGAGAATAACAGGTTAAGTTTTTTTTCTAGTTGCAAAGGAAAAAACAAGTGGCCATGCATACAAATGGAGAAGAATCCTCCTTGGGTAAATGTACACAAGCGCTTGGATGACGATCGGGAAGAACCAATTATAACCGAACACAGACACTGCAATGAGAAGCCCTGCTTGCTCTTTCTTTTCTCTCCTGATTCTTCCCTTCAATTCAAACAGGAATGAGAAGCAGCAGCAATCATGCCTGGAACATGGATCATGCTTCCACAAGCAATCCTGGAGGGGAAAGTGGTGGAACAGCTGCTTCATGAGATACCGCAGTAGTTTCTAAACCCAAAACCTTCCTAGCTGTTGCTTGATTCTCTCTACTTTT
>Ga0325400_1007343_pt1 | contig 10535 bp, 4 predicted proteins | sample PopdelMetagenome_2_FD_205662 | JGI IMG/M metagenome (GOLD analysis project Ga0325400, IMG submission 205662) | Populus deltoides microbial communities from Bellville, Georgia, United States - Xylem-PdKOR-R1 | ecosystem: Host-associated > Plants > Phyllosphere > Stem > Wood/Secondary xylem...
TAAACAAGGGGAGCTGAGTCCACACGAGTGGAGCTTTGGGCTTTGCACGTGCGAGATGTGGGTCCCGTGTAATAAGAGATGTGATGCTGGAAACAGCGCCATTAATAGGAGCATTGAAAGGATTGGTAGTACCAGTCCTCGTTGAGAAACTGACGTCCCTTCTTTAACTTATTTTTTATATGATCTGTGAGTTGGTAATGGAGGAGGGTCGTGTTTAATTATGGCTAATCATACTAGTTTAGGTAGATGATTATGTTATAAAATATGGGTGGGTGCAGAAAATGGTTGTCATTTTTATTTTTATTATGTTATGCTTTGACTATGTGATTATCTGATATCGGGTAATTAATATTTTTTAAAAATATTATTTTAAATGAAAATATATTAAATAATTTTTTTTTAGTTTTGATATTAGTAATTAAAATTAAAATCATTAAAAATTACTAAAAATTATAAATTTTGTTTTTTTAAGTAAAACGCCTTAAAAAAATAAAAATTATTACACTTCGAATATTACTTAAATCTATTCATGCAAATAAATTATTTATAAACAATAAAATCAACTAAGTCCATGTGTCTACGTGTGAATCATGTGTCTACGTGTGAATCTAATATTGAGATATTGTGATGTAATGTGTTTTTAATAATATATTTTACTTAAAAATTCATTAAAATATTTATTTTTATTTTTATATTATCATATTAAAATGATTAAAAAATATTAAAAATAATATCAAAATAATATATATTTTTATATATATTTGTAAAATTAACGGGCTATACATCCAAACAAGTGAGGCTCTTATTTTTGTTTGGATCAACAATGGGAAGCAAAGGAAGCTTGAAGGAAGCTCCCCAGAAACAGTAGAAGGAAGTTGCCAGGAAGTTCAATATTTTTGAGGAATTTGTATTTTGTGTTCCAGTGACAGGAGGCAGATATAATCAGAAAAGGCTACGTTAACACGTAACAACAACACATTAAGATGGCTCAATTGAACAGACATGGTCAGAATAGACTTGAAGGAGTTGATGTCTATTAAAAAAAAAAAAAAAAACTCTACTTAGTTCCTTCAGACTCTAGGACTTAGTTCCTTCAGACTCTAGGATCCAGTTATGCTGCAGCATTTCACAAGGATTTGGCCGAAGAGACTTGTGATTTCGGGGTCTATGCAGAAATATTGGTGTAGAAAACTAATAAATATAGAAAATTATTTATTTTAACAAGTGGTTGGGCTTATTTGTTTTTGTGTTTGTAAATATTTTTAAAGTGTTTTATTTTTATTAAAAATACATCAAATTAATGATTTTATGTATGTTTTGATAGTTTTGATGTGATGATATAAAAAAAAGTATCATGTATTTTCAATTGAAAAACACTTTTAAAAAGTATTATGCATCGCATTATCAAACACATTATTTTTTTTTTTTGATAACCCGGGGTGTCCGGACCAGCTTATGCGTACCACGACTAATCCCCGGACCCACTGAACATCCTGCAAGCCCAGTAGACATGTAAGGCACCGCAGGGATGACAGGCGTACACGCGAAGGCTCGAACCCAGGGCACATAGGCAGGGCAAAGCCTGCCAAGGCCACTGAGCTGCAAGCCTCGGTGTCTATCAAACACATTATTAATTGGGTTTGTTGATGCCTTACTTTCGAAGAAGTATACCTTTTTAAAACACATTATTAATGAAGGAAAGGAAAAGGGAAGAAAAGAAAAAACAAATAGGAGAAGCATGGAAAAAAAGAGAGGAAAGGAAAACAAAAACAAAGAGGAGGAAGAACAAAAGTAAAACAGAGCAAAAACACATAGAGAAGAAAAAGAAGAACCGTCAGCCGGCAAAGTAGCTTCCTAGTGCACAACCACCTCGTTTGGAAGAAGAACCACCAGCACCACTACTAACACCACCGTGAGCCATCGCTAGGTAAGCTTCCCCCCTCCTTTCTTCAACATCATCTCCTAGGGGTGATCATTTTCGGTTCGGTTTGGTTTTCTTCAAAATGATGTAAAAAATATATATATAAAAAAGAAAAACAAAAAACAAGGTGTTATTTTCATGCATACAGTCAAGTCTCTCAAATATAAAAAATATTCATACAAAAAATATATATTTAGCATGCATTTTAAGCTTTAATAACCAGTTTATTAAAACCATAAGAACTATGCTAATATTTCAAAAATACCAAAAAATTATTTTCCTTTCTTTTAATCTCTAGGATTAGAAACTTATACATAAGACATATTCCTAATATTAAACAAGAGTTAGTTCTTTTTTTTGTTGATATTAGAATGGTTAGGTTTTATCCGATAAGATAAGGATCTTCTTACTGAAGATGATTTATCTTAAACCTTAGACAAACCAACAATTAGACTACATAACAATACTTTAGTTTATATCAGACAATTAAACAATGCACCTTACCTTAGGTAAGACGTATTAGGGGTGCTAATACCTTCCTTTTACGTAACCAGTCCCCGTGCCCAATCTCTGAGACTAGTTAGGGTTCTTAGTAACAAAAAATTAGGTGGTGACTCCTATTTCTTATTTTCACTGATAAAAGATAAGAAATCCTTGTTTTCCTCATTTCCTGATTTCTCAGACACCATGAGAGGATGTTCATCACGAGGCCGCACACGTGCGATAGGCCTAATAAAAATGACTTAAGCACAAACAATGGGTTACACTCAAATGAACTCATCTTAGCCAATGGTATCTTCGTTATTTTTATAAGAATAGGATGTTAAACCCCCACAACTATTTAGGCATGAGCTATGGTAAACTAAAAAGATTCTAAGTTTTGGGTTAGATCTCATTTTATACATTTAACAATTTTTTAAAACCTCATAAATTATCATAAAAACATGTTGGACCCTAAAAAAAAGCAACCGTAATATAAAATACTTAGAAGTGAAATAAAAACTCATAAAAGTATATAGTTAGACATATATTAGATATATTTATCAATGCCCTTATAGGACTGAGGCAATGAGCATTAACCACGTCAATAACCTTAGTGGTTTCCTTACCTCCCTTTAACCAAGTCTTCATCGTCCCTCAAAGACTTCCTCATCATTTTTGAGCTCCTTAGTCAAGTATTTTCTTTAAATAGCAATGACAACATGCCCTGAGAAAGATCTTAGAGCAGAGCACGAGGACAAGGTGGAAGACTTAAAAAAAGTTCATTGTCATATCCTTGGACAAATTAAATAAGTGAATATTATTCATCACTTCAACTAACTTATCCTTCATGATCTTTTTTAAGTATGAGTCTTATAAAAAATGTTAATAAACTCGTCTTGGACATCCCTATTAATACAAAGATAAGACAACTATGTTCGGGCTTAATCAATTTTATTCCTTACCATTGTCAAGGGCAACTATAGCTCATTAATCCTTTTTTGGCATACCAACAAGTCTTAGTTGGCTTTTTAGATATACTCTTTAGCTATGTAAACCTCTATAGTCAGAGTTAAAAGTATTTGTAGTTGAACATTTATTGACGCTATAGTTATGAATATTATTGGCATACCATCAATAACATAGCACAATACAATTTTAGAAATTTAAAACAAAAACAACAATGCAACATGCCTCACGTAGGATGTTTTAAGGGTGATAATATTTTTTCTTTCGCGCAACTAGTCATATACCATAAAATCTCTGTTGACTAGTTAGGGTTTCTAATTATCATAATACTAAGTGATGACTCCTTAAATAAGACTTTTCCCTATAGGAACAAGATGCAAATATTTGTTCTTTTTTCTAATTTGCAAAGGTCGTCGTGATGTTGGGTGTGACAATTTTTTTCTAAAAATCAAAGTGTTCAAAACTGTGTTTTTGAATACACCATTGAAAAGCAATCGTTGAGAGGATTTCAAAAAAGCAAAAACCAAGCAAATCGAAGCTAAAACAAAGCTTTACGAGCCAATCAAAGTTTGCCCAGAAAAGCTAAACTAGGTGAAGAAGAAAGAGTTCAACTCGACATGACTAGCCCAACATGAATCAATAGAGGATGACATTAACATGACATCACTATGCACAGTCAACAAGCCACGTCAATGTCCATTTAGCTTCCCAGCCAATTGACTTGTCATTAAAGGGTTCTATTTGTAAGGCCCGACCTACTCCCCTTTGTAGAATATTGTCCGATATGTCTTAGCCCAACCCGGCTTCCACGCCTCATGGTTTTGTTCCTGACAGCCCACAGGGCCCAAAACGCATTCTACAAGGTTAGGTATCAGCTGCCTTAATATGCCCTAGCTCTAGACACTCTTCTTTCGATGTGGGATGTTATAACCCCCTACCTTAAGAATGAGTCGTCCTTGGCTCTGATATCATATGTAAGGTCCGACCTACTCCCTCTTATAGAAAATTATCAATGATAGCCGCAACACAACTAACATTGTTAGTATATACAAAAAGACTACAATGGATAAATAAGACATAAGAAGTCATGGAAACTTGCTTAGTTCAAGGATTATCTACATAGTATTATTTTCGTATATATAACAGTTTGTAATGAAATAGTTGTAGTCTAGCAAGATGACGACAAAAGAGATGGTTAGAACTTTGCATTATTAAAGATATAATGACGTAATGATTTCTCTAATGATGCTAGATTCGGTGATTATGACTTCTTGAGGGTTGAACCAAGGAGGTATTCGATAGAGGAAGAGAAATATAGTAAAAGAATAAAGATTGACACCTTTTTCGACTTGGATAGATGTTATGACAGGATGAGTTGCTGCTAAACATAAACGAGGAATATGGAAACCTGGTAAACATAAATTGCACAGAAGCACATTGAGAATGTGTAGAGGTACTCGTGTATATAAGTTGTATGAAAATGAGACAAGAAGTGCAATAAGAGAAAGTGTTTACGATGAAGCTTAGAACAAAGATTGTATTAAGGCCGTAAAACAGAAAGTTTTTTATGCTCTTGATGAAGACGATGCATGCAAAAATAAAAATGAAAGCTATTGCAATGACACAACCTACAACGAAGGTGAAGACATCAAAGAGAGAATTGGTTTGAATGGAGCCATCAAAGAAAAAAAGGTGTAAAAGCTCTTAACATAAAAATGAAGGTAGAGAATGGAGTAGGAGGAACATCTCGCCTTTCAAACAAAAACACAAATAACCAATCTTTCATGCCAAAAGAAGAAGAAGCTGAATACTTACAATTTCAAGCACATCAATCGCAGGCCGTGATCCAGGGGAGTCATGCTCGCTGAAAGAGGAATTCCACACCAATTAGTTGCGCCAATTGTTGGCAATGCTAATAACAATAAATTATAAAAAATACAGTCCATCTTGTTACCCAGTATATTTTATCTACAAAATCCTATAATAATTATTTGTACCTTAAATATATTTAATCTATACTGTAATTCTTTATTTATGAAAATTAATAAAATTATTTTTTAATAATTAATAAAATTAAAAATTTCCCCAAGCTGATAACATTTATCCTTTTCTCAACACACATTTACCGCTAAATACTTCAATTAATTAATTAATTCAAAACTAACTCCGCAACGACTAAAACCAAAACACAAAATCAAAACTCAACCGCGCTACATTGCCGAGATCCTCTGCACCGAGTGCGGTATCCGTTGGGCCACCGCAACCGCCACTTTCTGCGGGGGGGGGGGGAACTATCTTTTAACTTGAAACCCCAGATGAGGACAAGACTATTTTTCAAGTGTATGTTCATTCTTTTTAATTATTAAGGTAGTTTTTCTCAGCATTTATCTATCATAAAAATATGTTATAAGTTACACAACTAGCTTGGAAGACGCACCCACACCAACCAACCCTTTTCCACCTCCCATATGTTTAATCATGACACTTGAATCCTCCTCCTCCTCCTAACCCGGTTGTTCACTCCGTCTCCTCCTCTTCCATCACCACCACCTCCCCTAAAATACTAAGCCAACATCCAATAATAGAACTTTACAATATTCTCAACTGATAATTCAAATAGCAGTGGCACCCTGTAGTGTATTAAATCTAACACTTCATCAAGATTTTTGCAGTGCATGCGGCCATCAGTACTCCCTCAATCCTCAATTCATGAACAAGTATATATATAGCTTCTAGGTTGGGTCATGGCTGTTTCCCATTCTTTCCAGAAACAAATCTTCTGCTAATCCATATTTCTTTTCCTAGCACAATATCCCACTAACTGGTTCGTGTCAAAATTCCCCAGGCCTTGCCCAGCTGGAATAATCAAAATATATATGGCTGCACATGTTTAATGATGTGCTGTAATAAATTTGTCTATAGTTTCTAAAATGAAAGAAACCATATTCAAGGGAAGAAAAGAAAAGGGAAATTAATTAAAATCAAAATCCTAACAAGGGAGAAATTTTGAAAGAAAACTCATGCGTACGTAAAGGAAGAAACAATCGACAATTTTCTCTATATACATGCGTGCGTATATGATCTTGTTAATTAGAGAATAACATGAGGAAGCTTCGTATTGATGCTGTGCTTGACTGATAGGAATAATTAAAGCAATGTAGAGGACTAGGTAGGTAACTAAATTAATACTCGGATATTAAAGCAATGTACTGGTGCTTGGAGTCGAATATTCTTGCAGTCCACATCAAAATTATGTATAATATCACCATTAATTCATATAAGCAGAGCCTTGAAATTTACATCATAAGAACTTATTTTCCCTCTTATATATATTCTATTGATTTTTTCTGATCAACTGATGAAACACAGAAATAACAATTACCAAAATAATTATTTTATGAGGTATCAAATTAGGTCCATATTAAAGAAAAAGAATATAATAAATTCCCATCATCCACAAGTCATCATAGAAGAAAAAAACATGTACATGCCTTGCATGGCCCAAGTAAAATCATGATTGGCAACGATTCGTGAAATGAGATTCTGAACTAGCAGCACTACTTTTAAAATACAGATGAGATATCAGTATATATGGATCTGAGAACAGAATGATGCTGTGTGAGCTGCTTACCAATGATCAAGACTGAGAAGGGTCCGTTCATATGTTCAAGACTCTACTTATTAACCAATAGATTCCTCAGTACTGTTATGGCAATATGTGTTAGCAAGGACACTATGCTGTTCTTCTGAAGTTTTCAACTATGCGTGTTTCATAGATTCAAATCAAGTAAGATAGATGGTATATCTAGATTGTGTCTTTTATGAAAATATTTTAAATTTGATTTAATATATAAAGGCGAAGTTGGGATCCTCAAACAATAAATGGGTAGTTTATTAAATTTGAAAATTGAGTTTGGATTTCAAAAGACTTATACCTTAACTACAGTGAATGCCCCATTTCAAATATTAATTGCTCCGTATAAAATTTTTTTACCATCCTTTTAATTGAGTTTAGGTTTCATAATTAAAAAAAAAAGCAATACATGAATGGGGTTTATTTTAGATTAATATATATTTTTGAAATTTAATTAAAAAATCATTCTTCTAATTAAAAAAAATTTAGCATGGGAAAATTATAATGAAAAGATATCTCTTAATTTGATATAATATAAATATTTTTCTATCAAATGAGCATAAGTTCCAACCCTATCACCCTAATCGATCTTTTTAAATAAAAATCAATAGCATATAAAATAGTATAAATGAATTTCTTTCACTGATATTTGTCATTTTTTCTGGAAACACCTTTGTTTATTCATAAAATAAAATAAAAGAAATATTGTATAAGGAATTAGTTATCTAGCAATGCCATAGTGGTTAAATTCAACCTAGATCTTCAATCTCAAGAATGACTATATATGCATATGTAACCATAATTATTGAAATGTTGCAGATTCACAGACACAGATCAGTGTCCTGATTTTTTGCGGTGTACAGGGTGGATGTGTCCCTTATAAAAAGTGCTGGAACAGTAGAAATCACAGATCAAATGTTTTTGCATGCAGCCTATATATAAACTTTTCTTTTACAATGCAATTCTCACTGCCGATCTGTGCACTCTGCTTACTGATCGTGAATTAGGTGGGGTTATGTGTTCAGTGATGCTCAGTCGCAGATACAAGTACTTCTTCATTGATTTATCTTTCTGTCCTTTTAGTTTCCTTTTCTTTTTAGTCATTATGTTCATAAATATATCACTGCTATTAAAGCAGTGATATTAAAGGTTAGAGCTAGGGTACTGTATAGGGTTTAGAAAGTGATTACCATGAATTATCACTGCATATTAAAGCAGGCCGAGGGTTAATACCCAGATGTCCCCATCATATCATACCTCCGACCAGACAAAATATACATGTAATTAATTAAGATTACCACTTATTTAAGGTTAATTAGTTGTGTTAGTTACTTTCTTTTCTTATCCTCTCTAGTTTGTTCTTTTCTTATCCACTTTTTTTTTTTGTTGCATAGAGAGAGAGAGAGAGAGAGAGAGATAAGGTTCTTATGGGTTTGAATTAATTATAAGCTCACAGTATTATTATTATTTTTTGATAATTATAAGCTAACAGTAGTATTTATTAAGTGGGAAGAAATAAACGTAAGAAGGGCCCATCAAAAAACAAAGAGAAAAGATGGTGGGATTTCGTATGTATTGACGTTACGCGTACAATAAAGCTACCAATACTCTTCCACGGTTCCACCCATGACTTGCTGTCTGGATTTACGTCTATAAGTACTGTAAGTAGGTGTCAGTCTTGGCTATTACGAAAACAACTAGTGATTATTTACCAGCAATTATTTGATCAAAAAGAGGATCCCATCTGAGCTTTTGATGAGCAAATTAACCCATTCCTAAATAATGATAATTTCCTTCAATTATTTTCAGCTCGAGAGCCAAGCATGAAGAACCTGTTCAGAGACGGCATCCCAATCAGTACTATAGTCTTAATGGCGTTTAAAGTTATTGATCAGAAATTACAGGCCCGTGTTCCAAAGCTACCATCGTTCACGTATGCAATACACTGATACTGCCCTCGGGTGTCTCAGAGGTGTACGTGGTTACGTGCATATATATATAATACGAGCCGGTCACGTTTTCTTACTGTTAAGCTTTCCTTTTTATTTATGATTATGTTTAGCTCTTTTTTTTTTTTTGTTCATAACATTAAGTTTTCATTCAAAAGAAACCTTCATTTACTTTTTTTAATGACGTAGTGCGTAGTGCGGGCTGTGTTTTATCTCAATTATAAATTTAAAAATATTTTGTTAGTTAATACATATTATAATTTTGCACTAGTTTCATAAAAAATACACTCTTAAAATATTATTTAAAAAATAATTATAATATGTAACGTTTTTGAAATCTATCTTTTTAATTCCCAATTATATATAAAAGCTTTATACTTTGCTTGATTTATATGTTTTTAGTGGGTTAAGTTTATCTTGGTAATGTTTAGTTTGTAAATTTTATAGTTTGTCTTTTATTATTTTTCTTCTCTTGTTTTAGTTGTATTCTAAATGAATAAATTAATTTATTTTATATAAATCTCTAGTATTTTATAAATAAAAAATACGGAACACACACTAAATTATTCATCATGTTAATTAATGACACTTTTCCTCCCTTATTTTTTTAAAATATATATGTTATTATATAGAATATCTTGTATTTCATACTTCAAATATCTCTATGCACCTTAATTGGTCCATTCATAAAAAATAATAATTATTGATTACCGCAGATGCAAAAACAGGGTAAAGGAACAAAAATGCTAGTTCATGGGCATAGTTAGACGACGACCATGAGGGAAATATCAAGGTGTAAAATCCAACGAAAGTGTCTAATAACTATAACTTTGGGGATTTGCTTCATTGGGCTCATCATATTAAATAAACCGAACTCGGACTTAGCTTAAAACCTAATTTTCCGAGTGAATGCCATCATATATAGAACTGTAATAATAGTTAATTGTGAGCGATTTACAGCTATAATGACACTTATATTTATTTTCTTTTACTTTTATGAGGTTGGTCTGATAATTTAAGAGGTTTGTTTCCTTCATTCTTCATTTTTATTTTTATTTTAGGTTCAAATTTTAAAATCTACACTTAGAAAAATTCATTAAATTCTTTGAATAAACTCGGATAAAATAAAAAGTACGTCTTTAAAATTGTTTAAAAAAAATTAATCTCGATTGATATTTAAACTCGTAAAAAAATATACCAATATTACCATTGAATCAACAAACAAATGTTCTGTTTTTTTTTTATTTTTTAATGAAGAAGAAGAAGAAGAAAGAAATAAAAGTTAATAAAGGTATTCTAGAATTCATGGTTAGGAGTCTTTTCTGGACCCATGCTCCATGGGTATCGTTTCCAACTTTATATCTTGTGGCTAAAGCTATCCAGCATCCCCTCCCCACACACCCCCCCCCCCCCCCACCCCCCCAACACACACACACACACAAAGTTGATTCATGGACCAATGATACACATCTCTGTATATAATTCTAAACTTATTAACTACAGTTCTATAATATATATATATATATATATATATATATATATATATATATATATATATATATATATTTGTGTGTGTTTTTGA
>Ga0325400_1007344_pt1 | contig 10534 bp, 8 predicted proteins | sample PopdelMetagenome_2_FD_205662 | JGI IMG/M metagenome (GOLD analysis project Ga0325400, IMG submission 205662) | Populus deltoides microbial communities from Bellville, Georgia, United States - Xylem-PdKOR-R1 | ecosystem: Host-associated > Plants > Phyllosphere > Stem > Wood/Secondary xylem...
AACGAGCTACAATCCCATTAGCAGTTGTTAAAAAAAAATACCTCAAAGAAAACGGTAGAAGAAAACTTGAGGCTACCTAAATTTACATTATTTTTTCGAATAAATACTAATTTACATGCCTACGATGCGTTGCAAATCATATCAAGATTTTTCTTAGACATGATAAAAAATATCTAAGTTATAGATAACCATTTGATATTATTATTAAACCCAGCATAACGATTCATTATTAAGACCTCCTGACCCAACTCCTTTCCTAGCCTAGGAGTTGCTACCCATTTTATAATAAAATAAAAAATAATAAAATAAATGTAAGAAAATATACCTGAAATAAGTCTAAAAAGGAATGCCTAAACCCAATGATAGAAAACCAAAAAGCCAAGTGAAGTTGGTAGGCCAAAATGCCAATCCAAGGTTTTAACTGACAAAGCCCATTAGTAAAAATGTTTTTTTTTAGGTGTTTAAAGAGTCAATTGGAATTTTAAAATGTTTAATTAATTAATTAAAGGTTTAATGGCAAGGAAAATCAACTTTTGGAAGACAATTTCGATGTCAATTGAAACAATTAAAGTTTAAGGACTCATAGTCAAATCAGAGTTTTAATTGCATAACATTCAAAGTTTGGTGAGCAAATATGGACTTAATTGAACTTTTTGTGAACAAAGGAGCAACATGCAAAACACGTGTGACTTCAGCGACTGAAATTAAGAGAAATCAGGGGTCAAATTGAAAAATCAAAAGTTTAATGGTCATTTAAGGATCTAATTGAACAAATCAGAGACTAGTGATCAACTTGTAAAAGACGCTCAAAATTAGGGTGATAAATATAAGGATGATTATTTTCGGTTCGATTCAGTTTTTATAAAAAAAAGTAACCAAACCGATTTTTTTTAAACCGAAACCGGTTCAAACCAACTAGTTTTGATTCAGTTATTTTAGAACAAAAACCTGTTCAAACCAAACGGTTTCGGTTCGGTTTGGTTTTTTTGATTTCATGCTTATAAAACCAAAACCAAACCGAATCAGTTGATTTTTTAAAAATTCTAATCGGTTTAATCGGTTTTTTCATGGTTCGGTTTTTTCGGTTTTTTTTAATTTTCTCAGTTTAATCGGTTTTTCAGTTTTTTTGCTCACCCCTAGATAAGTAAATTTGACAAGGGCACAATTGCATGAAATTAGAATGAAAGAGGGAAATTAAAGGTAAAATATAATGAAATTAGAAGAATAAGGATCAAATTGAAAATTGACAAATCCTAAATAAAAAAACCCTAATCTATAGGAATTAGTTAAAACGGTGTCATTCAAGGTACTGTGCTTCTTTTTCAGTTTTTTGGCTGATTGAGGGAGCACTTTCAGGCGAATAAATGTGACGTTTCCGACCACCCCAAAGGCTGCAACCACCACCATTCAATTGAGAAACACCCCCTCTACAACCTCATGTATTTAAAATCAAACGTTTACATCCTATGTTCTCCATTGATCTCCACAACATCTTGGCCATAGTCAGCCAATACCACAGTTTCAATCATTATGCTATTTGAGTGGGCACTTTCAAACATTTGAATGTGAAGCTACAGACCTCCAAATCAAGCAAGAATGGGTCTGATCGAAAGGCATGTACCCTTTCTACCAAGTCTAGGTGGTCTCAGGCAACGCTGGCATCGGAGTTGCTCCAGCAAAGCCATGAAAATGGCTAACCTAGTCAGCCTCGACATGAACTCATTTGCAAAAGTACGCTTAACTTTTTCATATGCTCCCACTTAGAAACCTCCAGAAGGTTTACATCAAGGGTTTAAAATCTTTCTCTTTAGATCTAAAGGCAGAAAAACACCTCACCTTAGTCCCCTAACTTCCTACAAAACCATTTAAACCCAAAACCATTGGCTCCATGGCAAAACCAGTTAGATTTTAGTTTGTTAGAACCCTAACAAACCCATCTAAAAGACTTAAATTTGTATATAAAAGAAGGGATCGAGGAACACTTAGAGGAGGAGAAAAATAGAGGAAAACAGAGGAGAAAAAGAGGAAAAAAGGCAAAAGGTAGGAAGAAAAAAACTTTTGCTAAGGGGCAAGTAACATGATCTAAAAGAACTTGGAGGCTTTAGTTCCGTCTAACAAGGTCTGAAGATAAAGGAGCAGAAGGGCAATATAAAAAAAATCAATCTAAATTTGAAGGTTTCTAAGCTAACAAGGTATGGACTTTCCAACCTTGAAGGTGGAGTCCATGAGGCTTGTTGGATTGATCTTTTTGTGTTGGATGCAAAGTTGTGAATATGTTGATATGTTTTTGATTGGTTTTTACATATTGCATTACATGCTTGATTGAATTTTATGGATGCCAAAAGTGGTAACAAAGAAGTAGGGACACTTTTTGTTAATGAAAGGGTAGCTCCTATTTCTGGGTAGTTGGTCTGGCCTTTTGAAGTGATAATGGTTAGATTTTGAAGCTCATTTTGTTAAATTTTTTTTTTGTTTTGAGTTGGTAGCTTTTGATATTGAAAATCAATGCACTTTTTAAGTTTTAGTGTTATTTTGTTATTTCTTTGGCCACAATCATATTCACCATCAATAATGTGGTCTATAGGGATAAGGAAGACACGTAGAGGCCAAAAGTGTAAACACCTAAAAAAAAAAAGGTAAAAGTAAAACGACCCCACCATCATTTGCTGATTTCTAAATCGACAGCGACACAGCTATTGTAAACCCCGAGAAATAAATGTTGTGTAAATCGCAAACTAAATAAATGAAAAATAAAAGTGAAGAAATTCATATACCGAATTAAATAAAACAGGAGTTTGGAAATTGTCAAATATAAATTTCCGAACAAAATATTTCGAGATATTATAAATTTAACCAGAAAATATTGAGGATTAGACTAAATTAAAGAAAATGAACTAAACTAAAAGTTGAGGAGTGAAATTATAAGAAATTTAAAGAGGTATAACTTCATTTTAAAATGAAATGTTGTGGAGAAAAAAAATAATACATTTAAAGAAAATATGGTGTAAGTGCAAATAAGAGAAAGTATGGGGTATAAATACCCCTCTCCTTTACCCATTCAAAACTGACAATAACAATTTAAAAGAGAGGGAGGGAGATTTGATTTTTGTTCTTGCCAAATCAAGAGAGAAACACCAAAATTCCAAGAACCCATCCAAGATTAAGGGTTTATAGGTAGAATAAACACTTATGGGCAAGGGATTAACAAGAAAAATTAAACAAGGAGAGAGGAGGGAGGGCCAGTTGCCATTAGAAAAAGGGGAGTAAAAAATTTTTGACTGGTTGAAGATCGAGAGCTTGATTCTTACCAGGTAAAAAGTTTTAAACATGGTCCTATAAGTCGTTTTAAATTCAATTGATGTGTAAAGGTTGAATTTTAGATTAGGGTTTTTAGACTTGAATTGGAGGAAATGTATTAATTGTTAAAATTAAGTTAATTCATGTGTTGTGTGTGATTGGGGGCATGAAATCACGATGATTTATCAAAGAAAGTGTATAGGTAATTAAGTAAGGGGTGGTCGGCCATATGAAGAAAAAAAGGGAGAATTATGGTTTTTTCTTATTGAGTATATTATAATAAGTTGTTTGTGAAGTGAATGTGTATATGTGAATTAAATGAAATTAGCATGAAAGGAATGAGGGAACTCTTAGTTCCTTAAGGTCATGCTTTCGGCTAATTATGCATCAAAAGGGGGGATGTTTAATTCGACATATTTAGCTTGATGATGTGTGTTTAATTGTGTCGAAATAAGGAAAGATACATGTTGAAATAACAGGGATTATATTTAGAAGAACATTGTTTGGAAAGTTAGTAAATCGATGAAAATATTCTATTTTGACGTTAAGAGGGAAGATTGTAATAAGTAGAGTAAATTGGCTCTTAAAAGGTATTTTGGCATCTTATATGGTATGTGATATGGCTAGGGGTTGAGATAAAAGAGGGAAAGTTGAATTGTGGATGTTGTGTGTGAATGGGAAGGTAGATTCATCTCCTGACTTTCGGAGAGAATTCAGGTTGGAAACTGAGGGAATTAGGATCAGGTTCCCCATATGAATTGTAGTATTGGATGTTGACTAAGGAAATTGGTCTTACACAATTCAGAGCTATAGAACTCTAGTTATGAGTCACTAGCCGAGATTGAGTCTTGACAGACCCTATACAACAATACGTTTGATTCTTTGACGAGTAATTTCGAGTATCTTGGAGGAAGAACTGGGTTCTCCTCCCTTCAGTGAATTTGTAGTCTCGTGTCTTAGCTTTCCAACGAGACCAACCTCACTTGAAATGGAGTTCTAAAACTTTGGATATAGTCAAACATCTAAGAAGAGATCGGAATACAACCTCTGCTGACAGATTCGAAAAGTTGCAAAAGTGACAATCAAGACGTGTTAAGGGTGAAAACAAAAATGGTGTCCTTTCCCTCCGGGAAACATGTGATATTACATCTTAGCTTCCAAGAGAAACGAACCATGTTTGAAATGGAAGTTGTAATGATAACTATGGTCAGACAAAGAATGACGATATTAATGGGAGAATTGAGAAAAAATATAAAATATAAAGAAATGAATAATTGAACGAAAGACATATATTGACTGTTAATAAGGTTATTATGAAATGTATTCTTGAATGAGGATAATTTATGAGATATCTTTATTATTACATGAGGGATCACAAGTGTAGTGCAATAGCAACAACATGGGAACACAAGTAGAACTTCTATTCCATATAGGTGATCCGCACCTATGCTTCTTTGTTAAATTTCATGATTATAAAATGTATATTAGCGAATGTTAAATATTATATGAAAGAATAAAAGTTTGCGTAATAATATTGTTATTTCGGATAGAATCCCGAATGTATATGTGTTTAAGGTGAATGGTCTTTCGTGTGAATTGTCAAGCGATGAAAATACTGTTGACATAGAAAATATGATATGTGCAATTTTATGAAATCTTGAATGGAAGTTGGAATTGGATGATGAAATAGTTTTAGTAGTTGAATGAAAAAGAGTTCCAATGGAACAAAAAAAGGGAGAAATAGATAGAATAAGAATACATGTCTACTTGATGCAACCATATTATTTGATAGTTTACCCACATTTACCTAGTGTTTTACTTATGTTTTATACATAAAATGCCTTGATATTCTTTATTTTATATTTTGAAGGCATTTTTGGATGAAAGATTCAAAAAAAAAGTAAATTAGAGATAATTGACAGATTTGACCTTCAGTCAATGTTTTATGCAGAGCTTGAGCTCTAGAGGTCAAACCGAAGTGATTCCAGTGGCATTAGAAATCTAACATCCATACCTTTCTATACATATATGGCAAGGAAAAAAAAAGAAAGCATATGGAAATCACAACCTTCAAAGACAAATCTCGCATTCTGTTAATGTTGACCTTCGTCCATTCCGACTTGAATATCTTAAGCTACAGAAGTCCATTTGATGCAAACTCAATGGTTTTGGATTCCTAAATCGAAGACCTATCACCATACCAACTTTTAGCAGAAAAAGAGCTCATATAAGAAAGATATAAATTTTCTAAGATGACATATGATTTCTGCCAATAGATATGATTTTTTTGAAGGAACAAGTCCAAAATACTTCTCAAAGCATCCAAACCAACATCCAAATCTTTATTTCAACAATTTAGCTCCTCTAAGTAAAAATTCAAAGCTTGAATATTTATACAAGACTATCTCTCTTTTTTTGGGAAAATAGTTATTGAAACACTTAAGTATAAATTGTTTACTTAAGAAAGGACTATTTTGTAGAAAAGAGATTAAGGTTTCCTAGGATATAAAAACAAAGAGAGAAATGAAAGAGAGGGTGGCCAACCAAGAGAAGAAAAACACCCCTTTCCTCGAAGAAACCAAAAATCATGCATACTTCTTTCTTTTTGATTAGTTGTCCAATAGACATGCAAGGCTAAACTCTTTTTCTTGGTTTTAAGGACACAAAACCTTCGGCTTTCAAGAACTATGAGATTTATTTTACCTTTTCTTTTTAGTTTATATAATGAATGAATATGTTTGTTCTCCTATGCTTATTTTCTATGATTGTTTATTTTAATTGCTAAAGCAGACTCTAAGTTATCATTGTGAACAATCTTTTACTAAGTTTGCTATCAAAACCGGAGTTGTGGTATCTAAACTTTTGAAGCAACTGAGTTTAATAATTGTGGTGGATCTACATTATTAATCTTAGGAAAAAAATTCGAACAAATCAAACATGAACTGCGGATAGTTATGTTGTCTAGATTAATCAATTTATCTAATTCTTAAGGCTGCTATAGAATTAAATTACTAATGCGGACATTGTGGTTGTTTGATGGTTAGGATTAGTTATACAGTGGATCTGTTAACTATTCAACATAAGAAAAGATAAATATTCGGAGTATAAATTGATTCCATGATCAGTTTGAATTTCTATAGGAGGATGTTTACTTGTGACCAAGGTTTGTTTTCTAGATAAATTTCAGTTTTCTTTGATTTAACATTGATTGTTTCTTTCTGTTTACTATAGTATAGCATAGATAACTTTACAACACCCTAGTTGAATATCATATAACATAAAAATCTAAACTAAACCTTTCTCGTGGGATCAACCCCTTACTTGCTCTATACTACCTTGTTTATTTAAGCTAGGTAATTAATTTGTGCGATCGCGACATCGCAACAAATTTTAGCTCCATTACCGAGGAAGTGATTTTTAGTTGATTCTTATGTTGTGATTGTTATTTATTTTGTTGAAAAAAAGAAGAAGAGAAACATATGTTTTTTGCTTGTAGCGGTATTGTACAGTACGATATTGGTACTGTTTAAAACCAATTTTTTGGTGGAATCTGGTCTCGTCCTTTTGTTTCCTGAAGGAAAACGATGTTTTGAACAGGACTGAAAGGCCATTAGCCCCACCCTATCATGTTGACTTTATAGTGTTATACCAATGCAAGCTTTTGAGCCTTCAACATTATATTCTTTGATTGTGCATTCTTTCAATGATATGTATCTCTAGAACTTGCTTCATATCTTGTTGAGATTACATTCGCATTACATATATACATGAAGATGATAAAGGCATTAGAAATTTTAACCACTTGAGCCAAAAAGCCAACCTAAAGCATATTATCCTTAGTGAGCCCTTTTGAGCTTGTTTATCTTTTCTTTGCTTTATCCATGTATAAGCCTTAACTTTTTATATGTTTTCCTTTTCCCTTGGCCAAGGATCAGTAGAGCATATACTTATGATATCTCATGGAATTATGGTCGGAAATTATGTGAAAAGAAAGAAGAAGTGATGCTTGATGAAAAGATGGGCAAAGTTGCCAAAGGTAAAAAAAAAAAAAGAACAAAGAAAAATAAAAAAGTGTTCCTTTATGTTCTTAAGATTTTATGTTGAAAGAGCTTGAAATCGAAAGGAGTTAAGCATTGGTGATTAAAGATGAAAAATTTATGAGCTTTGATGGAATATCTTGTTTGAAGTATCATTTTTCAGAATGCTCTACTCTCTTTGATTTGAACCTTTCCTTTTACTTTCTTTTACCTCACCTTAACCTTAGCCCCATTACAACCGGAAAATAAGACCTTTTGATTCATGTAGTACTTGTAATAAGTTGCTAATGGAGATGAGATTGAAAAGCAAGCTTCTAGTAGAACATACTTTTTGATTGAATTTGAGAGATTTAAACACATAAATCCTAAACACATAAGTGTTTGAGAGTATATCAATGAGAAGACCTATCACTTTGGCATGACATAGATTTCATTTAAATCCCGACGATTAATTGATTTTTGAAGTTTGCATGTAAATAAATTCATGAAAATTTATACCCTTTATCCTTCTTGATTGTATTCTTGTTTATAATGCATATATTCTTGGATATTGATGGGAGATTAAGAGATTAGTCATAATTAACTTCAATTTGATTTTACCTATTCTTTCGCGAGGATGAGCAAGAGCTAAGTGTGAGGGTATTTGATGCAACCATATTATTTGATAGTTTCACCCATATTTAACTAGTGTTTTGCCTATGTTTTATATATAAAATGCCTTGATATTCTTTATTTTATGTTTTGAAGGCACTTTTGGATGAAAGATGCAAAAAAGGAGTAAATTGGAGGTAATTTGCAGATTTGACGTTCAATCGATGTTTTGTGCAGAGCGTGAGTTCTAGAAATCAAAATGAAGTGATTCCAGTGGCACTAAAAAGCTAACATCCAGACCTTTCTGGAAATGTAATGCAAGAAAAAAAAAGAGAAAGATCATGGAAATCACATCCTGCAAAGTCAAATCTCGCATTCTGCCAGTGTTGACCTTTGGCCATTCAAAATTTAATATCTGGAGCTACAAAAGTCTGATTGATGCAAACTTAATTTTCATGGATTCCTGATTCAAAGACCTATCCACGCTCCAAATATCAGCCAAAAAATATGTCATATAAGGGAGATATGAGTTTTCAAAGATGACAACTGAATTCTGCCAACAAACAAGTTTCGTGAAGAAACAAGTCCAAACTACATTCCGAAGCATCTAAACCGACATCCAAGTTTTTATATCAGTAATTTAGCTCCTCTAAGTCAGAGCTGGAATATTTCATGCAAGGCTATTTCTGCTTTTAGAAAAAATAGTTATTAAAGTACTTAAATGTAAACTGCCAACTCAAGGAAGGACTATTTTGTAAAATAGAGACTAGGGTTTCTTAGCATATAAAAAGAAAGAGACAAGGAGGCAACAGCCAGCAGAAAAGAGGGAGAGCAGAAGGAGGCAGTAGCCAGTAGAGACTAAACATAAATTCTCTCCTCTATAAACCCAAAAATAATGCTCTTTTCATTCTTTAGAAGTAATTGTTCAATAGTTATGTAAGACTAAGCTCTTTTCTTGGTTGCAAGGACACAACAAACCTTTGGATTTCAATAACCGTGAGATTTATTCTTCCTTTTATTTTTAGTTTATGTTATGAATGAGCATGATTGTTTTCCTATGCATATTTCCTATGATTGTTGTTGATGATTGCTAGAGCGGACTCTAAGTTATTATTGTGAACAATCTATTGCTAAGTTTAATATCAAAACCGAAGTTGTGATATATGAACTTGTGAAGCAACTAAGCTTGATAATTGTGGCAGAACTACGTTATTGAACTTAGGGAGAACATTTGAACAAAGTGACACAAGCTGCGGACAGCTTGTATGTTAATCTTGATGAAATTATCTAGTTCTTAAAGCTACCATTAAATTGAATCATTAGTGCGGACACTTTGATTGTTTGTTGGTTAGGATTAGTTATACGGCGGATCCGTTAATTAATCAACGTTAAGAAAAGATAAAATTTCAGAACATAAATTGCAATTTTCGTTTCAAGGATCGGTTCTAATTTTCGTTGGTGGATGTGTGCTTGCGACCAAGGTTTGTTTTCTTGATAAGTTTCGGTTTTAATTGATTTTGTTTGATAGTTTAATTGGTGCTATAGTTTAGATAATCACAAACCAAATCCCTCCAATTACATAACGTACAACATGAAAATCTGACTTGAAACTTCCTTGTGAGATCGACCCCTTGCTTGCTCTATACTATCATGTGTGTTGTGTTTGAAGCTAGGGTAATTAATTTGTGCGACCGCGACATTGCAAGAAAAGTTTGTAGCATATGCTTCTTACAATGACATGCTATAGATATGTGCCCAACAATGCAAAAAGATTATATTGAACAAGCTAATGCAGTTGATGGAGCATTTAATGGACAACCTCAGCGTAAGTATAATCCCTTTTCCAACACATACAATTCTGGATGGAAAGAACATCTCAACTTACGTTATGGGAACTGGCCTCAACAAGGCAATCAAGGCTGACAGTTCCATCCCCATGGATTTGAGTCAAGATTGTTAAACTCGCGAGTTGAGTCACTTAAAAACTCAAAAATAGGTAAAATTGGGTTAAAATCGAGTGACATCACGAGTTTAGAACCGTTTTTATGATTTCAACAAAAAAAAAAACATATACTGGCTTCCAGTCCTCCATATCAACATTAGTTACAACTGCTACACAGTACACACCACATACAACATTACCCTAATCCTTTTCTCCCAGTCTCAGGTTCTTTTTTTTTCAACAATTTACCAGCCACCTTGAGATCGACGACTTCCTCTTCATCAACAGCACTCTCCTTTTTTTCCCGTCATCAACACTTCAACAACTTTCTCTTCAATCTTCACTCTTTATCAACAGTGCTTTCCTTTTTTTTCCCATCATCAACAACATCCTTTTTAGTCTTCACTGAATCACTATTCATTAACAGGTAAAACTTAATTGCTTATATTGAATTTTTCTTGTTGGAAGGGGATTTTTAGCCCCGGTTGTTCTTTGTCCCATTCCTTGCTTTCTCCTTCTTTTCTCTCTTTACTTGAGTGTGGCACAAAGATGGTCACCAATCATCATAGACAATTACTTTTAATTACTTGAGTTTGATCCTTTGTTGAGTTTGTTCCAGTAATTTCACTTCTTTGCAAGTCTTTTCCTTTGTTAATCGTTCCAGCAA
>Ga0325400_1007346_pt1 | contig 10533 bp, 11 predicted proteins | sample PopdelMetagenome_2_FD_205662 | JGI IMG/M metagenome (GOLD analysis project Ga0325400, IMG submission 205662) | Populus deltoides microbial communities from Bellville, Georgia, United States - Xylem-PdKOR-R1 | ecosystem: Host-associated > Plants > Phyllosphere > Stem > Wood/Secondary xylem...
CGTCTCGATGCGCCGGGCCAGACCCGCGCCGGTCAGGGCGTCGAGGCAGTCGTAGACGGCCTGGGTGGAGACCGTCGGCAGGACCACGCGGGCCCGGTCGGCGATCTGGGCGACGGGCAGGTGCTCCTGCTGCTCACCCGCCGCGTCGAGGACGTCGAACACGACGACCCGGGGTTGCGTCGCCCGCAAACCCTTGGCCCGTAGCCGCTCGGCGCTCATCACGGGGTCGAGACAACCAGCCAGTCTGGAACCAGTCAAGAAAGGGAGGCCTAAGTCCGGCGCCGTGCCGCGCGCACCCGCGCCGCGAGGAGGACCGCCACGAACACCACCCCGTAGAAGAGCGCCATCCCCGCACTCGTGGCGGCGTCCAGCACGTACGCCGCCCGGAACCCCGTGAGCGCCCCGGCCACCGCGATGCCCGCGGTCAGCGCGATCATCGTCGGCAGTCGGGTGCTGAGCAGGTACGCGGTGGCCGGCGGCACGATCATCAGCGCGACCACCAGGATGGCTCCAGCGGCGTTGAAGGCGGCCGTGACCGTGAGCGAGACGACGAACGTGAAGGCCGCGTTGACCAGCCCCGAACGGATGCCGAGCGCGCGGGCGAACTCCGGGTCGAACGTCGTGATCTTCAAGGAGCGGTAGCCGACCGCCAGGAACACCACGTTCAGCGCCAGGACGGCCAGCATCACGTACAGGTAGGACGGCCCGATCGAGACGCCGTCCACCACGAGCGGGGAGAACGCGGCCAGGTTCAGGTCTCCGACCAGCACCGCGTGCGTGTCCAGGTGGACGTCGGCGAAGTTCAGCGTGACCAGGATGACCCCGACGCTGAACAGAGCGGGGAAGATCAGCCCCTGCGGGGCGTCGCCCGTCAGCAGGCCTGTCCGCTGCAGGAACTCACTGCCCAGCACCACGACGAGTCCGGCCAGTGCGGCGCCGAGGATGAGCAGGGGCGAGTCGAGGTCGCGGGTGAAGAAGTACCCCACGACGATGCCCGGCAGAACTGCGTGCGAGATCCCGTCGACCAGCATCGATGTGCGCCGCAGGACGACGAAGACCCCGGGAAGGGCACAGGCCAGCGCGGTGACGACGGCGAGCAGGGTGGTGCCGACGATGAAACTCATCCGCCCGCCAGTTCTTCGCGCAACGCGGCCAGGGCCCGGCGCCGGCCCAGCGCCCGGGTGACGATGCTGCGCCGGGGGGAGAACACCAGGGAGACCACGAAGACCGCGAACAACGTGAGCACGATCAGAGGACCGGTCGGCACCGGACCCCAGGTGATCGACAGGTACGCACCGACCCCGCTGCCCGCCGCGCCGAAGACCCCCGACAGCACCACCATCGACGACAGGCGCCGGGTCCACTGCCGGGCCGCCGCGGGTGGGGTCACCACGAACGCGACCATCAGGACCAGTCCGACGGCCTTGACCCCGATGACGGTGGCGATGACGATCGTGGTGAACATCAGGGTGTCCACGGTCCGGGCGCCGAACCCCAGGACCGAGGCGTGCTCAGGGTCGAAGGTCCGCACCGCGAACTCCTTCCAGAACACCACCATCAGCACCAGGGCGAGACCGCCGACCGCGATGCTCGTGCGCAGGTCGGCGATCGTGATGACCGAGGCGTTGCCGAACAGGTAGTCCTGGATCCCGCCCTTGCCGGGGTACGCGCCGTTGGTGATGATCCGCAGCAGCAGCATCCCCGCGCCGAAGAAGATCGCGAGCGTGACGGCCATCGCGGTGTCGATGCGGATCTTGGTGGTCCGGGCCACGCCGTTGGCGAACAACACCGCCAGCGTGCCCACGACGACCGCGCCGACGATCAGGCCGAGCATCGCCCGGCCGTCGGTCCCGAGCACGATCACGGCGACCAGGAAGGCCAGCAGGGTTCCGGGCAGGGCGGCGTGCGAGACGACGTCGCTGATGAGGGACTGTTTGCGCAGGTAGGCGAAACTGCCCAGGGCGCCGGCGACCAGGCCGATCGCGGTGGTGCCGAAGAACACCATCCGGAACGTGTGGTCACCGAAGAACTCGATGGGGTTCACCGGGTGAACTCCCCGAACGTGTCCAGGTCGGACGTGACCTCGTAGGTGGCGCGGATCGCCTTTCGGGTGAACGTCTCCCGCACCGGCCCCGACGCCACCACGGACCCGTTCAGCAGGGTGACGTGATCGCAGTAGTCCGCGACGGTCGCGAGGTCGTGGTGGACGATGACGACGGTCCGGCCCTGCGCGCGCAACGTGTGCAGCACCGAGACGATCGCCTGCTGGCTGCGGGCGTCCACCCCCTGGAACGGCTCGTCCATGAACAACAGGTCGCTGTCCTGCACCAACGCCCGGGCCAGGAACACCCGTTGGCGTTGGCCGCCGGAGAGTTCGCCGATCTGCCGACCCGCGAGGTCGGCCATCCCGGTGCGTTCCAGGGCGGCCAGGGCGCGGGCCCGCTCGGGTTTCCCGGGGCGCCGCAGCCACCCCAGGCCGCCGTAGGTGCCCATCGTGACGACGTCCAGCACCGTCGTCGGGAAGTCCCAGTCGACGCCGGTGGACTGGGGCATGTAGGCGACCCGGCCCCGAACCCTGCTCAGAGGTTCGCCGAAGAACTGCGAACTCCCCGCCAGGGGTCTCACCAGTCCCAGCATCGCCTTGATGAGCGTCGACTTCCCGGCCCCGTTCGGTCCGACGATCCCCATCACGACTCCCGCGGGAACGTCGAGGTCGACCGAGCGCAGCACGGGTTCGGCCCGGTAGGCCACCGACAGGTTGCGGCAGGAACACACGGAACTCATGACAGGGCCTGCGCCACGGCGGTCGCGTTGTGCTCGAACACCCCGAGGTAGGTGTTCACACCGGCGTCGGCGCCGAGGGAGTCGGCGTACAACTCCTCCTCCGAGATCTGCACGTCCCACCCCTTCGCCCGGACCGCCTCCTGCAGGCTCGTGATGGCCTGCGGGTTGGCCTGGTTGTCCTGGAAGATCACCGGCACCCGGTTCTGGGCGATCGTCGTGGCCAGGTCCGACAGTTCCGCGGCGCTCAAGGCGGCCTCGGTGGAGACGAAATCGGTGGCCCGCACCTCGAGGTCGAAGGTGTCACCGAAGTAGTTGAAGGCATCGTGGCCCGTGATGAGGATGCGGGGTTCCGGCACGGCCGCGAGCAGTTCCTCGGCCTCGTCCGCCGCCGCCCTGATCTCCGCCTGGTAGGCCGCCGCGTTGTCCGCGTACTCCTGGGCGTTGTCGGGATCGATCTCGCCGAGGTGGTCGGCCGCGTACCCCACGACCAGGGACCACGCCTCGGGGGAGTTCCAGACGTGCGGGTCGTGCAGGGGTTCGCCGTTCTCGTCGGTCTCGGGCCAGGCCAGCAGCAGGTCCGCGGGCAGTTCCTCGCCCACGGCGAGCTGGCGCTCACCCAGGCTCTCGAGCTGGTCGATCATCTGGGCCTCGAGGTGCAGGCCGTTCCACAGCACGACGTCGGCGGACTGCAGGGCCTCGATGTCCTTCGTCGACGGTTGGTACGTGTGCGGGTCCCCGCCCGGGCCGACCATCGTGGCGACCTCGGCCTCGGGGGCGATGTTGGCCACGGCGTCCGCGAGGTAGCCGGTGGTGGCGTAGACGGTCAGCACCCCGTCCTCCGTGGTGTCTTCGGCGGAGCAGCCGACGGTCAGCAGAGCCGTCCCGCCCAGGACGGCGGCGGACAGGGCGGCGAGACGGCGAGGCACGGGCCACTCCAGAGGTCGTCGAGGGTGAACTCTGAAGATGCTAGCCGCCGAATACATGAGTTCGGCGCACCGAACTTCAATGTCGGGTGATGTGAACCTCGTGTCCGCCTCCCCGGGCGGCGACCGACAGGCTCCTGCGCGAAGATCGTCGGTGATGAGTCCGACGATCCGACGCCCCCGTGTGCCCGACCCCGTCCGCCGGTTCGTCGCCAAGCCCGTGCCGAACTTCCTGCGCCGGCACGTGCTGCCGTGGTTCGGGATCCTGGTCGTCGCGGCGGTCGGCGCCGGGATCGGTTTCACCCTCGCGCCCGGCTCCACCACCTACGTCGGCCCCCTGCAGACCGAGGTCCGCGTCCGGCCGAGCCTGACCCCTGGCGTCGAGGTCGACCTGCCGCCCGTCGGCAAGGTCACCTTCGACACCCACCGCGCGCCCATCGTCGTCACCGCCAACATCGAGAGCGTCGACCTCGACGCCGCCGGCCGGCTCGTCCGCTCCCCGCAGCAACTGCTGGCCCTCGAACTGACCGCCGCCGACACCGTGCGCGACGCCACCGTCCGGGCGGCGGCCTACAGCCTGGGCTGCGGGTTCGGCGGCGCGCTGCTCGCCGCGGTCGTCGTCTACCGGGGCCGACGGCGGACCCTGCAGACCGGCTCGGCGCTGCTGGTCGTCGTCGTCGCGGCCGGAGTCGGCACCTGGGCGACCTTCGACCCCGCGGGACTGCGGCAGCCCCAGTTCACGGGTCTGCTCTCGCGGGCCCCCTACGTGGTCTCCAGCACCCAGAGCGCCCTGGACCGGCTCGAGAGCTACCGCAGCGGCCTGTCCGACATCGTCCGCAGCGTCTCGGGCCTGTACGCGGCCGCGGCGAACCTGCCCGTCCTGGGCGACGGGCAGACGGGCGCCTCGGGACTGGGGGAGGACGTCACCACCGTGCTGCACATCTCCGACCTGCACCTGAACCCGCTCGGCTGGGACCTGGCCGACGACCTGGTCCAGCAGTTCGGGGTGGAGGCCGTGATCGACACCGGCGACACGGTGACCTGGGGCACCGGGGCCGAGAACACGTACCTGAACCACATCTCGACGTTCGACGTGCCCTACGTCTGGGTGCGCGGGAACCACGACTCCGCCGACACCCAGGCCCAGGTCGCCGCCCAGGGCGCGATCGTGCTGGACCAGGGCTCGACGGCCGAGGTCGCCGGGCTGGTCCTGGCCGGACAGGGTGACCCCGTCTTCACCCCCGACGGCGAGGGGACCGAGGCCACCGGCAGCGCCCAGGACGTGCAGGAGGAGGCCGCGCAGGTGCTGGCCGACGGCATCGAGGCGTGGGACGCGGCCAACGAGGACAACCCCGTGGACGTCGCCCTCGTGCACAACCCCAGCGGGGTAGCCCCGCTGCTGGGGCGCGTACCCCTAGTGCTCGCCGGTCACCTGCACCGTCGCGAGATCACCCTGGACGCCTCCGGCACCAGGATCATGGTCGAGGGCACCACGGGCGGCTCGGGCATCACCTCCGCGGGCCTGAACCGGCTCGCCGACGGCGAACCCGTGCCCCTGTCCGCCACGCTGCTGTACTTCGGCAGGAGCGGCGACGACGCCGGCAAGCTGCTCGCCTACGACGAGGTCACCGTGGGCGGTCTCGGGCTGGCCGAGGTCAACCTGCAGCGGACCGTGCTCACCGACGAGGACCGACCTGCCCTGTCGGTCCCCACCGACAGCCCCACCTCCTCTGAATCGACCTCTGAATCGACCTCGGAATCGACCCCGCCGTCGAACACGGAGAGTCTCGAACCGACTCCTTCAGGGTGAGGGTGCCGGAACGGCTCCCGGCGTGAGGCCGTGCGGCGTACCGTGGGAGCACCATGACGCACCAGCCCGACCCCACCGCTGAGCCCAGTGCCCTCCCGGACCGCGTGCCAGGTCAAGGGGGCCCTCTCGGTGCGCCCGACAAGCTCTCGGACAAGCTCTCGGACAAGCTCTCGGACGCTGACCTTGCCGAGGAGATCGAGCTCTACACCGACGTCGTGGTCGCCGCGTCCGAGAGCGACGGACCCATGCCGGAGGGTGAGCTCGACCGGGTGCTCGGCGTCGACGGCGGTGCGGCGAACGGCTGAGGTGCCACGGGTCCTGTCGGGGTCACGCGCTGACAAGGCCTAGAGTCGCCGGTTGGGTCGGCTCCCCGGCCCACCGACCGACCGCGGAGCAGGGTGTGCGTTTCCGACTGACCCCCCAGGACAACTCGTTCTTCGAGCTGTTCGCCGGTACCGGCAAGATCCTCGTCGAGGCGACGACCGTCCTGACCGAGGTCCTCGGCAGCGACCAGACCCGCCGCGCCGAGCTGGGTACGGTGATGGAGGAGATCGAGCACCGCGGCGACGAGTCCGCCCACGCGGTCCTGCGCCGGGTGAACTCCTCGTTCGTGACGCCCTTCGACCGCGAGGACATCTACCAGCTGACCTCGCGGCTCGACGACTGTCTCGACCTCATGCAGGCCGCGGTCGACCTCATGGTCCTGTACAGGATCGGCGCCATGCCCACCGCCGTCGGCGAGATCGTCGCCGTCCTGGCCCGCCAGGCCGAGCTCACCGCCGAGGCGATGCCGCGGCTGCGGTCCCTGACCGACCTGTCCGACTACTGGATCGAGATCAACCGCCTCGAGAACCAGGCGGACCAGATCCACCGTCGCCTCCTGGCCGAACTGTTCGACGGTGGCTACGACGCCATCTCGATCATGAAACACAAGGAGATCATCGAGACCCTCGAAGAGGCCGCCGACGCCTTCGAGCACGTGGCCCACACGGTGGAGACCATCGCGGTCAAGGAGTCCTGAGCCGGTGGAGCTCGCCCTCGTCCTGGTCGTGATCGCGGTCGCCCTGACCTTCGACTTCACCAACGGGTTCCACGACGCGGCCAACGCGATCGCGACGTCGGTCTCCACCCGCGCCCTGACCCCGCGCATCGCCCTGCTCATGGCGGCGGTCTTCAACCTCATCGGGGCGTTCCTCGGCACCGGTGTCGCCGAGACGATCGGCTCCGGCATCGTCGACGTCGGACTGGGTCTGCACGGGATGGCCGTCGTGCTGGCCGCCCTGCTGGGGGCGATCGGCTGGAACCTCGTGACCTGGCGCCTGGGGCTGCCGTCGTCCAGTTCGCACGCCCTCATCGGGGCGCTGGCCGGCGCCGGGATCGCCTCGAGCACCACCGTGCACTGGGGGGTCATCCTCGACAAGGTCGTCGTGCCCATGGTCCTGTCCCCACTGGCCGGGTTCCTCCTGGGCTACCTGGTGATGGTCGGGATCCTGTGGGCCGTGCGTCGGTCCAACCCAGGTCCCACGCACCGCCGGTTCCGGATGGCGCAGACCGTCTCCGCGGCGGCGATGGCCCTCGGCCACGGGTTGCAGGACGCCCAGAAGACGATGGGCGTCATCGTCCTGGCCCTGGTCGCCGGCGGTTTCCACGAGGGCGAGTCGATCCCGTGGTGGGTCAAGTTGGCGGCGGCGCTCGCGATCAGCCTGGGCACCTATTCGGGGGGATGGCGGATCATGCGCACGCTCGGTCGTCGGATCATCCACCTGGACCCGGCTCGTGGGTTCGCCGCGGAGGCCGTCTCCGCGAGCGTGCTCTACGTCGCGGCGCTGACCTTCCACGCCCCGATCTCCACCACCCACACCATCTCCTCCGCGATCATGGGGGTGGGTGCGACCAAGCGGTTCTCGGCCGTGCGCTGGGGGGTGGCCCGCTCGATGGTCGGGGCGTGGGTGCTGACCCTGCCCGCCGCCGGACTGCTCGCCGCGGTGCTGTACTTCGTGCTCGCGCTCTTCGTCTGACACCTCGCAGACGTCTCACACCTCGGACGCCCGGGAACGCGCAAGGGCCCCGCGCCGGAGTGCGTGGGGCCCTTGCGCAGTCTCGACTCAGCCGAAGCGGCCCGAGATGTAGTCCTCGGTCGACTTCTGCGAGGGGTTGCTGAAGATCGTCGAGGTGTCGTCGATCTCGATCAGCTTGCCGGGCTTGCCGACGCCGGCCAGGTTGAAGAACCCGGTCCTGTCGGACACGCGTGCGGCCTGCTGCATGTTGTGGGTCACGATGACGATCGTGTAGTCGCTCTTGAGCTCACCGATCAGGTCCTCGATGGCCAGGGTCGAGATCGGGTCCAGGGCAGAGCAGGGCTCGTCCATGAGGAGCACCGAGGGACGGATCGCGATCGCGCGGGCGATGCACAGACGCTGCTGCTGCCCACCCGACAGGCCCAGGCCGGGCTTGTCGAGACGGTCCTTGACCTCGTTCCACAGGTTCGCGCCCTTGAGCGAGCTCTCGACGAGGTCGTCGAGGTCGCTCTTGCGCATGCGCTTGGCGTTCAGCCGGACCCCCGCGGCGACGTTGTCGTAGATCGACATCGTCGGGAACGGGTTCGGGCGCTGGAACACCATGCCGATGTGCTGGCGGACCGAGACCGGGTCCACGTCCTTGTCGTACAGGTCCTGGCCGTCCATGACGACCTTGCCCTCGACCCGGGCACCGGGGATGACCTCGTGCATGCGGTTCAGCGTCCGCAGGAAGGTCGACTTCCCACAGCCCGACGGGCCGATGAGCGCGGTCACGGCGCGGGGTTCGATCGTCATGTTGACGTCCTCCACGGCGAGGAAGTCGCCGTAGAAGATGTTCAGGTCGCTCACGTCGATGAGCTTGGCCATGAGGGCCTCCTTGTGGGGTGTCAGCGAACGGTCAGCGACCGGTTCAGCGGCCGGTCTTGGGAGCGAAGACGCGCGAGATCAGCCGCGCGACGAGGTTGAGCAGCATCACCAGCATGATGAGGACGAGGACTGCCGTCCAGGCGCGCTCGGTGTAGGCCTCGGCGGGGATGCCCGGCCGGGTGTACTCGTAGTAGGCGAAGACCGGCAGGGTGGCCATGCGGCCGTCGAACGGGTTGAAGTTCGAACCGGTCGTGATGCCCAGCGTGACCAGCAGCGGAGCGGTCTCACCGGCGACGCGGGCGATGGCCAGCGTGATGCCGGTCGCGATGCCCGAGACGCTGGTGCGCAGGACCACCTTGATGATCGTGCGCCACTTCGGCACACCGAGGGCGTAGGCCGCCTCGCGCAGGTCGTTCGGGACGAGCTTGAGCATCTCCTCGGTCGAACGCACCACCGTGGGGATCATCAGGATGGCCAGGGCGATCGAGCCCATGATCCCGAGCTTGGTGCCGGGCCCGACGATGAGCGTGAAGAACGCGGCGACGGCCAGACCTGCGACGATCGAGGGGATCCCGGTCATGACGTCCACCAGGAAGGTGATGGCCTTGGCCAACCGTGACCGGGTGCCGTACTCGACGAGGTAGACCGCGGTCAGCAGCCCGATGGGCACCGAGATCAACGCCGCCACGAGGGTGACGATGATCGTCCCCCAGATCGCGTGCAGGGCCCCGCCGCCCTCACCGACGACGCGGAACATCGTCCAGGTGAAGAACTCGGCGTCGAAGCGGTGCCGGCCGTTGTTCACGACGGTGAACACGACCGAGACCAGCGGGATCATCGCGATCCCGAACGCGATGGTGACCAGCGCGGTGACGATGCGGTCCTTGGCCTTGCGGCTGCCCTCGACCGTCCCGGAGGCGATGCCGGTGATGAGCAGGTGGGCGATCGCGGCCAGGGCCACGACGCTGCCGAGCTTGGTCTCGCCGGGCAGGGTGAGCGCCAACGCGAGCGCCACGGCGACGAGGATCGAGACCCACGGGAAGTACCGCGGGAGCTTGCGCTGGGACAGCGGCTTGTCGATCTGGGCCGCGAGGTCGTCCGTGGTGGCGGTCCTGGTCAGATCGGTCATGCCTTCACTCCCGAGCGCGCGACGACCCACCGGGCCGCGAAGTTCACCGCGAAGGTGATGACGAACAGGGCCAGACCGCTGGCGATGAGGACGTTGACGTCCAGACCCGAGGACTCGGGGAAGTTCAACGCGATGTTCGCCGCGATCGTCGAGGGGTTGGCGTTGCTGATGAGGTTGAAGGTGACGACGTTCGACACCGACAGCACCAGGGCGACGGCCATCGTCTCGCCGAGCGCGCGCCCCAGACCCAGCATGGCCGCGCTGACGACCCCGGAGCGGCCGTAGGGGATGACCGAGTACTTGATCATCTCCCAGCGGGTGGCGCCCAGCGCCAGGGCCGCCTCCTCGTGCAGACGCGGGGTCTGCAGGAAGACGTCCCGGCTGATCGCGGTGATGATCGGCAGGATCATCACGGCCAGGACCAGGCCGGCGGTCAGGATCGTGCGTCCGGTGATCGAGGCGGGGCCGGCGAAGAACGGGATGAACCCGAGGTTGTCGGCCAGCCAGACGTAGACCGGGCCCATCCAGCGGGCGAGGACGACGATGCCCCAGATCCCGTAGACGATGCTCGGTACCGCGGCCAGCAGGTCGACCAGGTAGCCGAGGCCGGCGGCCAGCCGGCGCGGGGCGAAGTGGGAGATGAACAGGGCGATCCCGACCGAGATCGGGGTCGCGACCAGCAGCGCGATGAGCGCGGCCAGGATCGTGCCGAACATGAACGGCCAGATGTAGGCGACGAGTCCGTCACCGCCGTCGATCTCCCCGGCGTCGGCCGTGAACGCGGGCACGGACTGCCCGACGAGGAAGGCGGCCACCCCGGCCAGGACGAGCAGGATGACGACACCCGCCCCGGTGGCGGTCCCGCTGAAGATCTTGTCGCCTGGGCGCTTGGCGCCGCGTTCGAGTTCCACGCGGTCGTCGGTGGGGGTGGGGCTGCTCACCCGGGTCCTCCGAGGTCGATGGGGGTGTGGTGCTCAGGTGGGAACTGCCGAGGCGGTGGTG
>Ga0325400_1007348_pt1 | contig 10531 bp, 3 predicted proteins | sample PopdelMetagenome_2_FD_205662 | JGI IMG/M metagenome (GOLD analysis project Ga0325400, IMG submission 205662) | Populus deltoides microbial communities from Bellville, Georgia, United States - Xylem-PdKOR-R1 | ecosystem: Host-associated > Plants > Phyllosphere > Stem > Wood/Secondary xylem...
TCTTTTGTTTTCTTTTAGTATTTGGGATTACGAATTTATACGTAAAACGTATTCCTAAATATTAATAATAAAGTTTTGGTATAGACATTAGAACGGTTAGGACTTTACCCGAGAAGATAAAGACCTTTTTACTGAGGAGGATTTTTCTTGAACCATAGACAGACCAACAACTAGGAAACACAACGAGACCTTGAATTTTATCAGACAAATAAACAATGCAGCTTATCTTAGGTAGGGCGTATTTGGGGTGCTAATACCTTCCCTTTACGCAACCAGTCCCCGTACCCAATCTCTGAGACCAGTTAGGGTTCCTAGTGACCAAAATATTAGGTGGCGACTCCCATTCCATCTTCCACCAATAAAAGACTAGATTTTCTTATCCCTCATATTGGCCAAATAAAGATAGATAAATAGGGACACACATCACATTTAGATTGAAGTGGAATCTTCGCCGCGACGCGCGGGTGACGTGCGACACTAAAGATAGGTATGGGAACGGACAACTCATATAATCTTTGGCTTCCAATTCAAATTTGACAAAAATCAAATAGAAAGACCAAAATTGAATAGGGAAAATTTTCTTGGTACATCCTATGCCATTATTTATTAGATAATAATATAATAATCATTCTTGGAATTTAATTATCACTTTAAGTTTTTAAAATTTTAGATTGAAATTTTCATTTAATATGATATCAGAATTTTAATTGATTAAATAGTTATGAATTTGAATATTATTATTCATATTTTTTTAATTAAGTACAAAATAATGATGTGTTTGTATAAATTAAAAATTTTAAAAGCTTTTTTTTATGAGAGAGTACATTAAAAAATAATATAAAAACGATTCTTCACCCATATTTAACACTTAAAAATTTTACTTAAAGATGATTTTTAGACACTTATGAATTATGAAACTAAATACAAATATATGTGTGTGTGTTAAAAGATCATCTCAACCTAAACCTAAAAGTTTAAACTATTAGATGAGGTTGTCAAAATATGATTTATATTATTCTCTAACATACCCCTTTAGGTAAAAGCTTTTTAAACTTGAAACTTGCACAAACTCACATTACCTTGTGCACCGTTTGGTCATCAAAGCTCTGATACTATGTCAAAAACCTATCTCAACCTAGAAATTTAAACTATTAGGTGAGGTTTTAAGAAATAATTTATATTACTATCTAACAATATACAATCACTTAAATAAATAAAATATCTTTTATTTGTGTCTTCAATTACACAACAACCAAATTTGTCTTGTGACTGAATTTTTGGTTGCTAAATTAAACAACAAATTTATAACGTGTTTAGGTACAAGTTTTAAAATATAATTTATGATATTATTTAAAACACATCTTTAAATAAATTTTTTTTAATACTCATCATTATCTTGTAAGTAATTTTATCAAATAAAATAAAAATAATAAGATTTAAACTCATAATTGTTTATTAAACAATCTCCAATATCATATTAAATAATTATCATAATTTAAAAATTTTAATTATTAATTATAAATTTTAAAATATAATTTATATTATTACTAGCTAATTAATCTTTTTTTCTTCCCCTTCTAAAAAATAAAAAAAAAAAAAACAAAACACTCATAAAACCTTAAAAAAACCAAAATCTCCGGGCCCCTCAATGAAAGAAGAACTCTGCATGGACATCGGCCCATTGTTCAAAGAAAACGTGGCCGCAGTAGAAGACTGGAGGACAGCCTTAAAAAACGTGTCGTCCTTCGCACCACCAATGTGCTCTCGACACCGTACATGCTAGTGCAAGTAATACTACTGGCTTTGTTGTTGATGGTAAGGTATTTTCTTATTCTTTGGATTTTCGTTACTTTACTGTGGTTTTGATTTTGGTTTTTGAATATTAGATTTTTGTTTTAGAACTTCGAGTTATTTAAGGTTTATTTAAAATTATGATAACTGATTTAAAGTGTTTTTTATTTAAAAATATATTAAAATAATATATTTTTAATTTTTAAAAATTATTTTTAATATCAATATATCAAAACGATTCAAAAACACTAAAAAATTTAATTTTAAATAAAAAATTAATTTTTTAGAAACGTGCGTTAGATGGCATTCCCAAATATTTGCGGTGTGGTGGTACAATTTTCTTTTGTTGTGACAGAGGCAATGTTTTTTTTTAATTTTAATTAATAAACAAATTTGATAAATCATAAATTAAATAATAATGAAATAAATAAAACATTAAAAAAAATTGCATCTAATTTTGCGATACAAAAAACTTAAATAAACATGTTGCGGCCGATTTGCAACTAAAACAATCTGACATATGGGCAGCTGGAATGGAGCTGGCACCGAAATTTCGGTTGCTAAAGGATTTTGCAGCTTCAATTTCGCAATTGGCAAATTCGGTTGTGAATCGGTTGCTAATTGGTTTAGAAACCGAATTTCCTCTATTGGCAACCGAAACTTAAAGGATTGGCTCCAACTTAGGACAACAATTATTATTCTTACATGAAAAATTATAAGAAGTGTCTATTAAAACTATAGTCAAATTAATTTTATGTAATATACACATCTCTCCTAGTCGTTCATATACGTACCCTTTCCTAACATATGACCCTTCATATAATATATGTTTTATTATATAATATATTTCTATTCCATATAAAAGATATTTTCATACCAATACAACCTTTTATACAAACATATTCATTGAAATTAATAATTTTGTCTTTTTTTTTTATTCTTTATGTTACTTTCCTTACCTTCTTGCATAATTATGTTACTTTATTTTTTACAACTAAAATATGGACTTAGACTTGTCAAAAAATCACATTTATAGCCAGTATGTTCAGATTTAATTCTTGTTTATGATGGTTAATCAAAGATGTGTAATGGTGGAAATTAATTCTTATTATTACCAAAATTAAGTCTTTAACTTTTTAACTTCTAAAATTCACTGTAAAAATTGGAAGGTGAAAGAAGATTTTCCTTTTAATTTCTGTAAGATTTTTATAAAAATTAACCTTTTATACTTTATGTTTCCTCTCAAATCTAGAGCTTATATTTACTTTGTTGGGAGATAATTGAGTCCTTTTACTTTGGTTTAGAGACCTTATTTAGAAGGGTCGCATGTGCCCGCGCTGCGTCGATGATGATTTTCGTGGTTGTTTGTTCTATTTGAGAGTTGTCACCTGGTATTTGATTGAAGGTTACTAGGAAACCCGGATGTACTAGTCGTTGTCAAAGGTTCGAGGGTAAGAGACTGGTTATGGTTAGAGAAGATATTACCACTCCTAATGCACCCTACCTGAGATAATCTACTTCGTGGTTTGATATGATTTAAAAATTTAAAATATTAGCCAAATTCTTAAGGCTTTAATAAATCAGTTATTAAATGCCAAAATATATGCAAAAACATGTTCTTACATTTTCACGGAAAATACAACATAATTTTATTTGTACTTAAGATATTGACCATATACAAATTAAAACATTGAACTCTTTTTTTTATATATATCTTTTTTATTTTTTTAACATTTACAAAATATACATAAAAGAGGGGCCGGAAGCTTTGGCTCTCTGGTTTTCTTTTCAAAGGGAGGGGTGGCGGCAATGCCCTAGTAGGTTTTTTTCTTTAGGTTTTTTTTTTTTTGCTCCTTCTTTACTATTTCACAACTCCCAAAATGTTTCTCCGCAATGGCCCCCCTTTTGAGTGTTGTGGTAGGCATCTATTTATAGGTAAAGTGGTTTTGTCCACAAACATATTGGTCCTCATCTTTTTTGAAACCTTTGATTTATTTATTTTTTTGTATTTTGAATATTTTTTGAAAACAAGCAATATTAATGTCGACTTAACGAGAAAAATCAATAATTTTGTAAATGACATGTTAAAAGTCAAACACATTTAACAAACCTTTGAAATGTAAATTCTTTTGAGACAACGTTGAAAATGTTAAAAACGATGCAAATATATCAAAAATGCATTTTTTGGGGTTTTCGTTGTTGTTTGCTATTTTTGATTTTTTTTGAAAATTTATCAAAAACATGAGTAAAAAATTGGGCAGTAACAGATGCCTCTCTTTACAATGCTTACGAAGCAAAACTTCCTCAATGTTTTGCATAGTAAGCTTGTAAAGAAAACAAAAGGTCTTACAGGCTTGCTGAGAGATCCACTCATCTAAGGACTTCGCTTTTTAAAAGAAAATGGTATCATTATCTTGGGTGACCTGACCCCTTTCAAGAAAATTGGTCTATTTTCACAGACGACCTGCCCACATACTCACACTAGTCTATTTTCAAGGGTGACCAGCCCACACACTCACACTGGTCTATTTTTCACAGACAACCTGCCCACATATATACTCACACTAGTTTATTTTCTGAGGCGACCAACCCACACACATTTATCCTGGTCTATTTTCACGGGCAACTAGCCCACACACACTTACCCTAGTCCATTTTCAAGGGCGACCTGCTCACACATACTCACTTTGGTCTATTTTCAGGGGCAACCACCCACATACACTTATCCTGGTCTATTTTCACGGGAGACCTGCCCACACATACCTATTTTGGTCTATTTTCAGGAGTGACCTGCCTTTTTGATTGGGTTAACTTGAGATCCCATCTGGTGATCTCCTTTAACTAGAATTGGTACTTGTAACTTGGTCAATCTGAAATCCCATATGGCAATTCCCTTTAACCAAAGCTAAATTCCATGTTTGGTTGGGTTAACCTGAGATTCCATCTAGCGATCTCATTTAACCAAAACCAAAAACCTGTGTGTAGCTCGGTCAACTTGAAATCCTATCTGGTGATTCCCTTTAACCAAAGCTAAATTCCATGTTTGGGTTAGGTTAACCTGAGATCCCATCTAGTGATTTCATTTAACCAGAACTAAAAACCTGTGTGTGGTTGGGTTAACTTGAGATCCTATCTACCGATGTCCTTTAACCAGAACCAAAGTCGATGTGTGTGGTCTCATTATAATGGGTGACCTACCCAGATGGTTTTATTGTAATGGGTGACCTACCCAAATAGAAGAAAAAAGTGAAGTGGTCTCATTGTAATGGGTGACCTACCCAAGTGGAAGATGGTCTCATTGTAATAGGTGACCTATTTAGATGAAAAGAATATGAAGAGTGGTCTCATTGTAATGGGTGACCTACCCAGATGGAGTGAAAAGTGAAAGTGGTCTCATTATTTCTCATTATTATGAGTGACCTACCCTAGTGTAAAGAAAATATGAAAAATGTGACTTACCTAGCAAAATGACTTGGCTAGAAAAGTCCTAACATGATAGGACTGGAAAACTCGGTGCTTCCTAATTACAGGGTTGACTTGATAATTCCCGATTGCGGGGGTTGAAAACTAGGTGCTTCCCAATTGCATGGTTGACCTGAAGACTTCTCCTGATGACTAGTTTGATCTTCTCATTTCTTTAAGATTTTCCTAATAGTATTGTTCATCTCATCTTCTTCCCGTTTCAAGGTCAAACTATGATTTCTTTGTTATCATCAAACTCAATTATTGTTTTTTTATCCATAAACTTGCTAGACTTTATTAAGGATCTTTCCTATAACAGTTCAAAAATATTTGATGCAATGCTATGAAGTTAGATGACATGTATGCACCCTTACCTGGTTTGAACTATAGGTCCCCCCTCTTTAATGTTTCATCGTCATAGGGTGTCTTTGTTTGCATTCCAAAGCCTTCTTTGTTCTTTTGATGCATTAATTGGCTTATTTGTATGCCAAACTCAAATGTAAGTGCCATGCCCATCCTGGGCTATCCATGATGATTACTACTCTTGCTATTTATCAAGCTTGACAATGCTTCTAAGTGTGGTGTTGCTTGATTCATCATGAAGGAGCTTAATAAATCGTTTATCTCCAGGATTCTATCAAGACTTGTTCTTTGATTAGTTGTGTGTATCCTGTCAATCCCCATTAAGAGGTTTTCTAATTTTGACCTCCTTCTAGATTTCCAATTAACCACAAACTTGCTTCCAGTTGGAACATACCCTTCAAGTATATGCTATTATTAACCTTCATGGAAACTATCCAGTCGTCCAGACATACATCTCATAGCTTGCAGTAAAAGCCTCCTTGTTGTATGTTCAGTTTTTTTCTTAATGGATTCTTTCCAACTTGTCAAATTAGATCGTGAAGAAAAATGCATTAGCATTATCAATGATGTTCCTTTTATCACCCATATTCATGCGGTGAAATGAGACTTTTAGGCTTCAAAACAAATGGTCCCACAGTCAGTTTTGGTGGATGCATCCTTCCAACATTCATTCAAATACAACTATACGATAACATTGTTCAAAAGTCATAGCCATGTTGGAGATGGTAACCCAAGATGAAGATGTCCTTCTAGTGCAGCCTTGTCCTACCAATTGCTGCTGAAGTTCACTTAGATCATGGACCATCTTTGAACAACATTGCCCCTAGTATGAATGTGCTCGTTCTTTTATCTATCATAAAAAAGGCACTTGTCATCATAGCTTTAAGGGAATTCATTTATTCATTATTTGTTTATCTTTCTTTGCCCTCAACTAATCAAAATATTGTTTGTTTTCCTTTTCATGGTTCAATGTATTGCCCCTAAGTGGTAAGCTTTTTAAAGAGTATCGGGAAGTATTGATGTCATTTCTGTCGAGGATTTTGCAAACTCGATTGATGTTCTTCTTGTTTGATAATCTTTCTTGTTCTAGAATCAAATCTCATATTTTAAAGGTCATGTCTATTTAATTCTAATTATTGAAATGAAATCAGAAAGATGTCAGTTTTGGAAAAGATAATTTGAAAATCAAGCTTTTTGGTCAAAGACCCAACACACATCATCCAATACATACAATCCTTTGATTGTCTTGTGTTTTGAAAACAAAAATTGACCCGTTGTAAGATTAAATTGGCTTTTTCGATGGTTCTTTGTATCCATTTTAAACTCTCATTTTGGGTATATCTTTTGATGGTATGTGATGAGGTGACCTTTTTGTGAATTTCAAGGAAAACAAGATACTCAAGTCAGAACTCGAGGCTTTATCAAGAAAGATTGTTTCTTTTTTTAGCACCAATTTTATTAGCATGCATAATAACTGGTAGCTTAATTCATGAAGCCATGACTCTTATGGAAAATAACTCTTTAAGTTTTGAGAGCATCATTTATCACTTCAGATTGCTTACTTGATTAAAAAGGGTTTTTTAAAGCACGTAATGCAAGCTATGGTTCATGGTTATGAAAGAAAGAGAATTTTACAGGCTCAAAAGGTGTTTGAGGGTTTCAAGGAGCTAGGATCAACATCAATTATTCATCAATCTCTTTTCCTCTCATTGTCTTTGTAGAGGAAATGGCATATAACCATGTTAACTTTCAAGATCAAAATTCTTTTAACATGAACCAATGCAAATCCAACTTTTCTTTGATGAATAATCAATCTAAATCATTTAAATACATCAAAGGCTTTATCATTGATATCAAAAGACAATGTTTGCAACTCAATATTTTTTCTGGTATTGACTTTTGGCGTTTGCTATGTCTTTTCTTGATTGAAACTTCTTTTGCCCTTCCTAAAGTTGATAGGCGTTCTCCTATCTTTATCCTTTACTTGCCTTTAAGTGTTGGCAATTTCCACTTCTTTTTTTTTCATAGCCTTCCTCAATGTTTTCTTACATGCCCCTCAGTCTATGGTTTCTTTCTTTTAGCCCTCTCTCAAACACTGGACTTTTGTTCTTAGCTTCTTCTTTTTTTACCATTGATTCCACTCTTGTCTGTATCTTTTCGAACAAAATATCTCTCATTGCCCTTAGTGTAGGGTGTGATCCTAGTCAAGGTTTCCTTGGGTTAAGGTGGTTTGGGAATCCTAGTCAGGATTGTGAATTTATGAATATGTCAATATGATATAATGTAAACCTATGAGTATAAAAATAAAATATTATAGGTATATGTATTGAGAATATATTTTATGGGAATGTTGATTTACATTATCCTACGTGGATTGTGCCTTGTTAATGAATGAAAAGCAATTATAAATTTGTAGAATGATATGGTGAAAAACATCTAGAACTGGATATCACACAATCAATAAGAGATGTACATGAAAAGAAGAAGTAAAAGAAGGAATCTACCCATTCTAAGTTAATAATGAAAAGCAACGATAATGTACTTCTAGGTGTTTATTATTATGTTAGATTATTTACAATTCTTGTATCCATGTTGTTTTTGTAACAAGGATATCACACAATCAATGTAGGAAAGCTCGTTCCACGGGTTCATATATTTTAAAAGGTGCTATGTAATAGTATGTCTTAGGTGTTATGTTGAATATTTGTCAATCAACACTTTTGTAAGGACTTGTAATGAAAACTATAATGGATCATGGGCGTTGATGTGCAAACATGTAGATGCGGTGTTATGAATATATTTATATGATATTATCTTTTATGAGGATGTTGTGTTGTGAAATCACATAAGGATCGTAGAAAGAAAGTACTAGTTATGTAAAATTATCGTTTGACACTCATGTATAAATTCGTGTTGATAACAAGACTAGAATAGGAACGCAAACTCATGAGTATGCCAATATGATGTAATGTAAATGTATGAATATGAAAATATAATATTATGGGCATGTGTATTGAGTATCCGTCTTATGGGAATGTTGAATTACGAAAACTATATCCGTATGATGTCATGATAAGGAAGGGAACCTAGTTACTAATTCACATATTTTCTTTGTGAGAAGTATTGAGAACTTAAATAAAAAAAGAAAACATTTCCACCGATTTTGGCTTTAAAAAAGTCAGGTTGTTACATAATCTATTTCTGGGTTATTCTCCTAAATTCATCTCCTTTCTTTGAAAATAAAATAATAAAATAAAGACTAACATTTTAGAAAGAGCAAGCTGAGAGGATTTCACATGTAGGAAAAATCAAGCTGTAATTTTGGATAGAATTAGAAGCCTAATTGTACCCTATTTTGCCCAAAACAAGAGAGACAATGCAAATTCAAGGTTAAATTATATGATTATTGGACGAATCTACATATAAATTAAGCCTACATACATAATTAGATTTTTAATAGGTCAATTTGATTTAATCATTGGTCAATTTAAAGCTTAATTATGTTTAAGAACTAATTTGGGTTCAATTGAAGGATTTAATTAGGTGCAAGGACTTAATTATACTTTAAATGGATCAAATTAATTTTATTAGGGACTTAATTGATGAAAAAATAAGTTTGGGAGCCCAATTTGGAGAAGATTGGAATTTAGGAGACTAAATTTAATTCTTACCAAGTCAATTAATTGAAATCATGGGTAAAATACCAAGAAAATTAAAGTTTTAGGGTTAATTAAGAGTTAAATTGAAAAAATTCACAGTAAACGTTCATTTTATAAAAGGCACCGAACTCTAGGGACCCAATCGACTGAAATAAGAAGTTAAATTGAAGAAATTTAAAAGTTTAATGGTCAATTAGGGGTTAAATTGTATAAATTCAAGATCAAGGACTAAAGTGAAAAAGACACTAAAATCCGAGGTTTGAAATTGAACTAAAATCTGAGGTTTAAAATTGAAGTTTGTCAGAGGAAAAGTTGAATAAAATTGAAAGTTTAAAGTCAATCAGGAGTGTAATTAAGAAACATCACAAATCAAAGAATAAAATGAAAAAAAAACCAAAACGATGTCGTTTCTAGGTTTTCAATTTAAGAGTTAAATTGAAAAAATTCACAGTCAACGATCATTTTATAAAAGGCACCAAACTCTAGAGACCCAATCGACTGAAATAAGAGGTTAAATTGAAGAAATTTGAAAGTTTAATAGTCAATTAGGGGTTAAATTGCATAAATTCAAGATCAAGGACTAAAGTGAAAAAGACACTAAAATCCGAGGTTTGAAATTGAACTAAAATCCGAGGTTTAAAATTGAAGTTTGTCAGAGGAAAAATTGAACAAAATTAAAAGTTTAAAGTCAATCAGGAGTGTAATTAAGAAACATCACAAATCAAAGGACTAAAATGAAAAAAAACCAAAACGATGCCGTTTCTAGGTTATTGTTCATCTTCTTCTCCATAAAGGTTGCTCGAGTGGCCTCCTTCCTGAGATGTTTTATGCTTCATATGTTTTGGCGGACTAACTCCATAGTGGTTGTGACACCGCTCCAAAGTGGCCAACCCAACCAGCCCTTTTCATGCAACAAATATGACAGCCTATGATAACTATTTTGAACTAACAGTTGAGATCCTTCTAGGTTGAACCAAGGGCCAAGATTTGGCACCAGTGGAGACCATACATCCTTCTTTCACCCCCTATAAATAAATGTGGATTTGATGGCCTGAGGAATGAGAAATCAGGAGCAAAAGTTGATAAAAAAACAAACCATATCTGCCTAGTTTTTTTCTTTCCCCTTGTCTTTTCTTCCCCACCTCAATTCTCTCTCTTCATCACTCCTTCTGCCATTCCCACCACAACACCACCGTGATTAAGAACTACTCAACCTTCTCCACCAACCCAACTCCTCGCCGACAACAAAAACCATC
>Ga0325400_1007352_pt1 | contig 10528 bp, 5 predicted proteins | sample PopdelMetagenome_2_FD_205662 | JGI IMG/M metagenome (GOLD analysis project Ga0325400, IMG submission 205662) | Populus deltoides microbial communities from Bellville, Georgia, United States - Xylem-PdKOR-R1 | ecosystem: Host-associated > Plants > Phyllosphere > Stem > Wood/Secondary xylem...
ACATGGATATTCATTTGCAGAAGAGGCATTGCTCGCCATGAAGTCAGCATCACTTCATTTGTACTTGTCGAGCTTTAAATGAATTTGATAATCAACGAAACTTCTTGACGGATGTTTCTAGGCCATGTCTTGTTCGCATACACCGCAGCGAAGAAAAGGACATCCGCCATAAAGGGATGCAAGTAATAAATTTGACTTAATTTTAAGAAAAATAGGAAGTGAGGCTTAGATTTAATCTTAGTTGGCTCAATTTGTGATTTGGTATCCAAAAAATCTTTTATAGTAATTCTTGTTAATGATATATTTTTTTTATTATTAATATGATTGTCCGAATTATTTTGCATCTACTTTAACTAATCCTATAAATTCTAAAGTTAATGACCATATAAGTTTTCAGTAACCCTAAAATTTATGAGACTTAAATTAATGATTTTTAGGGAACAAGCCTATAATCTGATCAGTTGAGCTACACCCCTTAAAAATACAATACAATTTTAATTTTATATCTCCATGCTATACATGTAGACATTCCATTAAGTTAATGGAAGGGGACTAGGATTCAAATCCATACGAGTTTGAAATTCATTTTAGTACTTCCTTCAAAGCTTGTAAAAGGGACAAAACCTTAGCCACTTACAAGATTATAATCATAACCCTTCTCTCTCTCTCGTATAAACATTATTACTATTATTATTTATAATTAATTACACTATTATTATTTATAATTAATTACGGCATGAAATGACATAATCCTGTAATAACATTGTAATACTTAGCTATGATATTGATCCAATCAAGCAAGCTTATCGTGTGCCTTCCATCTTGAAAGTCTCCATCCACTAGTTGCTCGTTTAAAAGAAAAGGGAATAAGTATTTAAAGTTATTTCCTTTATTTTTTAAAAAATAGTAAAATAATAAAATCATTATTTGATAAGAAATATTGTGTCTTTCACATCTAAATACAGGATAGAGGATTCCCACTTACTTTTATATATAAACTAAATGCATATTCTTATCTTAGATACTGTATTTATACTCGAATTGTTTGTATTAACGAGATTGTTTTTAAGTAGAGTGTTAGACATGATATTTACCACAAAATATGGGACCAATTTGTAATTTGGACAAAACACTTCGACAGATATGAGAAACACGTTGCACCATAAGCAAGCAATCCAAGTCGAATAAAAGAAACCTTAACAAAAAGCAAGTGTAACAGCCATTAACGACCTTGCAATCAGCTAAAAGAGAGGAAAAAGAATCAATCCTGGTAAAACCCCAATTACTCATTCTACATTTACAGTGTTAATTACACCTTACAGTATCTCAACAAGAAGGTCATGGGTTGCTCCTCTTCTCTTCCAGGCAAATCCCTAAATTTTTTCTTTGTGGGTCTTTCAATTCTATTGAAAGCCATAAGTTCCAACTCTTGGGTTATGATTTTATTTTGATATTATTGTAAATTAAGTGGATCAAAATGCAATTTTGATGTTTGATCGCTTTGATTTGGTTAATTTATTGTGTTGGAAGGGAATTTGGGGATTAATGTGTGATCGGGGAAATGGGTTTTTGGTAAATAGGGTTTGAGAAAGCTTTTTGTTGATAAAATAGTTTAGTATACTGACCTTTTTGAGGATTTTTGCTAAATTTTCTGTAAAGGTAGAAATTTTGGTCTTCTAGTTTCGGTGGCTGTTTATTCTGGGTTTTGGTTGTTAAGCAAGTATTTGATATATTTATTTTATTTGATAATTGTGGCTAATTTTGGGTGTTTCTGTTGGGGAAAATGTATGTAGATAGAAGTACTGGGAGGTTGGGCGGACTTAACAATTCCGAGAGTGGTGGAGTGGTTGATGCCAAAAACCTACGTGTGAAGGTAAATTTATGGGCTTCAGATTTTAGACTGGTTGTTGTTTTTATTTTTTCTGTGTGCGATTTGGTTGGACAGTCTTAAAATGCATGCGGGTAAGGTAGCAAGTATTGAAGTGGGATTAGGCTAGCAGCTGATACTATTTGAATTTTTCATAATTTTTTGGGGGGCTGACTTGATCAGGATTGCTCTAATTCCAAGCCGTTTGAGGTTTTTGGCAGCTGTTGATGAAAATGTGCATTGGCATCTTCTTTTTCAGACCGAGGCATTGTGTTTGAAGCTGTGACTAGTGGACTTTTGATCCAAATAGGAGAGATGGTTGCTATTTTATCATGTTGGCCGTTCTTTTCTTTATTTTGGTTGGGCTTGGGGGAGTTAATGGTGGTGCTTTTGACCACTTTGTTTTTATCTTTTGTTGTGGTGTGGTGCTATGTGCTCTGTTTGAATTCTTGAATTAAGTTTTTACTTTTGGGAAAAAAGTTGTTCTTAGCCATGTATACAATCTCGAACATTTCTCAGGTTGTTTCTGTGAATCATTCTGCTAACTTCTGTAGTCATATATTGACCAACTTTGTTACAGTTAGCTGATGATATAATATACTGCAGTTTGCTCTAAATTTAAGTCTCTCTAGGTTTGCATAGAATCTGATCCAGAAAGATGGTTTAAAAGGTCAAATCATATGTCTGCATGTCATGCATGGTGCAACCATACGTTTTATATGTAACTTTGGACCATCAAAATACTCATGTTTGAATATACATTGTAGGAGGAGCATTTGAACCATCTCTTGATTTTAATGTGTCTATGAAAAATCAAATACAAACTACTTGTGTTTTCAAGAACAATGATAAAGCATACCACACTTTTCAAAGTGAATACAGCTGACTTTTCATTCCAATGCTGTGTACAGTTGGTTTTGTTAGGGGATTCTGGTGTTGGTAAAAGCTGTATTGTTCTTCGTTTTGTTCGTGGTCAGTTTGATCCAACATCCAAGGTAAGGAATCCATCATTCTTTGCCATTCATTATTTGAGCCTCTCCGCCTCTTCCTCCTCTCTCCCTCCCTCTCTCACATGCACACGCACATACATAGACAGAGGCTCTAGAAGGCTAGAACTACTCTTTGAAAAATTTATTTAGATTTGTTGGTTTTAATTTCCAGGTAACTATTGGAGCTTCATTTTTGTCACAAACGATAGCATTACAAGATTCTACAACAGTTAAGTTTGAGATATGGGATACTGCAGGACAGGAAAGGTATTATTGGGCCAAGTGTTTATTCTGTTCATCACCCGCACACGTGTGCACAGATAGAAGCAAACAAATCCACTTTTGAAATTCTTTGGAAAAGTTTGTCTTCTAATATTTTTTTTCTCCTGGATGACCCTCCTCTTCACCGTTTCCTTCATGAATACCAAAGCTCTGATTGATTTTTGTTTCTTGCTCAGGTATGCTGCCCTGGCACCACTATATTATAGGGGTGCTGCAGTTGCAGTTATTGTTTATGATATAACAAGCCCAGAGACGTTCAACAAAGCACAATATTGGGTGAAGGTAGTCTGCTTGGATCCCGATTTCATCCTCTCTCTCTCCCTCTCTCTCACACACATGCTGACACATCTATGTGGGTGATGAATTTGGCTTATTTAATTTAAACATTTGCTATATTGCTTTCAAACACCATATATATATATATATATATATATATATATAAAATCTTTATGCAAAATAAGTTTTCCCATTCTGAGACGTGAGCCTAACATTTTGAAAATTGAAACAATTATTCAACGGCTTGAATTCAGGATACAGAACAAAATTTCCTTAAAACATAAACCAGAGGCCACCAAAATCTGTTAGATGATTAGGAGTGTTTTAGGGAACGTATGGTACTGCATTTGTACCTGCGTTTCGTGCAAATTTGAATTTTTTTTTTTTGTTAAAATTGAGTGTGGTTTGTACTTTTTGGATCGTTTTGATGTGCTGATGTCAAAAATGATTTTTAAAAAATAAAAAAACATCATTGGCATGCATTTCGGCATGAAAAGCTATTTGAAAAGCACCCGCAACTACACTGTCAAACACGCTCTTAATATCTTTGTTGTTACAACACAAGTTGTTTTTACTGTTCATTTAGCATTTTGAACGCTATTTAAAAATCTCTTTTACCCCCCCCCCCCCCCAGCATTTTCTTAGTGATGTATCCTATCCTCTTCTTCTTTATGTGAAAGTTTGTTTTTGTGGCTTATAACCTATTGGGTAACAGGAGCTACAAAAACATGGTAGCCCTGATATAGTCATGGCTTTAGTTGGTAACAAGGCTGATCTTCAAGAGAAGCGAGAAGTACCGACTCAAGTAAGTCATTTATTGTGATTAGATCTTTCTTAAGTGCTGAATATATTTTAAGACATTTATTTATTGTGATTAGATCATTCCTAAGTGCTGAATATTTTTTAACACATTTTTTATGTTTATGTATGATTGAAGGATGGCATTGACTATGCGGAGAAGAATGGGATGTTCTTTATGGAGACATCTGCAAAAACTGCAGATAATATAAATCAACTGTTTGAGGTACTTTTAACCATAGTTATCAGACTCGATCCGGGGTTGACCCGATCAAGGAGTCAGGTCCCGGGTTACGCGAGTTGACCCGGGTCAACCCGGAAGATTAAAAAAAAAATTTGAAGTTTTAATATTTTATATGCAAAATTTAAGAAACAATTTATGTTAATATAAATTATACATGTTATAAATAATGAAGTTTAAAAGATTATTTCAAAAGGTTTTGTATTTCACATTGAAAAAATTTTAATATATTATTTATTTAAATTAAAAAAGTTTTTTTTTCCATATTAAAAAAACACAATTTTTTTCTTGTGAATATAGAGTATATAATAAAAGATTTCAAATCTTATATTTAAAAAATAAATTTTTTTTTGAACATAAAATATATATTAAAACTTCAAATCTTACATTTAAAAAATAAAGCTTTCTTCTAGTATTTAAAAAAACATTTGAAAAAAAAAACCTGGGTCTCAACCGGGTTGCTCGAGTCACAGGTCAACCGGGTTTCGTTGGGTTTTTGCTGATCCTGATTTTTTGTTTTATCCAAATCGGTCTAGCCACTGGGTCCCGGGCTGGTTCAGGTTTAATAACCATGCTTTTAACACTAATGGCATGTTTTATTTCTGTAGCATGGTGCTACTAGAAAAATCATTACTTTGATTCATTGCATGTGACTCTGGTCAATTATAATTAAAAGTTCCACATTTATAATCTGACAACCTCATCAATTTTCAGGAAATTGCTAAGCGACTTCCACGACCTTCCTCAACTTGATTGCAGAACCTTGAAACTGAATGAGAACTAGATTGCCTCTGTTGTTACAAGAAAACCACTTGCCTGTATCAAGTCTCTGTATATTTTGACATTTGCTATATTCTGTGATTTGAGTGTCAATTCCGTTGAAAACTTGCGCTCCCATTTATTACCATGAATAACACATACAGCGTGTTGACTTACAGCCCACAAGTTTATGTCGATGTGAAAGGACTGCATAACAATGTAGCCTTTTGTTTCAAATGTTATGGTTTTTGGGAAACCCTACCTGTTCGGGGTATAAAAATTTATTTGGAAGTACAAATTTATCAGGAGAACCTGGTGATTTAAGCACCATCCCGTTGATGCTTAGCTTCTGGGAATGGGAATCTTGTTTTTGTACGCATTCTAGAAATTCATTTCCTAACAGACGGTGTGTGGCTTAGTAGATGTAAATTTTCTGGGGTGCGAAATGAGCCCACTTCAAACTGAGGGAAGGGAACAAGTAACACTGATGAAGCTATTTACCCCCTCCAGTTATCTTCTTCAGACTTTAGCTTGGTATTTGACGAGATAAAGGTGTGGGAGTTCATTTCGTTTCTCCTCTTTAATCGCACGGGTAAGATAGGTTATTGCTGAATGCATTGCAAGGAATACTGAAGTTAAACTAATTTGATCTTTGGGCTAAGATAATGGTATAGGTCTTGTGAAATAATTGAAGCTATCAAAGATTTAGAAGGCAAGCCGAGGAGTTACCCCTGTTGAAAGGTTAAACCAATGGTAGTTTTGCTTTCGTCTATACAATTTAACGGTCTTTGTAGTTTCAAGAACACTGCTCATTGGAGGTCGTATGGACATAGCAACAGCTGAAACTGTTGACCTGAATGTCTGGATCTCCACACAAGCTCAGATAAAGTCAAGCCCTCATCATGTTCTGTTGGCCACACCAATCGGTTGTGAAAGCTTACCTGTTGTCATTTTCTTGCTGCCCCTTGAGCAACTTGTCGAAAACCCATTTTCTATTAGTATCTGCGGGTCCTTTAGCCACGGCAACTAGTTTTTCATGACTTAGAACTGGCCGTGTCCAGTTACACCATCTCTTGAATCGATCTTCTTGGAACTAGGATTGGAATTGGGGAGCACATAACAGGAAGTTTCTTTTTCAAGTTAATGAAACCACAAACAGAAAATAAAGTTTGTTCCGGGACCTAAATTGTTGGCGAAACCTGACATTAAACTAAAGTTTCTTAATCCCTACAATACCCTCATGTTTCCTTGATAAAGCACAATCTGAAGAGGTATACAGGTACGAAGGGAGACTTGAAGACTGATAATCAGATATGACACTGTTCAAGCTAAGGCAAAGACAGTACCAAAAGAAGATGACTTTTGAAGAAAATGTTGGAGATTGTGAGAGTGCAGTGAAACTTTTACCGTTTTACGGATCAGTGGAAACCGAGACGTAGACAATGGTTTGGGCACGCACGTTCGATGGTATTTCTCTTAGATGTGCCTGCTAGGTCCATTGTAGAAGAGTAAAGTGGTTTTGGATAGTGATGCATGATAATTATCTAACACACAAAGCTCCCCTATACATCGATGTCAGGGACAGGGACCATATGACTGTTTCAGTCAGTCATCGTCCTGTCTTCGGTGTTCAATCCATCAAGTGCATGAAAAAAAAAAAAAACTCAATGGGCAAGTGATTTTTAAGATCTACCAAAGGCATGTGCAAAAATTAATTTCCTTTAATTTTTCTTCTTTTTATATATATAAAAAAGTCTGTCCCACAAAGGCAAACGCATCTCTCACTGGGTACACCTACACGTAGAGTCTAACCATAGCATTGGTGTTTTGATGGCTAATTTGACATGTACAATAAACAATAAAAGTGCCTCTAAATTAGTTCATACTTGGTATTTCTAATCAAGTTTTATTGATTTGACTAGTGTACTGGGATTCTCGAAATTAACTAGATGGTTGCGGGAGTTTGACTTTCCTTCGTTCTTGGATCAAAGAGAAAATCAAAGACATTATTACTCTGCAACTGACAAACTAAAACTAGATCCGTTTCACCTAGTCTTCTCTCGTCACATCACATTTAAAATCCTTCTGCTTAGCACATTTTCACTTCCTTGATCCATGCCATTCTATTCTTTAATGGCAATCAATCTTTTCCGTGCTGAATCGCTTAATCAGATAAAGATTAGGCTCTGCAGCAACCTCACTTTCTCACAGTCACACAATTCAAGATTTGTATATGATCATGTGGGCTCTAGTTCGCAAACTAATCATACCTTGATTGATGCAAAATCATATAACAATACCGAGTGATTCAAGTATTTAATGACACTAAAAGTTTTGTTATTCAGAACTGATTGGAGAATATACTGAACATTAAAACATACACAAAAGGGCCCTGCCTAGTCTATACTGCTATCCCAAAACAGGGCTCTTATTTATGATAATATTGCACATGGCATCCTAAGCTTGATCCAATTAAAGCACCATATAGCAGTATAGTATTAGTAGGGCATACCAGTACAGGGCATGGTGCCTCGTCTCCCATTTAAGTTATAGGAGCACCTGTCAGAAGAAGAAAGAGGGGAGCTGCATGGTTAACATGTCTGGGCAATGTTTGGAGCTCATGAAAGGACTAACCAACCTCCCAGGCGACAAACCCACCTGAAGCTTAGAGATAAAATGGGGTCCAATTTTGATTTTAGAAAACAGTTTGGACTTGTTGCTTTGATTGTAGGGTTCCTCTCATTTAAGTCTTGATAGAACCTCAATCTTGTCAAAACCCAATCTTCTGACTGTAGGAGGTGTGGTGGCCATCAACTTTTTAATTAGGACAAATTATGCCCTGAGAATCTTGAGTTAGACTCATAATGACATTGACTGACAAGTTTTGGGTGATACAGGAAGAGATATCCCAAGACGTATAGCATGTTGGATAATTTTATGGAATATAACATTTTAATTTTACAAAGCTTGCCCCTTCACTTGTGTGGTCTGCCTCATTTCATCTCTCTCTCTCATCTAGTTGTTCTTCGAATATCTAATTTAGAAGAAAAGGGATTGTTCTGTTTCAAATTTAAATTGCAATGATGTGTGTGAATAGGGCATGATCCATGGTAGGTATATAGATGCACTGAAATTAAATTAAGATGCAAAAAATCATTTCATCATCAAAACAAAACAAAATAAAAGACAGAAATCATCAATTCAACGACTAAATTAAAGTCTGTTTTGCATTGAATTTGCTTTTACTCTTCAAATTATTTTATTAGAAAAAAATTAAATTAATATTTTTTAAAAAATACTTTTTTGAAAACTTTATTATTATGGTGTTGATATTAAAATAAATAAATAAATTATTTTAATATATTTTTAATTAAAAAATACCTTTAAAAAACATCATCTACAACATCACGATGACACACGTAATTAGACCTCGTGACTCACACACAGGAAGTAGAGCTCCCATCGAACACAAAAACATCCTCCTTGTGTTCCTTCGATATTTCTACGTACACACAAAATCTGTTTTGCTTTTGAACAAATTAGAATTTTCTGTCCAAAGTTCGCGGTTCCTTTCAAGTTCTTAGAAACAAAAGTATAACTAGATCATGACATCCTTGAATTGGCATCTGTTTTGATTTTTGAATTCCCATTTAACCTAACTTCTGTGGGGCAGGCTTCTCGGGACATGTCTTTGAGGAACACACGACTGAGCTACGATAATGGTGGGAAACCCTATCTTATCCTGTATAAGGGTAGATACCCATCATGTCTGGAGGCAAATCCATAACATCTTTCTTTCATGTATTTTGACTATTTATTACTTCTCACAGCTGATGCTTGAGAGAATTGGGTGGACCACTTCCCAACCCTGTTAAGCAACCTAATAATATTCGGACTTGAACTTGGAACAAGCGACAATTTCTTCCAGCAATCTTGTTACTGTTTCATCTATAATTATGATGAATGGTATATATAATTGGGTGCCAGCTGTGTGCGTGTGGAAATGGGAATATGAAATCACTTTCTTTGGAAGAAATACGTTCCAAGACGTAGGAAACAAGGAAGGAAGAATTTCAGCAACATGCAAAATAAAAGAGACTAATGTTTTTTAAAATATTTTTTATTTTAAAATATATTAAAATAATTTTTATTTTATTTTTTAAAAATTATTTTTGATATAAGCACATCAAAATAATCTGAAAACATAAAAGAATATTAATTTTTAAAGCCAATAAAAAAATAAAAAAATTAAATTTTTTAAAAACAATTTTGAAATATAATATAAAACACTATCAATTTGTAACCAAGGTAAATCAATAAGAATACCTTGAGCTTTAATTTAAGATCATTCAATACAATCTTTATGTCTCCAGATACTCTCTTGTAACAGATCTTTTGTGTATTTTATAATAAAAATTGGATGAAAATATAAAAATAAATTTAATCTTAAAATTAAATTAATATTAAAATTAACAAAAGAATTAAAAAATATAAGAAAAACTTGAAAAAAAGAAGAAGAAAAACTCATTAAATTTAAACATATTTGAAAAACTAGTCTATCATGTTGCTGTAATGGGTTATAGTGCCTCTTTGAAAGAGTGATTGAGATTTTTGTTAAAAATAATTTTTATTTAGAAATATATTAAAATAATATATATTTTTTATTTTTTAAAATTTATTTTTAACATTAGCACAGTAAGCCTATTAAAAAAAAGAAATAATTTGAAGTTAAAAAAATAAAAAAAAAACTTCAAAAATAAAATTGGACCGCAATGTCAAACACCACCCTTGTCTATTTCTACAGAAATGATACATAATTCTATATTAATGAAGTTTTTCAAGTTATTATTTATTTATTTCCAATGCTTTTCACTTATTTATTTATTTTTTATATTTAATATTCTCTAGGGCTTTTGAATTTTTTTTTCTAGATTTTCACAGTTATTGTTTTCTCTTGTATTTTGAGGGTATTTTTATCTTAAAATTGTGATAAAATATAAGTATTCTTTCAAAATTGTTTGTATTTCCAAGGCCAGTCATACAATACAAAATTTACAAAAGTATATATCATAGTTCTTTTTTCTATTCAATATAAACACTACTAGAAAATTAGTAAATAGAAATGGAAACACCAGCAGAATATTTTTGTCAGTAAATTGCCAAGAATTTTTTTGACAAGATATGCCCTCACAGTATCCATCGGTAAATACCGATGTAAATATTCCCTCGGTCTCTACCGAGATAATTACAATGGAAAAAAATGAATAAAAAAACAAAAAAATACGATGATGTGTCGTTTTTATAGATAGAATTACT
>Ga0325400_1007354_pt1 | contig 10526 bp, 5 predicted proteins | sample PopdelMetagenome_2_FD_205662 | JGI IMG/M metagenome (GOLD analysis project Ga0325400, IMG submission 205662) | Populus deltoides microbial communities from Bellville, Georgia, United States - Xylem-PdKOR-R1 | ecosystem: Host-associated > Plants > Phyllosphere > Stem > Wood/Secondary xylem...
TTTCTTTCGAAGGTTATATGTTGATTTTTACCTCCAGAATCTATTTTTATGTATGGACTCTACAAAGTATAGCTAAGGATCCGCTCCAGTTTAAAATCTAACACAATTAAAGGTCTGGATCGCAAATTTGCTAAGCCAAAGCAGTTTAAAGACGTATTTTTAGTTTTTTTAAAAATAAAATGACTAAGACTATAAGTTGGAGACTCCATTGTCGAGGAACTAAGGGTTTTTGTTTGAGTTTATTTTTAAAATCTCTGTTTTTTTTTTAAAATAAATAATGTTAAGTATATAATCTTTTATTTATGGAATACACATAGAAGATAGTAAAATCAGAACAATTTAAAAAACGTATTCTCCGTAAACTCTAAACTCATAAAAAAAAGCAGAGGAAGAAGAAGAAGAAGCAGCAGCAGCAGCAGCAGCAAGCGGACAGGTAACAGGTAACAGGTAACAGGTAACTATATTCGGTATATATTGGTTATAGCTGAAGCATTTCCCCAAGTGATCCGAAGCTGAAGAAAGGAGCGAGAGACCCCTCCTTCTCACACAGCTTTTAGACATGCTAGCGACTGGACAAACTATTTTCACAACCTCAAAACAACTTCTTGCTTAGTACTAGTAATATTTTACAACAACTACTAGCTAAATATATACCAAATTAACAATTCCTTGCTTTCTTGTTTCAACACAAAATCTCAGTCCGAAATATCCTGCTGTGTACATAAACAAACTCTCTCTCTCTCTCTCTCTATCTCTCTCTCTAAAGCGTCTTCATGTTCCGTATTTGTCTGCGGAGCTCATAGCTTACCACAGCTCACCTCAGCAAAACACATATACAGGGAGCCAGCTGTCTCTGTTTCTCTCCCTGTCTTACACTCTTACTCTGTTTTTTTTTTTTCGTTGCCTATGAAAATTCCCTTCCCAAAGAGTACCAATCAGCCTCTTTACACTGCCCTTAAAACCCGACCACTTCACCCCATTAACATTTCTATACCCTTCAATAAGCCACGCCCACCACCCATAGCAGTCCGTATGGACACGGACTCCTCTACCACCACCTCCACCGCCGTCTACCGCCATAAAAAAGACAAGATTCTCGTAATAATGGGAGCGACTGGGTGTGGCAAAACAAGGGTATCTATTGATCTAGCTACACGCTTCCAATCCGAAATCATCAACTCCGACAAAATGCAAGTCTACGAAGGTCTTGACATCACCACCAACAAAATCACCATTCAAGACCGTCTAGGTGTTCCTCACCATTTACTCGGTGAGTTCGACCCGGATGATGGTGAGTTGACTCCCTCCGAGTATCGGTTAGCTGGTGGATTGGCTATCTCAGGTATTGTTTCAAGGCAAAACCTTCCTATTGTGGTTGGTGGGTCCAACTCCCTTATTCACGCTTTGGTTGTTGACCGGTTTAATCCCGAGTTAAACGTTTTTGATGGGTGTAACCCAGTTTCAACCCAGTTAAGATATAACTGTTGTTTTTTGTGGGTGGATGTGTCATTACCTGTTTTGTGCGATTACTTGTGTAAGCGAGTCGACGAAATGCTCGACTCCGGGATGCTCGATGAGCTGTCAGAGTATTATGGCTCAGTTGATGCAGCGAGTCAAATCGGGTTGAGGAAAGCGATTGGGGTGCCTGAGTTTGATCGGTATTTCAAAAAGTACCCACCTGGGTCTGGGTGTGGCAGAGGTATGGAATGGGATCGGGTCCGGAGGGGAGTATACGAGGTCTGTGTGAGGGAGATAAAGGAGAACACGTGTCAGCTTGCGAAAAGGCAGATCGGCAAGATCTTGAGATTAAAAGGGGCAGGTTGGGACCTAAAAAGAGTTGATGCGACTGAAAGCTTTAGGGAGGTGATGACGGTGACGTCAGATGATCATATCAAGAAAAGAAAGAAGAAGAGGTGGATGGAGGTTTGGGGGAGAGATGTGATGGAGCCAAGCATGAAAATTGTGAAACGTTTCTTGGAGGAGGAGTAGGAGTAGGTTTTACAGTCAGTCAGCCAGTCAATCCATCAATCAATCAATCCAGCTTTTTTCCCGCTACCGTTCTGGTTTTCCAAATTATTATTATTATTTTGGGAAATGCTAACGTGAAGCTGCGATTGTGCAATTCTTGGGTTCGATATTTCGAATCGGCGCTTGCCTGACTAGTTCATGCAATCGTGGGTGGCGATCATGTTCGATAAGCATGGTCAAGCTTGCATAATCACATCCGCCAGTGCAATCTTTCGCGGTTTTATGTCGGATGACAAGCATGGTGAAGATTGCGTAATCACATCCATCGCGGCTACGCATATTTTCTTCTCTTTCGGTTTGGGTCTTAAATGATGGAGAGTTTTTGGGTTACATATTGGGGGTTCACAAATGGGGTTCCAGAATTTGCAATGAGCAACCAGTTTTGCAGCATCAGGATGTTCCTGGCTTGGGTACTGTATTGGGGGCATCTTTACTCTTTTCCCCCCCTTTTTTTCCTTTCCTGCCTTGAAAGGCTCCATTTAAAGTCAATATAAACGTACGGAAAAAATCGTGAATTTTGGAGAAATAAAAACTTATTCTGGAATGTTGTTTTTAGCAATTATTCTTAACTGATAATAGAAGCTTGTTTTAGTGGCTGCAGAGTCCTAATTCGCATCTGGGCATTTTAAGCAAATTGAAGTGGAGAGTCTTCTTGCACATATTCGTTGTGGAGAATTGGTTGCCAAGAAGCTTACACAATGGAACAAAAAATACCTTTTTGCTAAAAATTTGTATTTTGATGGGTAGCCCAGCACGCTTCTCAAAACTCTTGTTCCCAAATACAAGTAACATTGATCTTTTTTGTTTTCCTGCTTAGTTTCATATGTTTTGCCTTGCTTTCGATACAGGTTTTTTTTTTTTTAAAAAAAAATTTCTTCACTAGCAAATCTTCCAAACATCCGGTCGAGAACTAATTAGGACATTGACAAAGTTAAAAATTAGTTCGTTAAGACAAAAACGATACAAATTTATTCAAATTAAAAAAAAAACTAATCTGTTTTTAACCGGCGAATCTTTTAAGCAAAAGGTAAGGATGGGGACAAGTTTGTAATAGTCTCTGATTTATAGTAAGTTGAGAATTTTCCTCTTTTTTTTTTTTAATTTAATTGTAATCAGCTCACGATATATGTTTATTTCTTTAAAAAAAATAAAAGAAAACGATGCAGGTATCGCGTGTAAAATTAACTATATAGAGATTGGAAAGAATCCTCAAATCTTAAAGCATCAATATGTACATCTGTCCATCGAAGAAAACAAACATTGACATACCTAGGTGTATCTCGAACAGGATCTTCTTCCTGGCTTAGATACTACATAGATTTAGTCAATCTTTAACCAACTAAGTTGAACCGGCATGTCCCTCTTGATTGTAACCCATTCGATTTCCAATCTCCTCTTTTCTGATTGAAGAGAATCGTTTGGTTTCCGATTATTAAATCCACTGAAATCGCTGCACTATTTGGTCAAAGCATTGATCTCCTAGACGCTCTCAATCAAATGTACATTAATGACACAATGATTCTGCTATCTGCATTAACCGTGGGAATTAGTCCCTCATCCTCCGATTTTAGATTTATAAAACTGTGATAGTTTGTTTTCTGCGAAGGACAATGATGTCGAGGACTAGGATGATGTCGAGGACTAGGATGCCTACCTTACCATTCTAGTGCTATAAAAGTGTAACCCTTCTCCTGTCTATCATGACAATATAACTATGCCCTCAGTATTTAAAGAACTGTACATTGATGAGTACCCAGTAATTCATGAATTGTCAATTCGCTGCCAGCCTTCTTTATTACTGAAGTTCTTATCTTTTATTTTTTAACAACAAGACACAAATAAACACACAGATTGAAAATGTGAGTCAAAAGCAGCTTATTATACGTATCTTAGCTAAAATAATCGTTCTAACCCCTGCGGTGTGAGGGAATATCAGGGCTAATTAATCTGCTACCATGACAAGCATCTGTGGAATTAATAGGAACAAGGAATTAGTATTGCGATCAATCTGATGATATGAATTCTAAATAAATTAACCATCTTCTACACATGGCAGGCCATAACCTAAAAATTTACATATACATATGGGGTCTATTCAACTTTTCCAAATCCAGCTTTTTTTCATTTTTTTAGTGGCTAAACCAAATAATTGAGTTAATGGACCATCACTATCTTAGATAAATTTATCTAAACTCAAGTATGCATTTATTATTTCCATGTATTATTCAACCAAGCAAATTTGTCCCATGCGTTGAACCTTGCAACTCGTGAACTGGCCTCTTATTTATGTTGAGTTATATGAATGTGAGTATGTCCACACTCATCCTGAACAGCCGAGCAGAAAAAGTTCGATAATTTAACAATAATGGGGATCCAAATTATGAAGCACCACTGTAAAATTTTTGTCACTGCTGTACAATTGTCACATAGCTATCACGAAGAACCTTTTTTACTTTTGAAGGTTCTGAATTTTCTGAAGCAATGATAGAAGTTTTTGTGGTGCCGCATCTTCAGGATGAGCCACCAGCCAGTAATCTTTATCCGAAAAACCCAAAAAAATATTTTGGGAGTCCCGTATTCGTGTTTCTGGTTTTGATTAAATCATATTTGTGATGGGGACAAAGCTACGAGGTTCCATAATACGAATAGGCGCTCTATTCCATCATATTCAAAGGCATATTTCAGCCTCTGACCATTGCTCGTTCTTGATTATCTTCTTTTTTTCAACTAGGGAAGCTAAAAGCGGATATATATAGCGTAGAAGTTGGTATCTTCCATCGCGTCTCCTTCATACGTAAGATTGACATACATGTCACGTATATAGTATAAGACCATTAGGTAATCCGGCCAGATCATGTGTACTGAGAGGCTTAGCTCAAAGATGTTAAATTTCTTTTGTTTTAGATGAATAGAAGTTGAGTAATTAATGCTATTCTACCAAAAATATTTATGGTTGACGTAGCACGAGACCTTCGAGTCAAGCACACCCTGCCAATGGTTTATATATATATATATATATATATATAGAAACACCTCACTATAAATAGATGTTTTTGGATAAATAGTATTGAATTGAATATTTAAGTTCCACTCGCATTTAAAAGACTTGAATCTTATAATGGATGGATAATTTTGTATTTTTTATATTACTTTATATTTATTAGATGTAAAACAGTTTTTCTAGCGCTCTTTCATCTACTGTTTATTTTTAGATTATTAATTAAGTGGTTTATGCTTCATAATATCTGTTGGTCCGTAAAGAATTCAATAATTGAAGTCATATTCCATCCAAATACTTAAAAATATAGCTAAAATCTAGGATGGCAAAAGATCATGCACATGTTATTTCCCCGCGAATCTGATTTTATTTCTTCTCATTGTTATTTTCCATTATTAACTAATTTGTTTGAGCCAAATTATAATAATTTAGAGGGACAAGTTTTAGATGAAACATATAGAGGGATCTGAGACCATTGCATTATTTTATGTTTTTCATTTGTAACATGATACTCGGAGGAGATAATTAGCTGTCCTGCGATGGAATATAATGCGGTGAAGAACATGTCTGTTCTTGTTTTTATAAGATGCAAAAGAAATTCTGATGGCTGTTCTTCTGCCAACAGGCAAAGCTACATGCATGGGGAGACTTTCTCTTTAAGCTAAGAAAAAGACAATTGCTCTAATAATGTATAATTTATAACCAGCTAGTCCAAAGGATACAAACTCACTGTTGTAAAGTTTGATTCATTAACAAATGTATATTTTACTAGGTTATAAAAACTAACAAACTTAATTTCATCAAAGAGTTCAACTAGCTTCTTGGAAGTGGGAAAAGTAATTGGACTACGATTAACAAAACAGTTCGCGATAAGACCAAAACATATGGATAATTATAAATCCTCAAATAGTCGCATGATTGTAGAGAAGAAAACAAGGAATTGGCACGAAGAAAGAAATGGAATGGCATGTTATATATGACGAATAATTAGGTCGATCGTAGCTAACAAGAAACGAACCAGCTATAATTATCCTCCAAGGTATTTATGTGCAGGTACAGATGTTGAAACCTAGGTAATGAGTAACATAGTAAGAAAGGAAAAGAGGTCGGTCAAACAAAATGGAGAAAAAAATAAACAATTTTATCTGCAGGTACATACTCACTCTAGCATGATTGTAGTACATGCATGAAACTGCAATTTGCAATAAACAATTTTATTACATTTAATTTAAGCACTAATCAGTAGTAAACTCCTCCTCAATGATCAATTATTATGAATCCTATGAAAGCAAGCACACATTTGCAGATGATGTTTGGTACGCGAGAAAAGAATATTGGACAAATTGCGCTTATTTAGTTCATTGAACAATAATATTGGATTGGTCATGTTAGGTATTTATACCCAGACATTATTTGACAGTTTATATGTCTAACCATCTGTTGATATTTATATAAATTTAATAGAATGACTTGATTAAGGTAAGAAAATAGAAAAAAAAAAAAACAATAGATGCGGACGAACGAAGTGCACCACTCAGCAGAGGCATGTTTTTAATCTTAACTACTAGATGATCGTGTAACTTGGAAAAATCAAAAGCATGACTCCATGCTTACATGTGAACATGCTGGTTTTCATGAAACTGTCCTGAGAATGTTTGCTCTGAGAAAGTTAGCACAAAAAAACAAAAAAACATATGGATTTAACAAATAATAAATCAATGACAGAAAGGGAATGATCGAAAGTAGTGAAACGGGAGATCCAATAAGGGGCTGTAAGATTCAAAGACAAAAACATAGAAAAGTAAGTAGCAGAAGCACCATAGTTTAATATTCATAATAATTAATTGATAGTAAACAATTGCATATAACATGACGGGTTTGTAGCAGAAACTCGAGAAGAGCAGCCCAGCCCCTTCTAGGACTGAGATATGGCAGTGCGCGTGCTGTTCCTTGCGCACGATACTATGAAACTCATCTTCACAGAGGCATATGCCCTATAAATTAATACGAGCTTGTATTTTTATAGCACTGGCAGACAATTTGATCACTCCATGTTCCGAGTTGAAGGTGGAGGTCGCTGCCCAAAGTTTCATAGACTGTTGTGAGTAATTCAGAAGCACAATGATGACAATGTGCATGGGTTTTTTGCAAGCCACGTTTTCTATTAATCACGACTAATTAATAAATCACCTGGAATGCACCTGCATTGACTTTGTTTGACCGGACAACGGACAGGGTAACAATACAAAAAAGATTAAATATTGTTGTCTTTTCTTTGCTTGCCTTGTAAGCTTAATCTAACATGTTCGGGCTAGAGTTATGTATATATGCACACACACAGGTAGGGCTGAAACCATAATTTTAGCATTAGGACGGTCAGCATGAAAGAAATTAGGTAAACTTGAAAGTAAATAGCAAAGGGAAAGCCACATATGTAGGTGATACGTGATTTGAAGATCAGATACATGCATTTCTCCTATAATATTGAAGGGTGTAATTGAAAACATTTTAAAGATTGTACATGGACTAAATGTCAACTTTTTATAAATTGAGGGTGAGATTTAAGAAATCATAAGAAATTAAAAATTATATATCCAATTGTATAAACACATCCAACTACTGTTTGATATTGGACTATCATGAGATGTGCCACCAGTGAAATTACTTTAACTATTTAATAATCTATTATTGTATTGCCTGAACTAAAAATATCATTAAGAACATACATAACTTAAATTAAATATTTTTTAAGAAGCCAAATGAATGGTCAAGAAATTAATTATTAATTTGAAAAACAGATAAATATCATAAAAAATACGAGTAAAAATAAATAAATAATGATAAAAAATTTTCATAATTATTTCTTAACTAAATGGAATCGCTAAATAATTTAGCTGAGATACGGATTCAGTATACTTAAAATAAAATAATTATGGTTAGATAATTTTAAATTATTTAAGATTATTTCTGTATTTATAAAAAAATAAAAAGACTTTCATGTTAAAAAACATCGCTTTTCATGCTTTTTTAAAATAAAAAATAACATACCTTCGATCAAATGCTCAAAAAGTTGAATTTTAAAATCCTTATAAAATACTTTTTTTATACTCTGCTTTAAAGTATAGTTGCAATCCATAAGTGATGACATTGAAGAAACTAAAATAACATCAGAATGAAACTGAGAAATCAGGCTTTCTTATTGTTAAGCTGAGGATGCAGTTTACTGTTCAATTTGATGTATATAAAATTAAAGTGAGAAATAACTAAAACTGAGAAATCAGACTTTGTTTTTAAGTTTGTGTGTGCAGCAAGCTGTTAAACACATTGTGCAAATATTAAAGTGTGATCTTGGCATCGTTAAATCTTTTTGTGGGCATGGGAGTCTCTTGTATCAGTTTTTTTTTTTATTCGGATCATGCTTGAAATTGTATTTTTTAAATTTTAATTTAATTTATTTATAATTAATTTATATATATATATATATATATATATATTTAGATTGTTTTGATGTTGTAATATTAAAAATAATTTTTTTAAAATAAAAAATATTATTTTAATATATATTTTTAAAATTATATTTTAAACCATAACGGCTATTATATTTCCATATTCTCCCTTTAAACTAGCTGTTCGAAGTCTGAACAGGAAATTATGGAATTTGCTTGAAATTATTCTGTACAATGCATTGCCCAAACAATTTGATTAACCAGAAACGGAGGCCTAAGTCATATCCGCATCTCATTAGAGATTTGGGTCAGAGTTTCTTTATAACTATAAAAAAGAAAAAAAAAATTTGAGGATTAGGATCAACTCGGAGAGTTTAAGAGAGAGAGTTACGGATTTGCAACTAAAAGTGGAGGATCAAAACTGTGATGCTGCAACTCTACTCTAATTCTTTTGATCCTCCGAATTTAGTTGCAAGTCCAGGCCCCTTGAACATGAGGCCTAATGAGGAATTGGAGAGTTAAAGAAAGATATGAACTCCAGGCCCAGTATTGGAGACCAAACTAGAAAGGTTTTGTGGGGCCAACTTCTTTTTGACACCGACATCACAGAGCTGCAAGCCCAAGATTAATAATTACCGGGTTACAAACAGTGAAACGACCGATCTGAGGTCAAAATTCAAGAAAGTTGGATTGCCGAATACAGTAATCACTCGGAATCTTGACCGCACACAGCTTTCCAGCTGAAGTAATACTAGTTTTGGGAAATAACAGGTCAAATTGAAGGCAAGAATTCCTTTTTAGACGTATTTAATTCAAGACAGCACCTTCGTGTATACTGATGAATTTCGCTTATGTGCGATAATAATTGATTTTCAAATGATTTTTTAGTTAGAAATATATTAAAATAATATTTCATGATATATTGATATAGTAGATACATAACTTACTTTTACAGAAGCGGCCATGAAAACCTAAACAAGTAGCCATGGAAGAAAGAGAAGAGTACCTTCTAACAGCTTCTTTCCGCTAAAACCTAAAATTTAAACACTTCCTTGATGTCAACGTTCAGTAAGCCGGCCATTCTATCAGGAAAAAGAATTTACGCCGCCCTATTGCAACACGCTTTCTCAACGCCAAAAATTGATTTTTTTTTCCCTTGTTTTTTCTTCCCTGTCAAGCCATTTACACCTCTGTTTTCTTGTTTTGCTTTATTGGCTTTCAAGATTTAATCCAAACGAGTCCTTCAAAGTACCATTATGGACAAAATAACATCAATGGTCTACGTCCATATATCAACAAATTAAGAATCCCATCTCATCATCAATTTCTGTAATGTATAGCTCCTCTTTTTAATGGAGTAACACAACATCAGCAGAAGAACCAACCGATTATTATCTAGACACATTCGCCGAAGGTAATCCATACGCAAGCCAAGGTTTTTATGGCTTTGGTGCAAAAACTCACGGGATTTTCGCGGTCTATTAATCAAGGTCTTGATAGTAAGGGATTGAAATCGGTAGAAGGTAACAATCATGAAAGGAAGCGTGTTGGTCGTGATGATATTGAGTCATCTTGAATTTCAACAGAAGAGAATTGTCATTGGGCTGCTGCTGGTGGCGTTGAAACTGTTATGACACCAATTCTTAAAGCACTAAATACTCGTTCGGTACCTGTTTCATCTTTCTTTGAACTTCTTCAGCCATGTTAACTGAGATGCTTCCTGGCCATGGCTCATAAGATAACCTCTTCAGCCCAAAATGTCTTGACAGGCCAGCTTTCATGGGCTTCGTTCTGATGTTTTCCTTCCTTGACTTTGTTTGGGCCCCTTGGGGGTATAAACTAGCAGCCTAGTTCAAACCAGGCCCATTATAATGAGATAGGGTTCATTAATGATATGGATAGGACCCATTAAGTGCAGAGCAGCAATGAAAGCATCTGATCCTTTATTGCTGTGTCCATGATTTGCTTTTACTTGGTGAGATTCCTCCACGTCCCAACAACTACCACTTATATCATATTAAAGAGAGGGTTATCCTTGCTTTTAAATATTTTTT
>Ga0325400_1007358_pt1 | contig 10523 bp, 4 predicted proteins | sample PopdelMetagenome_2_FD_205662 | JGI IMG/M metagenome (GOLD analysis project Ga0325400, IMG submission 205662) | Populus deltoides microbial communities from Bellville, Georgia, United States - Xylem-PdKOR-R1 | ecosystem: Host-associated > Plants > Phyllosphere > Stem > Wood/Secondary xylem...
ATTAATTTTTTTAATTAAATTGGAGGAACAACATGTCTATTCAAAATCTTTAAAAAAACTATCACAAGACACATTGTTTGTAGTAGAAGAGAACACGCAACCCACTAGTTCATTTTTTTGCCACATTTAGTGGCCAAAAAGTTGGGTTAGACCTCAAGCACCCTTAAAAAAACTTATTTTTTACTAAATAAACACATTAAAAGCCTCATTAAACCCATTTAGAGTCTTAAATAATAATTTTTGAACCTTGATCTACTTTGTTAAGAAGGATGACAAGCGAAAAACACCTCAATAGAACTTTTCTCATTAAATAAAACTCATTGACACCAATAATGACTTTTTTTAGTTTTAGAAAAGTGGTCCCACAACTTTCTCTCTTATTGTCATTTTCCAATGACTTTCTCTCACCTCTCTCAAACAAGGGGCTGAGAAAATAAAAAAAATAAAGTCCTGGACCAAATTAATAGATAGGAAAACTCAAAGAACCAATAAGTAACTTTGAAAAATACCCAAGGAGAAATCTAGGGAAAAGCACGAGAGCCATTTTTTTCATTTTTTTAAAGGCTTGACATTTCACTTCTTTCTCAATTTTAGTCCTTTAATTTCTAATCTCTCTTAAACTATAAAACCAAATTATTTTATGCAAAATCGAGGACCGATCTAATGCTTAGATTTTTTAAGACCATGATAACCCTATAGAATGCAAATATAAATAAATCACAAAGCCCAAACTCTAATAAACACAATATGAAAGGACTAAATAGAAAAAAAATGATAAAAAAGAAAAGAAAAATAAAGGACAAAAAACAAGTTACTGAGTGAATTTGTGCTAACTTGTAGTAATTTATAAGGGAATGAATAGTAAAATAAAAATAAAAAATAGATTATTTTTTAATTAAAACAAGAAAACTACTAGACTATCAATAAATAGACAGTTAAAACTATTAGGCTAGGATTTGATTCATTATATTCAAATATGATAAACTTAAAGACGAATAGTTCCTCCATGACCATATTGTTTAAGGTTTTATAGTGGAGTCGTCATACAGCAACATGCACAATTAAAGTGGAAGGGAAAAAAATCAAGGGATTGACAATCTAGTAGCATGCTATTTAGCATGGAAGAATATTATAAGACTTTGGATTATGGTAAGAAAGTTTAAGGAAAACTTATATTATACATATTAAGTAGGTTGAGGAACTAAAAAAATAAAAAGACACTAAAAACTGTAGGAAAACGGTTCATTTTATAAAAAACAAATTAACGAAATACAGACCAACAATTATTCCAAAGATAAATAATGTTATATGAAAATTTAGGCACAACAAAGTATTAGCGTAAAACAATAGATATAGTTAAAGAGATGAATTAAGCATGGCAATGTTATCCCTCTATAAAGATATAGTTACTACATATACATGTAAATACTACATATACATGTAAACATTTTATAAATCAATATATAAAAGAAAATTTACTTATAGATTTGTTGATAAATTATAAACTTCAAGTTGTAGATTGAAGCAATGATCAATCCTATGACATTAAAACAATTTATTGTATGTCCTCTAGAGCTTGTTATTGATTGTAATATTGTTTCTTAAGATTTTGTAGATTGTTGTGTAAGAGAAAAATTAGAAAAGGACCTTGCAATTTTAGAGGGCACGAGAAACAATCCTTTGCATAAGCTCTCACTGATAAGAATGATCAATAAATGGTCAACCAATGCAATAGCATCCTTTACTATGTCGTCAAGGCTAACAATAACAAATTTGCAAAGAAAAATCAATGCAACCAATGAAAAGTATAACAATTTTCAATTTGATATTTGTTGGATGAAGCAATTGAAGAAATTGTATTCTATGTCTAAAGCGTAATACAATAAAAAAACATGAATGAAAACATGAAGTACAAAAAAAATTCAAAAGCTTCTACAAACCAACACCATGCCAATGATGTCCAACAAATAATCCATTGCATTGACAACAATATCAATTCAAGTCCTTTGTCTTTAAATCTTCACCATTATTTAAACATGGACCTTGCAATAGCAATATGGAACAAACCTAACCAAACTGCATAAGGAGAATAAAACCCAAGGACATAGCCCCAAATAAAACCATGGCAACTATAGCTGCAAGGGAAAAAATGAAAAATAAATCTATCCAAAACACTAATCATGTCAGACTTTAGGGACTGAAACAAAAAATGATAGTGATGTGAACAAGCAATTGTGAGTGGAAAAGCATGGCATTAACGGGGTAAATGTATGAACTCTTTTAATTGTTTTTTTGTTAATATTTCCTTCTTCGTATATATAGAAATCAAACATTAAATTTTGCACATGATCAAACTTCCATTGTAATTTATTGACCATAAAATACTTGAAAAAAAAATAAATGGGAAATGTTAAGTGAAAGAGGAGGGTACAAATTAGTTGTCATCAGTTGTACAATCTTGTGAACTAATGTTTGATTTAGTTAGGTCAATGATCAATAAGAGCATGTCATGTCAAGAATGGTTTGCTAGTAAAAATTGATTTTATCTAAAACATTAGCCAAATAAGTTAAAAATATTGGTGGAATAGCACAATTTTAAAAAAAAAATAGTCAAGCAACATAATTTTAGCCTATCATGATTCACAAATGTAACATTTCATGGATGTCGCGATTCTAAAGTATGATAACTTATCATTTCACATCTTAAAATTATGACATATAATGAAATTAAACCCCAACCTCCTTTCTTCTCCACTAACAAAAATAGACTCTCCCTCTCTCTCTAAAAAACCAAGGGTCAGCCCCTTTCCTTCTCTAAAAAAAAACCTAAAAAATGATTGGTTTTTATCATAAAACACCCAAAAATCACATCCGCTTCATCTTTAAGCCTTAAAGAATGTTTATCCCATTAGAAACTGTCGCCCCAGCTATTACCTCCTCTCCCCAACCATAACCACCACACAGCCACCACTTCCTAACTAAAAAGTAGGGTAAATATTCTACATTACTATTAATTTTATGGGTTTTATATTTAATTTGTGATTGGTATATTTGTGATTAAATTATTGTTTAGGTTTAGTTTGATTTTATTTTTTGATAAATTAGGTATAGATTAAGTCAATTATGATTGATTTCATGCAATTGAACATGAAAATGACATGAATTTGGTTGAGTTTTGAAGAATCTTATGTCATAGTACATGCCCACTTGGCTTGTTGATACTTTTATCTTGTGATTATAGGAAAACACAAATCAGAGGACAAATTTGTTGGCATTGTAAGTATATTTAACTTTAATTAACACTTTCTTTACTTTATATTCAATGTATTTATGTTTTAAATTATATTATAGGATAAGGTTAAGATATATTACCAAAAACATAAGTTGATGAAACTATGTGATTGAATTAAGCTATTTTTGTTCTAAGCATAATGTTTATACATTATTTGCTTGAAACACTTCAAGCTTGATCAATAATTGATTAATGCACTAATTGAGCGATGAAAACATGAGACACACATGTTTCACCTCAGGAACTTGGAGATGACACCTATATTACAGGATATAATAGTTCTGTTTGGACTTCTTATCGATGGACATGCAATAACATCTAATGGAATGTGTAATCTAGTTACGCTATGCGAGCATGTATTTAGAGTGACACCCCTTCCCACTGAATTGAAAGAGGGTAGGATATGCCTTAAATGATTTGATGAGATATTTGTCACACCATTAGATGATGTTGACGACGAGGTCTTTGTGTAGGTATGCATTAAATTATGACTTTAATATATTATATATTTTTGAATTATTTTTTAATCTTGTTATGATCATTGAAAGATGATGCAGGTATGCCAGCGCATATTTATTGCATATGTTTGGTAGCATTCTATTCATAGATCTTACACATGTATTTATTTGATGCTTCTTGAGGATTTTAATGCGATCTCCATAGAGAGCTGGGATTTTGTTGTCTTGGCATGTCAAATGGATAGCGTGTTGCATCCATGAAGGGGACAAAACAAGTTGGGGGACATTTCTACATTTACAGGTATAAATGAAACAATTTAAAATTCGTATTTACATTTACATTTCAAATCTTTGTAATAAATGAAAAACAAAACCACTCATATGTTTTTCAAAATAGCTCTGATCCTAGGAGCATCTTAATATGGCTGACCTTAAATTCTGAGGAAGTAAGTTATGAATGTCTAGATTATATAAGTTACACTTCAACTCCTATTAGGTAATGCAATGTTTAAAATAATTATATGCAACTATATTGTCTACATATGACTTGAAAAAAAAGCTAATAGGCTTGTGATTTGTAATTTTAGGTGGTATGCAATTAAGATATTGATAATAATCTTACATATGTATTGTAATTATATGGGAGTGAGCTAGGTAGGCAACATTTTTTCCAGGTATGTGTTAAAAAACATGTGTTGTCATTATTTTTGACACGTGTATTGTAGGTAAATTAGGCTTTGTACGAAGATAATAAACTGATAGTTGCACTTGTAGTTTACATTAGCATGATAGATAAATAGACTGTAGTGGTCCTGTTAGTTTTTTTAGATGATTAGGCTACATTTTTCTAATCGAGTAATGCGATAGTTTGGCTACATGAAACACATTCTGGTTGACATTGATATGGGCTATGAGTTGCGTGCCGTAAATTATCAAGGTAAAATTGACAATTTGACTCGTTAAACCTCCATAAAACTTATATATTATAGTGGGATGGATAAAGTAATGAGGTATTTATCGAGATTCATCATATGATTACATAGGAGAAGTATATGATTTGGTATATTAGTATAACATATCGGGTCATCACACCAGACCCCGTATAGGTTCTTCTACCAAAAGACTTGCAATATGAGCAATATGTGTAATAGATTCAAAGTACTGGAAGTAATTGTAACTTTTTAGAATGAATATATGTTGAATGATGCATTTTATTTATGGAACCTTTAATGTATGAATTTGATGAATATTATGTTGGCTTATTGATATGAGAGGGTTGAGAGGTCACCTTTGTGCTTCTAATTTTGATGAAGAAAATGAAGGATACATTTATGTGTTTTCTTGGTTCACTATTTAACGTAATGCACCTGCAAACTTTAGAGAGACGTTAACTCTTGATGATTTCGTGGTTGAGAATGAGGTCACTCAGATAAAAAATAGTCATGTTATTGATGAACCTGTCCATCTAGTAGAATACAATAGCATAGATAGATAGACATGTTTATATGCTATCTATGTATTTTATTATGTTAATTTGTTAATTATGAGTTTTATGTTGTGTTATTTTGTTAGTTATGATTTTTTTTTTTATAATTTTAGATAAGGTTAAGGTTTAGTGTTTATGGGTAACTTTATGGGAAAAAGGTGGTTTGGTGATTGTCGCGGTTACCGAATGCGACATTTAAAGAAGTTGTATTTTGAAAACATTAACTCTAAATTTTCTCTAAATTCAAATGAAATTTTTATTATAAAATACATGATAAAAAATTAATTACAATGACGAAACGAGAACATAAATCATAGTTATTATGTAATTCATTATAAATCCAAAAGAAATTTTGATTACAAGCTATATAAATTATAAGAAAATAAACTTTTAAAAAGATATAGTTTTTATGTAATATTGAATTTTATAAGAAAAGAAGCCTAATCTAAACAATATTATGATTATGTCACTTCCAAAAGGTCAATCATGAGTACACAAACCCCACGAATAATTTTTACTTGGCTTAAGTCTTCAAACTGCCTTACTTATTAAAAATATGCCAAGACAAACACGGTAAGTAATTCCCTTCAATAAAACAATTAAATATAAAGGGTGTTAGTATTTGGATGGTTATCGCATTTTCAAAATGCAACATTTAAAAAAGTTATATTTTATAAATATAATATTTTTATAAATGTTGTATTTTCCAAATGCAACTTTTTTATATTTTGTGTTTTTGAAACTCAATACAAACCATATTATTTTATTATTATTGTTTTTGCAGCTGTGTTATTTCATAAAAAAATAATTAAATTCTCTGTAATAATAGCAAAAATATTGGTAAAAAATTGAGTAAAGGCCTGGAAATGTAGGCTTCATGAATCTTACGGATACATCTCAAGGAGCATAATGTGGCAAGTTGACATTTTTGTATGAAATTCAGTGATTGGAAGTCCCTGGTTGGTGATGAGAAATGTCCTATGATCACATGGTGTTGTGTATGGAGACATGCACATAAAGGCCCACTTTGTTTGAGAAAAAACACACACATTTCTCTAAGCCCACTTAGATCAAACCCCATGTTGGGAACACACAGAAGAAGTGCATGGTCTCCTTCTTCTCTCTTTTTCACTTAAAAAAAAAAATATAAAACATCAAGTCTAGTCCACTTATTTCTCCAATGCACTTGTCTTCATCACATCCAACATCTCTCTCTCTCTCTCTCTCTCTCTCTCTCACACACACACACACACACACACACACTCCCCCTGTTAACTTGCTTTTGTGGTCCTTCTCTTTATAAGTCTCTCATCACCATCTCCAATTCTTCACCTCCCTAACTAAGCTAATTACTACATCTAACACATTCCTTCTTTCTTTACTTTTCTTCTCATCTTCCCTTACAGCCGATATACCTTCCCATTTGCTCTTTTGGGTTCTTCAACACTCTTCCTTTTACCAAAACCAGCTGGGTTTCAAAAACTTTGAAGCAGACGTGCCAAATTTTTGTTTATAGGCTGCAGGCATGTCTAGCAGAAGGTCAAGGCAGTCTAGTGTTCCAAGGATCACTGATGATCAAATCATCCACCTTGTCTCCAAATTACGCCAGCTTCTCCCTGAGATTCGTCAAAGGCGCTCCGATAAGGTACTTTAACCCCCACTCTGTCTTTCACTCTCTCTTTTATGACAGTGAAGGAAGAGAGGGACATGAAATCTTGTAGGGGAAAGTAGGGTGGAGAAATACATGAGTAATGTTGCACATGATGCATGTTCGACAAGAATAGTGTATTACAGTTATAATAATTGCACTCTCTAGACATTTTGAACTATGACCCGGCCATCAAGGAAATTATTTTCATAGCTATCCAAGTTCTCTTTGACCTTCACAGTTTTCGTAGTTGGATTATTGGACCGCCCAAAGGAAGAGCCGAATAATACATTTTATGGTCTTATAATTGACTGCTGTTTTTGACAATTTGGTCCATACCCTTTGGCTACATCATGTCAATGTTATGGATAAAAGTAGTAATTACTAGTTACTACTATATGGTTTAGACTAATATAAATAACACGCATATATTTATGACAATTTGGTAGTTTGCAAGACATTTAGGATTATAATCTCTCCAATAATAATGTTAATTAATAATTAGCAAGGGTTTATATATACTTGTTCTTGAATGATATGAATTTTGACTTTTTTAAATGTATGATATGATATGATATGATATGCAGGTATCAGCTTCTAAGGTCCTACAAGAAACTTGCAACTATATCAAGAACTTGCATAGGGAGGTTGATGATTTAAGTGAGCGATTGTCTCAGCTTTTGGCAACAATTGATTCTGATAGTCCTGAAGCTGAGATAATAAGGAGTTTAATTATGTAATAATATAATCAGCACAGGTCCTTGGGTTAGTTTATATATATGTTCTCATTTTAATGTACTTGTTAGTAGGTTTTTATCGTTTATCGACCAAACAAGGGTTAGCATATGCATGCATCAATTTTAAGATATGCCATATGAGATAGGCAATGTAATTAAGTTGTATAATAAAAGGGAATTGCACTAGCAAAGCCAAATTTATGCATAATCTATAAAGAATATGGGATTTGAGTTAATTAGTTATATATATAAAAGGTTAATATTAAAATACAAGGTTATGTTTAGAAGTGTGTTTGAAGTTACTTTTCAAATTGTTTTTATTTAAAAATATATTAAAGTAATATTTTTATTTTATTTTTTAAAATTTATTTTTAACATCAGTATATTAAAATGGTTTAAAAATATAAAAAAAATAATTAAAAATTAAAAAAATTAAAATTTATTGAAATTTTAGTGTAAATGGAGCCGGGGTCTAAGTTTACATGAAATATATTTCGAGTAAAACTTGTCCATCTTTATAGATAGACACTAGTAACATAATACATATTCATCGGGTGTCTTTGTCGGTAAGTAGGGGATCAAGTGGCACATAATGGAAGCACAAAACCTAAAAATATAAATTATTACCGGGTACTGATTTGATAGAACATCAATTAATTCATTATTTAGTTAATTAAGTGATATATACTGTAATATACTCTGCCAGGTTTTTAGTCCATTCGCTTTTTAGTTTCTTAATTTGTTATGTTAGTAGCGGGATTTATTTGTTAATTAGTATTCATGCCTTAATAGGATACTGGTTGCGGGAGTTCCAGAATTCTTCTGTGGAATTTTATAGGAGCAAAACAAAAGAAATTATACTTAAGAAAATCTCGAATTTTACTATTATGTAGATCTTAGCTTAATAACCTGATTCCATGAAAAGAAATTTTGAAAAATAAATTATTTTTTATTTATGGTAATGCTAAGTGTTATAAAATCATAAATTAAGTTATTAAATGATAGTTTAAAATAAATTTATATTATTCTTTTAACATTCTTTTAATAAAATAAAAATTTAGGCTTGAAACTTTATACTTTCATATGTTTACTATTATCTAGTGCCTACTTTTTTAAAATTAATTAAAAAAAATAAAGATGATAATATTTAAATTTCTAACCATCTACTCATCATCAAGATTATAAAATACCAAATACAATATTAAAAGCTTAAACTTTTGGACATAAATAATTTTTAATAGGATATCAAAATCTTAAAGAGATCAAACATCCCAACAAAAATTAAGGAGCCAAAGCAACTTGGTTACAAGTGAAGGAAAGTGTTAAAAAAATATTCCACATCTAAAAAAATATAACAAAACAAAATAATATAAAAGATTGATAATCACTTAATCACCACAAGGTTTTAGTCTTTCGAATAAAATTCAAACTCAATTATAAAATTTTAATGTGGAATTGTTCCTTAAATTGCTAATTTGAGGTTTCAAGAAAAGTTCACAACTTGACCTAACAAGAACCTTACCTTAAAGAACCAAAGTTATATTTAATTGATCATCCATACCCTATGCCTATAACGAGATGCGAATAATAAGTATAAATCACAACAATGTTGATCAATCCTTCAAAGAGTTTGCATGTTTAATCAATAACTTAGTTTGAAAATTACTCAACCTCACAAAGAGAAAAAAACATACAATATACGACAACCTTATATAACAATTCATCAACTTCGTAAAAATCCTTACGTAAGAGTATTTATATGTAAACCCTAAAACTAATGGTTCAAACATACATCTAATTTAAATAAAGTTCAAACTAATTAAAATCAAGTTTAAATTAATAAAACAATAGTCTAAGATTACTTTTCATTGTTTGCCACATATGACAATAAAACATATCCAAGAAAATAATCGTTAAAGAATCCTTACTGAACAAAAGCCTAATGCCTTGTAAAATAAGAATAAATTTCTAACCAATAAATTTTTCTCATTTGATATGAAATCCTTATAAAATAAGTAAGTCAAAGACTACCACATAAGTTCTAATAGCATTGAAAACTCCTTGTAGTGAATGAAATCAATAAAAGGAAACAATGTCTTTTTTTGTTTTTTGTACTTCGTTGGCAGATTCTAGGCCTAACTTTAAACATGTTGTTTTCTCTTGTCCAGATAAATTATGAGACTTACCATATATTTTTGGAAAGGTACAGATGTCTAGTTTCTAATCCAATTTGAATCACATCTGAATGCCTCCTATAGCTTCATATATGATCCGAAAGTAGATAAAGGTCTAGATTGACATATTTGAACCTTTTTAGCCTAAAGTCTCTTAACTTAGCCCATTGAAATCTTCTTGGATCCACTTTATTTTGGGCTTTAGAATAGTCCTAATAGACACTCTTAATGGATCTTTTAATGTTGTAGCCAGGATCACATCATCCCCTCTCTCCTTAAAAGGATTCGACCTTGAATCATTGCTTACATCAAACAGAGAAAGATTAGAAACATTAAATATAACACTAACATTATATTCACTTTATAGATCCACTTTTGAAGGGATTGACTCCTTCAAGGAATCTAAATGAATCATCTCCTCTAAGCATCAACTTTCTCAACATTAAAAAAATCTTTGTTTGCGTATATGCATACAAACTCAATCTCCTGATTCAAAGACATCTATTTTTTTTTGTCTTTTGTTTGGTTGGAATGCATACTTCTCATTATTTTTCTCAATATGTTGTTGTACTTTATTAAACAATGCTTTCATCACCTGTACTTTTTCTATTTCTATTAAGTCAAACTCTTTCATCAATAAGTAAAGAAATTTAATCTAGCAGAGTTAAACCATAAACTATTTTAAATGGTGAATAATTTTCCAAATGTAATAGATTAGCATACAACAA
>Ga0325400_1007360_pt1 | contig 10522 bp, 6 predicted proteins | sample PopdelMetagenome_2_FD_205662 | JGI IMG/M metagenome (GOLD analysis project Ga0325400, IMG submission 205662) | Populus deltoides microbial communities from Bellville, Georgia, United States - Xylem-PdKOR-R1 | ecosystem: Host-associated > Plants > Phyllosphere > Stem > Wood/Secondary xylem...
GTTGGCACAAATACTAGCATTATCAAGAAACTTGGTGAACGACCTAATTAGGTAGAATACTCTCCGATGCATATATAGTAAGATGTTAAATACCATCTAAATACAAAGTAACTGAGAGATCTCTTTATTTCAATTCGTGTGATCTAATCATAGGTTAGGTATGAACCATCACGTTAATTTGTATGAAAACTTCGTGTGATCTAATCTATTTTAAATAGTAAAATTATAACATTTTTTCTTAAATGTACCAAATGCATGTGAATATCTTATTCACGTTAAAATTATAACATTTTATTACCTTTAGATTTAATTTCAAGATAGAAATCTTTTAAATTCAATTTTAATGAATAAAAAATTGAAAATAATAATAATTAAACACTATAAAAATTATATAATATTTAAGTTAAGTATTTTATGAGTACGAAATTGTTTAATATTTTTGTTCAAACAATTATAACAACTTGGATAACACAAATAAAATTATGATAATATAGTCAAATCATTAATTATGTATAAATAATTAAATAAGTAAAAAAAAATATAGATTTATGCAATTATTCAGTCCTTGCACACAAAGTAAATTAACTAGATTATTGGTTTGCGCTACATTACAGGTCAGATAATTTTTTTAATATAAGAAAAACATCCAAGCATAGCTAATATTTTTCTAGTAGAAAAAACTAATTGTGAAGAAGTGGACTCCATATAACTCGATCGACTTGATTAGTCCAAAAACAATCTGGATAACTGACAAAAATATAATTTGACCTAAAACATTTCAAGATGACATCATTTTTTTAAATATTGAAATGACAACATATTAGATCGATTTGACTCAATTTAAGTTAACTTTTCAAATCCGTAACCTGGATCATGAGACCATGATAACCCTGTATAAAGCAAATCAAAACAAATTATAAAACTCAGTTTCCAATCAACCCAATGATGAAATAAAAAAAAAAAAACTCAAGTCAACTTGAGCAAACCTGCCAAATCCATGACTCAGGTCATGAGACCAGAATAACTTCATAGAAAGTAAATTAAAATAAAAATCTTAATTCTCAATCAACCTAATATTGAAAGAATAAATTGAAAAAAAGTCAATAAAAAAATAACACAAAAAATAACCACAATCAACTTGAATTATGAGACCATGATAATTTCATAGAAAGTAAATCAAAATAAATTATAAACTTAATTCTCAATCAACCTAATATTGAAAGAATAAATTGAAAAAAAGTCAATAAAAAAATAACACAGAAAACAACCACAATCAACTTGAGTCATGAGACTAAAATAACCTCATAAAAAATAGACAAAAAAAATAACAAACCTGGGTTAATCTACTAAGCCCATAACCCAAATAATGAGATTGTAATAATCCCATAAAAAGCAAATTAAATAAATTATAAAACTCAATTCCTAATAAACTCATTGTTGAATGATAAAATTAAAAAAAAAATTTTAAAAAGATAATAAATGACCTGACCTGCTTAGATTAATTAGCTGATAAAACTCGTGAGACTAAAATAAACTTATAAAAAATAAACCATAACAAACGATAAAGTTTAATTATTTATCAATTCAATGTAAAAGTTATTGAAATTTTCTTAAAAAGTATTACTTAAAAAAAAATCTTTTAGTATTTGAACATCCATGTCCACACTCTGCTTTCTTCCGGTGCCCGAATAAACATAATTATTTGGATTGATTATTTGGTTCTAATGTCGATGTCAATCTTGACTTGATAAAAACTCTTGTCATGCCTTTCTCTCCTAGTTCATTTTCATGGCTGTATCTTTTGGTTTTTTAACTAGGAGTCCCACTCAAGGTTAGGCGAACTAGTGGCTTCAAAACTCAAAGCAACCTGCATGCAAGAGATTAAAAAGGGAAAACAAATCAGTATCTCCAAGCAAGAAGCATATGAACAATCAAAATCAAATAGGAAAGGTGCCTGCCTCCTCCATGGGCATTTTTTGTCGATCGTCCATCAATCCCAATCTCGCAAATGGTTCGCGATGCATGAGCAAAAACATGACAGTCGTCTTCCATGTAAAAATGCAAACAGTAAGAACTTTCTAAATCCATTCCTTGCACTTCCCACGTAGCTTCTCAGGAACCTTTTCTTTTGCAGGAACACTAACCACCCAACCTTGCCTTCGTTGATCCTTTTCTGTAAGAATGCTGGTCAGAAATTCACTAATATGTCTGCACACCACCAGAAACAGTGTATCAACACAAAAAATCATAAAACAGAGAAGAACATCGCATGCTTGAACAATAAGTAGGCATGTTTACGTGTACACAAAGCAAAAAAGGTATCGAAGGTATGCAAAAATGCCGAAGCGTTGTTCAAGAACCCTTAAAAGGTTTTGTTTTGACGAACGAAAGAGGCGATGGGTTAAAAAGCCAAAAACAACATGCACAATTAGCAATGCCGAAAAAAGGATTCGAAAGATGCATTGAAAGCTTAAAAAAACGAGTTTTTCTTTCAACCTAAGAAGCTACAAAGCAGAAAAAAAACATGTTGAGGAAAAAAAAGGTGCAAAACCATCTCAAAGCTAACAAAAAGAAGAAAAAAAGCACAAACTAACTTGTTCTTAGATCTGGCAAGAAAACAGTGGAGAAAGAGGCATAGTCATGACCAGCAAAGAGGACCTCAACTGCCAGCTGAAATGGCTATCATTGTTTAAGTTTTTTTGCAAGTACGCTGGAAACCTTAGTAAATAATTTCAAGAAAGAGGGGCGGCAACGAAGAGACTAAACCTGTGAGTGAAGAATAACGAAAAGGTGCCCAAGCTCGCATCGAAGCCAGGAAACATGAAAAAGGAACAACAAAACCAAGGGAAAAGGCAGAACCACAGCCATCATGCTTGAACAATAATTCCAAGGTTTCCAACCTTCTTCTTCTTCTTCTCCCTCTTCAAATTCTTGTTTCTCTCTCTAGCTGCCACTTTCTCTCTCTTATTTCTTATAAACCCTTGCCAATAGATCCTTCCTTTCACTCTTTTCTTCCATCATTTCACTTAATCTCTGCATTTTTAGTGAATTTCCTAAGGAAATTTTTGAAAATATGAAGGAGAGATGCTCCCTCTCTCTCCAAAAAAATCCATTGCTGCTGGAAACAGCCTCTTGTAGGCTGATTTTATGTTTAATTATAGTTTTGACCTCTTCATTTAATATTTCTTGTATTTTTCGCATAAATTATATTGTTGCTGCCTAAATAACAAGTTTTTATTCTATACTTCAATTGACAATCCAGATATGATATCAAGTCAAGTACATAGTTATCAAACATGACTTGAGATTTACCGGTTAAGAAATGAGATTCCAGGCTTTAATGTTTTATGTGTCAACACATATTAATCCGAAAAAATTAAAAAAAATTAAAAAATTTAATATTTTATATAAAAAAATTAAAAAAAAATTCATGTGAATATAAATTGTACATGTTATAAATAATGAAGTTTAAAAGAATATTTTAAAAAAATTTTATCTCACATTAAAAAAACATAATTTTTTAATTTCTTGTGAACATAGAGTATATATACTAAAGGGCTTCAAATCTTATATTAAAAAAATAATTTCTTTTTTGTGAACATAAAGTATATATATTAAAGAGTTTCAAATCTCACATTGAAAAGATATTATGTTATCCTTTTAAGTTGAAATATTTAAACCAAAAGATTTTTTTATCCCACATTGAAAAAACATAACTTTTTCATTGTGAACATAGAATATATATACGAAAGGCTTCAAATTCCACATTAAAAAAATAACTTTTTTCTTGAAAATATAGAGTATATATATTAAAGGGCTTCAAATCACACATTCAAAAGATATTATGCTATCCTTTTAAGTTAAAGTTTTTTATCCCACATTGAAAAAACATAACTTTTTTCTTATGAACATAGAGTATATATACAAAAAGAGCTTCAAATCTCACATTGAAAAAATAACTTTTTTCTTAGAAACATAAAGTATATATATTAAAGGGTTTCAAATCCTACATTGAAAAAACATAGTTTTTTTTCTTATGAATATAGAGTATATATACGAAAATACTTCAAATCCCACATTGAAAAAACAACTTCTTTTCTTGGGAACATAGAGTATATATATTAAAGGGTTTCAAATCCCACATTGAAAAGATACTATGTTATCTTTTTAAGTTGAAGTGTTTAAATCAAAAATTTTTTTATCCCACATTGAAAAAACATAACTTTTTTCTTGGAAACATAGAGTATATATACTAAAGGGTTTCAAATCCCACATTGAAAAAAACATAATTTTTTTCTTGTGAACATAGAGTATATATACGAAAGGGTTTCAAATCTCACATTAAAAAAATAACTTTTTTCTTGGGAACATAGAGTATATATACTAAAGGGTTTCAAATCCCACATTGAAAAAACGTAATTTTTTTCTTGAGAACATAGAGTATTTATACAAAAAGGTTTCAAATCCCACATTAGAAAAATAACTTTTTTCCTGGAAATATAGAGTATATATACTAAAGGATTTCAAATCTCACATTAAAAAAATAAAATATTTTTCTAATATTTATATAGTGAACTTTAAAAAAATTTAATAACCAATTAAAAAATATATAAAAAAAGAGGTGTAGAAGAAAAACTATACTTGAAAAAAAAACACCGGGTCTCGTCCGGGTTCTCCCGAGTCATGGATCGACCTGCTGGGTTTTGCCGGGTTGTTGCACTAGCTGGTCTTTTAACAAACCCGGACTCGTCCAGCCATCAAGTTGACCCGCGCGGACCGGTCCGGGTTTAATAACTGTGGTCAAGAGACTCCGCCTAAAAGTTATATTTGATACTATAAAATTAGTTAATTTGTGAATTTTCATTAGAAATTCAAATTTTCTTATTTATCTATTGTATAAATTATTTTATTGAATCCTTGGAATCATTTTCTTATCATCAAATATATATATTTATTTATTTATTAATTATTTCATTTATAAACTTATTATTGTTTAGCAGTAACATTATCGATTTTTAACTGTGATTTACTCTCACTACCAGAAAATTAGCAAATACAAATAGAAACACTGACAAAAATTTTCTGTCGGTATATTACAGTGATATTTATCGACCTAATTTTTCCATCACTAAAACAATCGTAAACACCGATAAGAATTTTAATTTTAGTCCCTTAATTTTTCAAGATGTGTGTAAATCTACATTTTAGTCCCTTAATTTTAATTTGTTTTACATTTGATCCCTTTTTTTTTGGGTTTTTAGTTTAGGTCCTAAATTTTATTTATATCCCGTGTTTTAGTTTTTATATCTTGAAAGAAAAGAGAAAAAGTCATTGAAAATATTAAAGGAAAAAGAAAGTTATTAAGTGGTCGGATTCTGATTACTAATAGCTTTAATTTTGGTGTTTATAGGTTTAATTTTGAGAGAAAAACTCAATGAAAGTAGTTTTTACCTTCAATGATGATAGAGAATTTTTTTTCATGTTTTGGGTGGAAAAAATAATTTAAATATAAGTTTTTTGGATTTAAAAACTTAGATTGTGATTTTTTAATTACCAGAGCTACCTTTGGCAATAGAAAAAGATTGCTGACAAACACGTATTATCTATTATGAAAGGTGATGCATTGTACCTTTTTAATTAAAAAAAAAATAAAAACCAAATACGAGAGCCTAGGTTTTTAAGTCCGTGAGTCTAAGTTTTCATGTAAGATAAGCATGCATGTCTAGCCCATACATGCTTGACGTTTTTTTTTTTTTTTTTTTTGCATTTTATAATTTAATTGTTTTAAAATGAATTTAATTAAATAATGTTTAAATAATTACTCAATCATGTAATTATTTTAAATAACATTAGTTTCTTTCAAGTAATATTAATAATTTATTTTTAAATAATTATATATGAACTAGATATGCATAATTTTCTAAAATGCAAATATTTTTTAAATTTTTATTGTAAATATTTTGTATAATTTTTCTCAAATTTATTATTTTTATATTTTTCTAATACATCCACACCAAAATTATTTAATTCATCATGTTTTTTTTTTATTAAAACCTATTTTCAAAATTATAACTAAGTTTTTGTTTAAAAAGACTTGTGGTAATTATTTTATTTTTTAAAAAAGAGCGCATTAATAAGGAGACATGTTTCCTTTTTAATATTTATTTCAAATCATTTGAATATTTGGGGATGTTAGTTTTAATTGTTTACGGTATACATAGCTAAAGAAATATTTTTTTTATGTAAAAAAAACATAGAGAACTTATATTATATTTTTATAATTTATTGGTTTACATAACATAGAGAACATGTATAAGATTTTTTTTTTTATAATTTATTGGTTTATATAATATTTATTTTATTTTATGGAATAAAATTATTAAATTATTAATTCTTAATTAAAAGTATGTATTTACAATAAGCGCACATTCTTTTCTTTCATCAAAGACTAAATTGAACCAAGATAAAGGGTTAACAGCAGGAGGAAGGACAGGCGAGCACAAAGAAGGTCCAGGGACACAATCGTAACTGTGATAGAAGAAAAGGACAGCTGTAAGTTTGTTTCTAAAAGAAGAGCAATGCAAATACGGTTAACATATTCATTTATCAAATCGTAGATAACAGATTTTTATTTCCTAAAATACTTCTGCCTCCATTTACTATTGCATCTTATTATTCTTTTATAAAATTAGAGAGTTGGCCTTCTATCTATGGTGGAAAACGCATAGCAATACAAAGCTAAGCTGGATAAAGAGAAGCAAAGCAAGGCAAAGCGCCCCCCCCACCACTCTCCCCACTCTCTCTCTCTCTCTCTGCCCTGCTCCTCTCTTCTCTCTCCTCTCTTCTCTTTTCATTTTATTGAGGGATAGGGTGCAGGTAAGGTGGGGGAGGGGGAGTAGAGTTCACGGTGGCGCACCCTAGCACCAGGGGCCTAATTGTGCCCCCTGGTTCGTTTCATGGATTCTTGTAGTCGCTTCGTTCTCACGGTAATACTACTTTGAAAGGAAAAAGGGGGGGGAGAGAGAATCGAAAGTTTCCTTTCATTTAATCCACCCATCAACTGCTGCTACAGAGAGTGTAGACCAAGCAAGCCTGGCGGACCTCAAGGGAACCTTGGCGTTCCTTCGATCGTCCCTTATCTCAATAGTGGCAGATCGGTTCGATTTCAAATCAAAGAAGAGGAGGAGGAGGAGAGGGATTTACGGTGCGAAAATGCTTTGGATTCTACGATTTTCAGGCTTCTTCTCTGCCGCTCTTGTCATGATTATACTCTCTCCGTCTTTCCAATCCTTCCCTCCAGCTGAAGCCATTCACTCCTCCAATCTCGACGGTCATCTCCGTTTCCCCCTTCTCCTCTCCCCAGCCGATTCCCTCACCCAACTATCCTTCCGAAAATCGACTATATTCCGCAATGCTGATGAATGCGGCTTCTCCGACCACCAAAGCAGAGGCAAAACCAGTGTCTGTGATCCTTCATTGGTCCACGTAGCGATTACTCTCGACGTGGAGTATCTTCGTGGCTCAGTTGCTGCTGTTCACTCAATTCTGCAGCACTCAATGTGTCCGGAGAATGTGTTCTTCCATTTTTTAGTATCTGAGACCAATCTGGAATCCCTGGTTCGATCCACTTTCCCTCAATTGAAGTTCAAAGTTTATTATTTCGATCCGGAGATTGTTCGCAGCCTCATTTCCACCTCAGTTAGGCAAGCGCTGGAGCAGCCACTCAATTACGCTAGGAATTATCTGGCTGATTTGCTTGAGCCATGTGTTAAGAGAGTGATTTATTTGGACTCTGATCTAGTTGTCGTTGATGATATTGCAAAGTTGTGGACTACTGATTTGGGTTCTAGAATAATCGGTGCTCCGGAATATTGCCACGCCAACTTCACCAAGTATTTCACGGCGGATTTCTGGTCCGACAAGCGGTTTTCAAGGACATTTCGGGGGCGGAAACCCTGTTACTTTAACACTGGAGTGATGGTGATAGATCTGGTGAAATGGAGATGGGCCGGGTACACGAAGCGGATTGAGAGGTGGATGGAGATCCAAAAGAGTCACCGGATTTATGAACTGGGTTCGTTGCCGTCGTATCTTTTGGTGTTTGCGGGACACGTGGCGCCGATTGGGCACCGGTGGAACCAACATGGGTTAGGTGGTGATAATGTGAGAGGGAGTTGCCGGGACTTGCATCCGGGTCCGGTTAGTCTATTGCATTGGTCAGGTAGTGGAAAGCCGTGGCTCAGGCTCGACTCAAAGCAACCGTGCCCTCTTGATGCACTGTGGGCACCATACGATTTGTACGGACGCCCACCTTGAAAAACTCTACTCTACTCTACTCGCCGGTAAATTAATTACCCTTCACTTCAGGAAACTTTTTTTGTTAATTTATTTATTTCTTTTTTTTTTGTTTTATAATTTCTCATATTTTGGCATTTGTTCTTCATATGACCTCATTTTTTTTTTTTAGTTTTAATTTCAAGTCATTTCTGAGGCGATTTGTATTCTATTCTATCATTCCTGCCTTTGAAAAATAAAAATAAAAACAAGAGGGACATTCAATTTGTTATGGTGGTGCATCTTGGTGTGTAGTTAAAAGTTGCAGCAATTTGTGCAAAACAGAACATATCTGCTAAAGAAGAGGGAGAAAGCTGTCCTCCTCCTATGGAGGGAGACAGTTCATCTTGAATGGAATAGACAAATAGTAGCTGTGAAGTGTCCGAATTGCGTGTTTTAATGCCATTAAATTATTAGATCAATTGCAAATTGCAATTGTAAATTTGTTCTGTGTCGGTGTCGGTGTCGGTCTGGTCTGATCGGGCACCATTTGCTTTGTTTAATTTCCTGTGAATTTCTTCTCTTTATTTAGTACTCACTTCCTTTTAGTAGTGCCCGTGAGGTTAGTGTTGAGACCGTGAGAGTCAGAAGGTATGGGGTAATGTGGTGCACACTTGACACTGCAAAGGGGGTTAGGAGGCTGGACTTCACGGAGGGCGGCTTTTGTCTTCTTTTCGGACGAATCGGAAGCCATGTGAGTAAATGTATAACAGTGCTTGGGAAAGGGACTTGGAATAGTTTTTTTCCCCTCTTTGCACCCCCATTTTTTAGAATTTTTGTAGAGACACTCTACTGGTGGCAATGAAAGTAAGAAAAGGGAAGAAAGAGACATTTGAACGATAAGCTTCCATGCGTGTAGGTGGAGTGTAATGAACCAAAAAGGGCAGGGGCATGTGAGCCAAAACTTGTTTGCTAGGCGGCTGTCCATCTTGTGTAATGGCCAAAACGAGTGCCTTGTATCCAAACCAAGGGAGTGGTGCCGGCCGTCGGAGCTAATTTGGAAGAATTTGGAGTCAAGTTTTTATAGTAGCGAAGTCCATGGGCTGTATTTTGCCTTGCTTTGGTGGCAGCGGCGGAGGACTCGTGAACCACCTCTCCTTCCTGCCCCGTTGCGCATTTTGGTGGCAACCACGTCTTATTTCTGTATGTTTATTTATTTTTTTAATTTTTGACAAGTCGACTTGAAGAAATGTATTTATAAAAAAAGCTTGGAAGTTGGGTGATCAAATTTATTTTGTGGCATCGAAAGAGGGACCCATATGTCATTGTTGCGTAGCAAATGTCCAAAGTAGGGATGGGGGACCGATTCCTTTTGCCCTGGCATCACACGTGGCCAGTTGCCTGGCCTCTCCTGGAATCAGCTGGTTACATGTGGTTAGTCCAACACCATTATTGGGTTGTTTTTTTTCTTTTGAATCTATCGTATTAAGTATGGAAATAAATTGGGTATTTCCATTGTAGGCTGCCCGTCTGCAGAAGAGATATTTCTGTGTACATCATTGTATAATACCAGCAATGCTGATTAAGACTTGGCAACAGCCTTGAGTGTTTAATGAAATCACAGAGAAGATGAAGCTGACTTTGATAATTTATTTAGATATATAGTCTATTCAATGGAGATTTGACATGGTCAGATGGTTCTCCAGAAGAGAGGAAGTACGTGTTCCAGACCACGTAATGCACGAGATTTTCAGTATTTATTTTGCTTTCGGAGGTGGTAGGTTGGTTGTTCATGTGGGTGGCATGGAAGGTGGATGCGTGCTTTATTTTTTTTGAAGTTCAAAACAAAAAGAAAAAAAAAGGGAGCAATCTTGCATGCTTCGATCGAGGTGTAGAGAGTCGAGAGGCTGTTGAAGGCTGATAGCATGTCATGATCAGTCGGTCCACGCATGAAAAATACATGGCTACCTTCCGCGTCCAATTTACATCCAATGAGCTCAACATAACACTCAAAACAAGACAAAGCAAATCGGTCCCTTGGCATAATCTATAATAAACTTCGACTTGATGCCTCACGACATTGTCCAGGATGATGGTTACTTTGAACAATAAATGATTCGCAACATTACTGCCGACACTAAACAAAGAAAGCAGCAAATTTTAGAAGGTATACGCTACATTTTAGAAGGCTGGTTTTGCAATGATGTCTTAAAAATCCAAATAGTTTATGGATTAATGTTTATATCTT
>Ga0325400_1007364_pt1 | contig 10518 bp, 8 predicted proteins | sample PopdelMetagenome_2_FD_205662 | JGI IMG/M metagenome (GOLD analysis project Ga0325400, IMG submission 205662) | Populus deltoides microbial communities from Bellville, Georgia, United States - Xylem-PdKOR-R1 | ecosystem: Host-associated > Plants > Phyllosphere > Stem > Wood/Secondary xylem...
GCTATACTTGCTAAAGTTTGCTGCTGGTATTTCTGCCTGATTGGTTGCCTTGGGACTACTAGCTTTGCCTTTGCTTTGCTGCTTGTTCTACTGGTTTTGTTATGGTTATATTTTGTGTGGTCTGGATCCTAGGGTTGTTTCTTAGCTCCGGTGGCTGGCTACTAGAATGTGACCTGGAATCACCATTATGGTGTTGTTGCTGCTATATGTAAGTTGTTTGTCGTGCTTCTTGAAGCTGCAGCTGGGTTTGCTACTCCAACTAATTGCTGTTGGAGTCGGTTGTTTATTGTCGCCTGCGAGGATTTGACCTTCTGTTGAATGTTCCTTTCACTAGCTTATTTGTTGAAGGGATTTTTTGGTTGAGGCTTGCTCTTTGTCGCCGCTATCGCGGTCATTTGTACTGACAATGTGGCTTTTTGATGGAGAGCATGTTTGTTGCTCACCTTGATGCTATTATTCTACTATAGACTTTGTGGATCACAACCCGGCTGTTTGGTGATGTTAGTGTCCTACTAGTGCCTCATATTGGTTCACACCCTCTGATATTTTTGTTCAAGATTGTTGCTCCTTCGGGGAGCCTATTCCCCTTGGTCTCTCTCACTGTCCCTCTTTGGGTCTATTAGGTTTGGAGGAGCTATCACCTGCCCATTGGTGCGGGTTTCTTTGGATCTCTCTGTGGTGCTCATAATGTTATTCTTACTAATGTTGGTTGCTAGCTGTGCTTGATGGTTGTGCATGCCAGGTGTTTTTTTGTCTCTTCATCTTTGCAAAATACACACTTACACTGAAACACATTCTACTTTTAGGAAATCTAAAAGCGGATTATCCATAAAATTATGAGCACATTACATTGAGAATGAATGGTCAAAGTTTGATAAGTACATAATTGCAATAGAGGAAAATGAAAGGGAAGAGAATGATGTAAAATAACTCACTAAGCTACTAGAACAATTAGAGTGAGCTTGGAAATCGATATAAGAAGAGTTAGAGACAATTAATGTCAGTACAGTGTAAGATAAATGAGAATTAAAAATAAGGACTCTAATCACTATTAGCAAAAGGGGAAAACTTGATCTCACTACTATGCAAGTATACTGATGTGTTTGCTTGGTCCAACACATATATGCTTGGTTTAGATATTAACATTATAGTACATAAGATGCCATTAAAAGAAGGAAGCATACCTGCGAAGTAGAAACTACAAATAACTTGTTCGGATATGGTGCTCAAGGTGAAAGTCGAGATAGAAAGGCAATGGGATGTTGGTTTTTTTGAGGTGGTTAGGTGCCCACAATGGGTATCTAACATAGTAGTAGTTCCCAAGAAAGGTGATAAAATTAGAGTATATGTATAGTACAGGGATTTAAATAAAGCAAGCTTGGAAGACGATTTCCTATTACCACACATTGATGTCCTGGTTGATAATGTGGAGCGAAGCTCAATGTACTCCTTTATGGATGGTTTCTCTGGGTACAACCAGATCAAAATGACCAATGAAGATAAAGAGAAGACAACCTTCATTACTCCGTCAGGAACCTTTTGTTACAAGGTGATGCCATTAGGACTAAAAGACATTAGGGCCATTTATCAAAGGGAAATGGTAACTTTGTTCTATGACATGATGCATAAATAAATTGATGTGGATAATATGATTACTAAATCCAAGAAAAGAGAAAACCATTTTCAGAATCTGAGAAAGCTGTTTGAAAGGTTGAAAAAGTATCAATTGAAGTTGAACCTCGCAAAATGCTCATTTTGGGTAAAATCTAGAAAACTATGAGGATTTGTGATGAGTAGACAAGGTATTGAATCGACTTCGATAAAGTAAAAGCAATTCAGGTTATGCTGACATGTAAGATAGAAAAAAAAAAGTAAGGGTTCTTAGGTTATGTGAATTACATTGCTTGGTTTATATCTCAAATGACAACAACTTGTGAGCCAATCTTCTAACTCCTTTAAAATAAAAATTCTAGGGTATAGAAAGAGGAATGCCAAGAAACTTTCGATAAAATCAAGCAATAGTTCCAAAATTCACCTTTGTTGGTGCCTCCCGTTTCTGTCAAACCATTAATTCTATATCTGACAACAACTAAGAAAGCAATGAGATGTATACTTGGGAAACATGATGAGTCTGAAAGAAAAGAGAGACCAATCTATTATATGAGTAAAAAGTTCATAGATTACGAGTCTAGATACACAATGGTAGAGAAGCTTTGTTGTGCACTTGAATGGGCTACATAATGACTTCGACAATACATGTTGTATTACACTACATGGTTAATTTCAAAACAAGACCCTCTCAGATATATCTTTGAAAAGCCTTATTTATCAAGCAGGATAGCAAGATGACAGGTGTTCCTAGCTAAGTATGACATAGTATACATAACAAGAAAAGTCGTGAAAGGAAGTGTTATAGTTGATCATTTGGCAGACAATGTAATTGAAGATTATGAGCCTTTGAACTTTGATTTCTCATATAAAGATGTGTTAGTAGTAGAAAAAGAAGAAGAATTAAACTAATGGGCAATGTATTTTGATATAGCAGTAAATATACATGGCAATGGAGCAAGAGTAATGATAATTCACCCTAACAGAAAGCAATACCCTATTTTGAGCAAGTTGCAATTAGAATGCACCAATAATATGGTTGATTATAAAGCTTGCATTCTCGAATTATAAGCTGCATTAGAGTTAAAGATAAAGAAACTTGATGTCTATGGAGACTCGATGTTAAGAGTAATAATTCACCAAGCAACTCCCTAGGAGATGGCTAAGTACCCAAAAACCCAAATAGATAACTCAACCATTAAAGTTTTTTCTGTAAAAGCTGCATGAAACAAAGATAATAAAGTTTTCATGAATCATGAACTCACAAAACAATTCCATGCAAATTGCTACGATGATGAGGTCAAAATTTATTAGTTATGATCAATCTTGCTTGAAATAAGGAAAGATTATTCTTTGATACCCCCTAGAAATAAATATAGCAATTGTAGTTCCAATTCGAGCCAAAATAAAGTTTTTTTTTATAAGATAACCCTGGCTAGGATTACACCCTACATTAGGGGCCAGTATTAGAAAATAATGATGATGTGGTTGGAAAATCCATAAAGAGTAGAATACCTATGAACGGAATCCGTGATTGAGGCTGCAAGCCCAACAAGCCCAAAAAAGAAGAAGAGGGGCTTTGTTAAACTAACAAATCTTGAAAAGACACGAGTATCTAAAAAAACAAGCAAAGGCGTCTCTTACAACTTCAATGAACAAAGAAAAGGAAAATTATTAAGGAATTTACAAATGAAAGAAACATGTTTGGGTTTTCAATCAAGGGTTTGAAAAAAAGAAGGGCATTGGGTAAATAGATTTCGAGAAAGAAAAGTCAATTAGGTATTTGATCAAAGATATAGAGTGAAAAGAAAACCTAGAAAGATCCTATTGTCTCGACTCCTAAAAATAAAGGACTTTGATAGCATATTATATGGTGGAAGAATAACAAAAGAGAATGAAAGGGTATAAAGGAATGGAAGTGCTCTGAGACCCATGAAGACCCTCAAACACCATTTGAGCTTATGAATTCCTTTTCTTTAGTAGCCATGAAACTCAGCCTTTATTATATACCTTGAAACTCTATTCTAATTAAGCAACCGAGAAAGACTGATAAATACGGTCTTAAAACATAAGGAACCATTCACAAGTCATGGTAAAATGAATAATTATTCGTCTTTATTAAGAAAATTCAAACACAAAACTTCAAACAAGTATTTGATCCTTTTTTAACCTAGTGCAAAATAGACCATCTTATAAACCAATCACCATGATAAAATATCTTTCTTCAAAGACTAAGTAAATCTTGTGAAATCCTTGTTAGAAAAAACACCGTAAAATAAAACCCAAACTGTGTGTCACATGTATTTCAGGAAAGCACATGAAAAACAACATTGTCATAAGGCAAGGATTTCTAATGCATTCTCAATTAGGATGGTATTAGTCATGGCCTAAATACTCTAAAAAATGAGAAGGCTACAAAAATAGCTTGATGCTTAAGATTTGAAAGTAACTTGCACTGACTTACTTGGGTAAACTAGAAGATGAGCTAGCGAAAGTGACCACCTCAAAAATTACAACCCTCAGCAATCAAGAGAAGAAATTGAAAATAGATCAATTTCAAAGAAGCATGGATATTTGCTAAAGTTTTTTTTTAAAATATAAAAAAGGTAGTTCACCCGTGAAAATAGACCAAATTTTGAATTTCAAAATGGACAGGTCGCCCGTGAAAATAGATCAATTTTAGCGAAGCATGCAAGTTTTTTTTTGAAATTTGAAAGAGCAGGTCACCTGTAAAAATAGGCTAATTTGTTTTGAATTTCAAAATGGGCAAGTCACCTATAAAAATAGACCAATTTCAGGAAAGCATGGATGCTTACTGGAGTTCTTTTGAATTTTAAAATGGGCAAGTCACTCATGAAAATAGATAAATTTCAGGGAAGCACAAATGTTTGCTGAAAATCCATTTGAAATTAAAAAAAACTACATTGCCAGTGAAAATAGACTAGTTTTTTAATTTTAAAAGTAAAGTCTATGGATGGGTTGATCACCCAATAAGTTGGACAAACACCTTTTCTTTACAAGCTCATTATGCAAAACTTCGATGAAATTTTGCTTCATAAACATTATAAAGAAGGGTCATCTGTTGATATCCATTTTTACCCCACAAAAAAATCAAGAAAAAAATTAAAAATAAAATAAAATCCAAAATACAAGAAGATACACATGAAAAAAGCCTAGAAGATGGTCCAAGTTGATGGTGAAGGACCAAAATGAAAAGTGAAAAGTTGAATGTACAAGATTGATAAAATTGGTGACCCAATTATGATTGACAAAATACCCATTCGGTAAAATATTTGTATTTGGGGTAAAGAAATACAAATTTAGATGAGTAAGGACTTAATGAGTATTTTGAAAGGCTTAATTAATTTTATTAATAACTTAATTGCAAGGAAAAATAATTTTTTGTAGTCAATTTGGGTGTTAATTAGAAGAAATTAAAGTTTGGGGGTTGAAATTGGATTTTGAACAGCTTAATTGGCCAATTTAGGGGCTTAATTATGAAATAATTAATGTTTGGTAGCCAATTAGGTTTGATTGAAGAAATTAAAGACTACGAAACAACTTGTAAATGGTGCATGATTTTGAGGGTAGAAATTGGTTAAATCAATAGCTAAATTAAAGAAAAATAAAAGTTTGAAGGTCAATTTGGGGGTCCAACTGGACACATTAGAAACCAACAACCAGAATGAAAATAGTGCTAAAATTTGAGGCTGATGTTTGTGTCTAGCGGGGATTAAATTTCATGCAATTAAAAGTTTTTGTATCAATTAAATGTGCATACACCACAATTGGATGAACAGAGACTAAATTGAAACTTTGCTAAATTCTAAATTAAAAACCCTAAATTTTATGGTTTAACCCAGACGATACATTGTTCAGCCTCTATTAATCTTCTTCCTTGACAGTTCACGATGATTAAGTTGGCACCTTCCAAGAGCTCGTTATGGAATTCTAAACCTCAAAATGGTATACGGGATTTTGCAAATGAAAGAGGAACATCCCCTCTACAACCTCATTTTCATAAAATTAGATGTTTATATCCCAATTCTTCCATAGAAATCCCCAACATCTTGTCCCTGATCAGCCATCATTCAATTTTCATATTCTGGGTTGATTAAGTTGGCACATTCAAGTGAGTCAATGTGAAGCTATAAACCTTCAAATTCAGCAATTTTAGATCCAAAAAAAGATGTACACCCCCTTTACCAACTTCAGGTAGTCTTCAACTACGATGACATCAAAATTACTCTGACAAAATCTCGAAAGTGACCAACTCATTCAGGCTTGACTAAGATACTCATTGGTGTAAAACCACCTAAGCTTTTTATGTGTTCACACTTCAAAGCTCCCATAAGGTTCTTATAAAGGTACATAAATCATTCCTCTAAGATCAAAAGGTGAAGAATGCATACATTTGTCTCCAAGCAAAGAAAAACCACCTAGGTTATAACCACCATTGCAAAAACCATTGAAGGATAGAGGTTCTAATTGTGAAATTTTATCAAGAACTCTCTCACTTTGATCAAATGACTCATCTTTGATCAATCTTTAATGAAATCCATCAAAACAATGCTATAAATACCCTTGGAAATTCAAGCTGAAGGGAAGAGAAAAAAAAAGGAGAGAAATACTAAGAAAATATCCTAGTTGTGAAGGTTTATGAGCCTAGCATAAGGGTTTCTTTATCTTTGAAAGGGCGACAAGTTTGTGAAAACAAAACTTTACAAAGAAAAGCAAAAAAGGGTAGTAGTTGTTTTAGGGGTTTGGTGGTACATTTCTTAACCTAAAAGTGAAGTCCATGTGGCTTGTTTGAGTTGATTTTGATTGTTATTTAATTTGTGTTTATGTTTACAAGTATGGAAATGTGCTTGGAATGCTTGAAAAGTAGGGAGGTGATTGTTTCTTTTTATTTTTGTAGTTTTTGATTCTATAGTTGATGTTGTTATCTAAAGCGTTTTAGGATGTGTTTGATTTTTTTTATGTAATAAAAGCCCTTTAGTTAAGTTAGTTTTTGATAAAATAATGTTTTGTTTTCTTATTTTTGTTAGTTCAATTAGTGCATTGATAAGCTATGTTATTAATCTTGGATTTATAAGGCTTTGGGCATGACCAAAATATGTTTTGAAAATCATTTTTAAATCTAAATTGCATGGATAAGCTTTCTATTTTTATTTGCTAATTTTGAAAAATGGGATTTAATGCATGTTTTCCATGATTAGTTGTTTTTTGTTATTTATTTTAATTCAAATGTATATGACTATGACCATGTGGTTTGTGTGAATAAAAAAGATTTAGTTTTAAGGTTTTGTATGCATTTCTAGGTTTGATAGTAGGTTGATGCATTTCTAGGCAAAATCTAGATTGATGTTCTTTATATTCTTTCCAAGAACATTGCCTTAGCTACAAGTTTTTGACCTTTTTTATTTCATTTCTTTGCATCTTTATAATCGCATGACATCATTAAACAATAATTTAGAGTTTTCATGCATCAATTACTAATTTCTGTGAGTTTTAATCTCAAGGTTTTGTTTTTTGTATCAAGATTTTTTTTGTCAAATAAAATTAAATTTTCAGATGATAAATTCTTAAACAACTTTATATTTATCTAACAAAATTCTAAATATTTTAGAATAATTTTATTTTATTATTTCTAATAAGAAATATAATTCTAGGTTTGATAGTAGGTTGATGCATTTCTGGGCAAAATCTAGATTGGTGTTCTTTATATTCTTTCGAATAACATTGTCTTAGCTACAAGTTTTTTACCTTTTTTTATTTCATTTCTTTGCATCTTTATAATCGCATGACATCATTAGACAATAATTTAGGGTTTTCATACATCAATAACTAATTTCTGTGAGTTTTAATCTCAAGGTTCTGTTTTTGGTATCAAGATTTTTTTTTTGTCAAAACAAGATTATTTGGTGATAATTGCTGAATTTTCTTGCTTGATTATTGATCCTTGCATGATCTACAACCTTTTTGTTCCATTTATTTCATGAAATATGGTCTGGTTTAAAGTTCATGTTGCTGGAATAACTTTGAATGTTCATCTATATTCTTCGTGTTCTATGTTTTTTCTAGGATGTGATCCATTTTCGCTAAAATTTTTGAGTTTTTTGTGTTTTTGACAAGTTTAATATGTTTTGTTTTTGTTTTTTGCTTGTTTTCATGTTAGACCCATGTCTTTGGTTTGGTTCATAGTCAAACCAAAGATTTCTGGTCAACTTGGTCAAATCAACCCGGTCATATCAACTTAGTCGGGTCAAAATTGAATCAATGCCTAAGGCTTTGTTTGGCTAGCAATGTTTTTGTTAAAGATTTTTTTGGTTTAAGGGTGTGTTTGGCTAACACCCTTAGGCTTGTTTTGGGGAGTTTTATTACAAAAATGGGGTTTTGCCAAATAAAGTTAAAAAAATAAAAATTAAAAACAAATTATAAAAAAATACTTTCTTTTTCTTATATATGGCCAAAAATCCTTAAAATTATTTGAGCATTTTTTTTAAATATATATATATATATATATATATATATATATATATAATACTTTGGCATGTTCTAAAAAAGATATTGCATGGATTTTACAATAGGTTTGTAAAATTCCAAAAGATTTTGGTCTATATTTCAATAACCCTAAAATTTTTAATTCTTGAAAATTAATAGTCGACATTTTGGCATAAATGTTGGACCTATAAGTAGACTGGTATTTAAATATCGATAATCGACTAGAAAATTTTCAAAATTATTTTAAATATTCACCAATTTAAATTATGAGTACCTTTTACCATAATATATGCGTTGTGGAGAACCTTTCACCTTCCAGGACAGGTAAACTCTGTCAGGGCACCTACATGGACCATTCCCATAAAAATTTATCTGGACATACGAGCCCATAATAAATTCAAAATGCCAGATTTATTCATATAAGTAAATCTTTATTCTGATCCATAGATAGACCACCAATTAATAACTAATCAAAACCTTTAAACAGATCTAGACCACACAATATAGATTACCTCAGATAAGGTGTGTTAAGGATGCTAATATCTTTCCTAGCCACAAATAGTCCCTTACACTTGGAATTTCTGATAAGACCAGTATACGCAGGTCTCCTAGTGACCTTAAACTAAACAAATAGATGGTGATTCCTTGACCCCTATGACGTCTCTCACGTCGCGGCCTCACATGCGACAAGTATAACATGAAGGTTGTATGTTCTTTGTAGAAAGGGAGATTTGTGTCTTCTTTTTGTTAGTCCTAAAAATTTTGGTGCAACTTCTACTAAGTTCTTAAAAGGAGTAGTATCGACTTTTAAAGCTTCATTGAGTCCTTCATCAACTAGGTAAGAGCCACTTATTATAACCATGTGATAAAGAATAATGGTTTATAATCCTACCTGTATAGGAAGACGTTTTTATATTTAGACCAAAACAAGAAAAAATGCTATCAAAAGCTCTTTGTTGGATTTTGATAACTCATGATAGTTGAATCACATAGAAAATCTACTAACATTTATATTATTTGTTAAAATGATATTGTATTCTCTTTAACCATTTAATATAATCTATGTGAATAATATTTATTTATAACAAGATATTTCTTTTCTAGGCATTTAAACTTACATGATCATCTTGAGAAAGGGATTTTTTTTTCCTCTTTTAATGTCCAAGGCAAAGTGAAATCTTCCTTATTTCAAGACATTTTTTTTATAAAATAGGCCTCAAGATGCTTTCCTTTTCTTTATTACTCTCAATAGCATTAATAATAGATCATTAAGTATGAGAAAAATAGTTTATGAAATAATAGTGGTGGACTAGGATGGTTGATTTTGAAATAAAACTTTAAGTTGTCATTCTAAGCTTGGAAAAAGGGAGAATGTTTAGGATATTTTATTGAATCTTTGCAAAAACATATCTAAGGTTATTAGAGAATTTAGAGACTTTTATGTAATTTTAGAAATCTAAATTTTACATCTAAAAGCCAAAGCAAATATAATTTTTAAATTAAACTAACTTGCTAAAGGTTTAAAATCATACTTTAATTTTTTAAAGTTAATTTTTTGACCTAATAAAGTGTTGATTGTGTTCAATTCAATTATTTAAGTCAACTTAGTTTTTATCGAATCAATTGAGATTGAGGAGATTGATATCATAATCATTCTAATTGTAAGTCTAATTCAAATTAGATCTCAAATCAATAGAATTAGTGCTAGTTTGGAATAGTTATCAAAATTTAAAATTTTTTAATTATTTAAATTAATTTTTTAAATATTTTTGAATCGTTTCAATATATTAATATCAAAAATAAATTTTAATAAAAAAATATTATTTTAATATATTTTTAAATATAAATTATTTTAAAAAATAACATTTACAACTTTCAAAAAAATCTTTTAATCAACAACTCGCATGACAAGGATGGTTTAACAACCGAAGAGTCACTTGGACTTTTAAGAGTTTTTATATATATATATATATATATTTTTTTGATTTACGTGAGGTGTCCGGGCCAGCTTACGCGCACCACGACTATTCCCCACGGCCCACTGGACATCCTGCAAGCCCAGGAGCAGGTAAGGCACCGCGGGGGTGACAGGCGTACACATAAAAGGTCGAATCCGGGAGAAGAAGCGGAACAAGTTCACAAATGACCACAGCAGCTACACCTTCAAGTGCAGAGTTTTTATATTTTTATTGGCTGAGAGAATGCTCTAATAAGTCCAGTTTTATGTTTTTTTTAATCTAAAAAAAAATAGGTTACAAAATTTGAGAACCGAGTTTTTGTTTGGTTTGCTTTGGATAGATTTTGATAACTGAATCGTAATCCGAATTTATGCAACTCGAGATCAATGCTCAAATGTTTATCCGGTAATCATCATCCTCAAATGTTTCTCTTGTGTCGCGATTAGAA
>Ga0325400_1007367_pt1 | contig 10518 bp, 11 predicted proteins | sample PopdelMetagenome_2_FD_205662 | JGI IMG/M metagenome (GOLD analysis project Ga0325400, IMG submission 205662) | Populus deltoides microbial communities from Bellville, Georgia, United States - Xylem-PdKOR-R1 | ecosystem: Host-associated > Plants > Phyllosphere > Stem > Wood/Secondary xylem...
ACCCGGCGTGCTGCAGGAGGTCGTCGTCGATCCGGTGGTCGGATCGGCATCCAGCACCGCGGTCGACACTACGGAGCTTCACCGCGATGCGCCGCATGCGACGAGGCGGCAGGCCATGATGCACATCAGCGCCGCCCTCTCGGGGCGGGCGGCCGAAGAGGTCGTCCTGGGCGACCCGAGCGGTGGCGCCGGTGGTACGGAACGCTCCGATCTGGCCCGCGCCACGACGCTGGCTTGCATGATCGCCGCGTCCTCTGGCCTGGACGACCACCCCGAGGCCCTGGTCTACCTGTCCGCGGCCGAGGATCACCGGCGCCGGGCACAGCTGCTCCTGCTCCCCGAGTTCCGCCAGCGTGTGACTGCTATCCTCCGCCAGGCCTACGAGGATGCCCTTGCGACCGCGCAGGAGTACCGCACGGTCATCGAGGAGATCGCGAGCCTGCTGGTCGAGCGTGGTTCCCTGTCCGGGCCGGAGGTCGAGGCACTCGTCGCCAGGTCCTCTCCGGCGGGACGGGCATGATCCCCGCCCCCGCCGACGGGGACCGCGAATCCTTGCGCGAGGGATCCCGGATCGGACGGTACGTCATCGTCCGCGATACGTCGGGCACCTTGCACGCTGTGTCGCCAGTCTCCGTGTCGGCGGTCTGCGAGACGGACGACGGGACGCTATTGCTGCTGCCGGGAGGGCGGATGATCGCCATCGACCAAGGACTGGTGACCGTGCTGGCGTGGCTCGAAGTCAGGGGGTGACGGACACCATCCACTGGAGGCGAAGGATGGCGCCGAGCTACCGCTAGGATTCGCGTGGGAATTGGCTTCCGACCAGCGACGTTGGCGAGAGGACTCGGAAGTCTGGCCCTCCCAAGGATTCCAGCACCTCCTGCATGCACGAGGCGGCACCCACCACCTCAGCATCCTGCCGTGCTATAGGATGGAGCGATCCAATTCCTGGCCGGATCCCATCCGGCCGTCAGGACGGGAAGCTCCATGCTGGACAGCTCGGCGTCCGCCAGGACCGCGGTGCAGCGCGACCTTATCCGCTGTCTGCTGTCCGACGGATCGGTGCGGCGTTCCTCCGCCCTGCTCGCGGAAGGTGTCCAGCCCCAGGCCCTGGCCGACGCGCTGGATGCGGCCGTCATCGTCCGCTCGGCACCCGGCGTCTACCATCTCGCCGATCTCGATACCCCGCCCGCCCTGCTGGCCATCGCGACGGCCAGCGTCCGGGCGCCCCGGGCCGTGGTCTGCCTGACGACGGCGGCCTACGTCGGCGGCCTCCTCGAAGACGCCCCTTCGACGACGTGGATCGCCCTGCCGCTGGGGTCCCGCACGCCCCAGCAGGACGGCGGCAACGAGCAAGTCGTTCGTTGGAGCTATCGCGGTGCCCTCGAGGTTGGCCTGACCAGGGAGACGATCTGCGGCGTCGAGGTAACTCTCACGGATCCGGCCAGGACAGTCGTCGACCTATTCCGCTACGCCCGGTACGTGGGAGGGGAGGAGACCGCGATACGAGCCGGTACCGGCTTCCTTCGGAGAGGTGGTGATCCTGCGGCCATCCTCGCCACGGCTGATATCCTGACCACACCGGCCGGGACCATGCGGCGCCTGATGACGGTCGCGGAGAGGTGGCGGGCCATCCAGGCTGCCTGACAGGCGCTCATGGGCCAGATAGCCCTGATGCACATCTGCAACACGGAATTATCGCATAAATTATAGACTCGACCTTGGTACTTGCTCCCCGTCACGGTTTCCGAACGAAGGTAACGGGGGGCCGAGATGGAACGGTGTGAGGCAGGGACGGAGATATGGGGGAGACCTTCCCTCCGCTACGGGAGGCAGGGTGACCTGTTCCCTTCCCACGGGGATGATCCCGTGGTGGTGGAGGCCCGTGACGCGCCGGGCATCGGGATGCTGGAGTGCTACTGCCGTGTCCGGGGCGCGGTGGTCTGCATGCACACCGCCGCGCACCTCCACGGTCTCCTGCAAGGTCCGCCGCGCACGCTGTGGCTGGGTGTCCCGCTCAGGGTGTACGTGCCCAGACACGATCCGGCCGGACTGCAGGTCATCCGCTGGAGCAATCGACAGGCCTTCGATGTCGGCGTCGAGGAAATGCCGGTGCCGGACGGCATCGTCCGCCGCACGACGCCCGAGCGGACGATCATCGACCTGGTCAGGTACAGCCGTCATGCCGGAGGTACGACGACAGCCGTCCGGTGCTTGCGGGCCTACATCGGGGCGGGGGGCAGCGAGACGCGGATCCGGGAGATCGCGGATGCCCTGCAGGTGTCGCGCCCCGCCTGGGTTGTGCTGGATGCCCTGCTCCTCGGGGTGGGGGACAGGCCATGAGCACGATGGTGTCCCCATCGGCGGACCTGGCCGTCGTCCCGGCGAGGCTGGCGTTCCCGTGGGCCTCCGGGGGTCCCGGCACGATCTCCCGGCTGGCCCACGGGGCCTACCATCTGCCGGGACATCCCGTGGAAGATTGGATGGCGGACCTCGCCGAGGCCTGCGCCCGGGCGCCGGGTGCGGTGATCTGCCTCGGCTCCGCGGCCTACTTCGAGCTGCTGGTCGACCAGCCGCCTCCACGACCGTGGCTGGCCATCGGCGGCTTGGCCACCACTGACCACGGCAGCCGGGGCGTCCCCCGGACATTGGTGACGGGAGGTGTCTCCGACCTCATGGTAGGGGTAATCAACGACATGCTGCACGGCCTGCCGATCCGGCGGACGAATGCTGCCAGAACAGCGGTGGACCTCGTCCGCCACGCGTCCCGGGTCGGGGGAATGAGGTCGGGTATCGAGGCGATACGGCGGGTCATCGCCGTGGAGGGTTGTGCCGATCCGATCCTCGCGATGGTGCGAGAACTGCGCATCCCGTCGGACGTCAGGCAGACGATCGATACCCTTGTCCGCTTGATCGGGAGGGCGACCGCATGAGGGACGTCGTTGCCTTCCGGCGGACATCCGGGACCGGTCTGCCCGCGCCCAAAGCCCGATACGATCCGGCCGGATTGGATCCGCATTTCCTTGGGGAAATGCGGGAAAAGTTCGATTCATCACTGTTGACGGGGTTCCAGCCCCTGATAAACCGGTCCACGCGATGTGCAATCAGGCTGACACTCCCGTCATCCAGATCCCCCTGGAAATCCAGGGTGCGGACGCACGCGCACAGTTCACGCTCATACGCTGCTCCTGATCGGTGACCGCCTTCGCGGTCCACCATCCAGGTCCGGCGATGATGTCGTGAGCCTTCCCACACCTTTCGTGTTTCTCGGAGCCTGAAGTCCCGCGACCTGTGTCGCGCCTTCGGCCGTACAACCGGGACGCACGAACCAGGGATCTCCGCCTCCATCGTCGGGCAGTCGAACTGAACCCGATGTCGCCCGGAATGGCGAAAGGAGGAGATCATGCGCTCGACCGCGCACCCGTACCGTCACGTCCAGCAGCACGCCTCCGTGCAGGCTGTCCCTATGTCGCCCGTCCTGCTGGGGGAGCGCGGCTGATGCGCATCTCCCGCAAGATCCCCCGCGAGATGATGCCTCGCGATGGCGGCCCCGGGCCGACGCGCCGGATCGAGTCCCGCAACCCACTGCGGGTCATCCGTCTGTTCCCGAGCACCTTCATGGACTGCATGGTCCCGTGTGAATCGCTCGGAGAGTACGAGCAGATGACATGCATGGAGGCCGACGGTTCGGTGCTCCGGTTCCGTGCCCAGGCCGAGGCAGTGACCTGGAACGACGGCGGGACGATGCGTCGGCACACGCCCGATCTCGAGTTGCTCTACGACGACGGACGCACGGTGCTCCAGGAGGTGAAGGCGTTCGCCTCGCTGAGCAAGGAGAAGCTGTCACTGTATGAGCGGCGAGCGGAGATCATCCAGGACGATCTCGCACCCTGCGGCATCGGCTACGAACTCGTCGACAGCACGTCCTCCGAGTTCCGGCAGCGATACCTGACAGCCGACACGGTCGTGGCAGCGGGCCTCGAAGCCATCCCGCGCGGGCTTCCGCACCTCGTGAGAGAGGCCGTCCTCCTGCACGGTGCGAGCACGATCGGGGAACTCGAGGCACTCGTCCCTGGTGCGACGCGATCGCACCTGATGGCGCTGGCGCCGCGGCGGCAACTCGTCATCGCCCTGAACGGAGGGCCTGTCTCCGCCTGGACACCCGTCCGCCTTCCCCATCCCTCGAACAAGGAGACCAAGCGGTGACAACATCCCTCAAGCTGCGCCACGGCAACCACCTTGTCCGAGAGGGCGTCCGGTTGAAGATCCTGTCGCGCTCGAAGGACGGGCAGGTAAACCTGCTCAACGTCCTGGACGACACGCTCTGCTCCGTCCCGGAAAGCACCCTTGTGCGGGAGTACAGCCAGGGTCTTCTGGAGATCGACCGGCGCCAGGAGGAGCTGTCGGAGCGGGCTTCACAGCTGCTCGAGACCGAGGTCGGAGACCTTCGGGAGTCGGCTCGGGCCAAGGCGGAATTCCGTCTTCCGTTCGTCGAGGCCATGCTCAAGAACCGGCGTCGCTCATGGTCGAACGAGGGCCTCGAGGACCTGATCAAGGAAGTCAAGGAAGAGAAGGGCCTTGAGAAGGCTCCTAGCCCCCGGTCGCTCCGCCGGTGGGCGAAGCGGGCGATCTCCCTGGGCTTCGAGGATCTCAGCGACATCCGCGTCCTGGTGCCGCGCAACCATGCCCGCGGCGGAGAGCGCGACAAGTTCGGCGACTTGGTTGTCACTATCATGGACGCGGTCATCGAGGACCTCGTCATGGTACCGGAGCGGGCGTCCGGCTCCGACGCCTACGGCGAGATCAAGGCGCGCGTCAGTGCGAAGCAGAAGGAACTCAGTTCCACCTTTTGCGGCGCTGCTCCGACGCTGCTTCTACCGAGCAAGCGGACCTTTTACCGGAAGCTGAAGTCGGTCTCCGAGGAAGCGCGAACGCTTGCCGTAAGCGGCCGCCTGGAGGCGGACCGGAAGCATTCGCTGGTGGGTCTCGGCCCCCAGGGTGACTCCCTCCTCAACGAGGTGGAGGTCGATCACACCCGCGCCGACGTGATCGTCGTCTGCCCGGTCACCGGAGTCCCCATCGGGCGCCCGACCATCACAGTGGCACTCGACCGCTGGAGCCGCATGATCGTCGGTGTCCATGTCGGCCTGGAGGCGGCGGGATGGCACGCGGCGATGGTGTGCCTCCGGAACACCATCCTGCCGAAGGATCGGCTGCTCGAAGCAGACCCCGAGCACCTGCGGGCCAAGGGCGACTGGCGAGCCATGGGCCTGATGCGGAAGCTGGTCCTCGACAACGGCCCAGAGTTCCACTGCGCCGCGCTGCGGGACGCCGCGAAGCAGTTCGGGATCGGTATCGTGTACTGCCCGGCTGGTCAGCCTCGCTACAAGGGCAAGACGGAACGGCTCTTCCGGCGGATGAACGTCGAACTGTTCCACACCCTGCGTGGCACCACCTTCTCGAACCCTGGACAGAGGGGAGACTACGACTCCAAGGCGAACGCCGTGCATACGCTCCACGAGCTGCGTGCCTACGTGCATCGATGGATCGTGGACATCTACTGTCAGACACCGCACAGCTACACGAAGGAGACCCCGAACGATCGGTGGGACGAGGGGCTTCGTCTCACGGGCGGTGTCCACCTCCCGGGATCCGCAGACGATGTGATGCTCGGACTGTCCGAGATGGACTACCGTCGGCTGACCAGGAAGGGGATCGAGTTCCACGGTCTGCACTTCAGCGACGCGCGCAGCCCTCATCTCCGCGAACTCCTGAACCATCCCGACGCTCCGCGCGCGGTGAAGATCCGGATCGATCCGGAGAATATCGGCCTGCTGCACGTCGAGGACTTTCGCGAGCGGGGCCTCTACGTCCCTGTTCCGTGCACGGACCGTGCCTATGCCGAGGGCATGACCCTGGCCGAGCACGTCATGGTCAGCTCGCGGGCACGTGCCCGGCTCAAGGCCAAGCAGGCCGCGACCATGGACATGCTCATCGCCGCCAAGGCGAGCCTCCGTGCCGACATCGCGACGGTGCGGAATGCCGGGAAGCTCACGTCCACCAAGCTGAACGCTGTCTTCCCCGGTTCCACGGGGAAGGTCACGGACATCGGCGAGGACGGGCGGCCGACAGGTCAGGTGGTGCAGCCCAGGCCCGTCCGTGCGCCCCGCCCCCAGGCCGCCCCGGTGATCCAGCCGCTTCCGAAGGAAAAGTTCAAAGTCATCCTCGACTGAGAACCGACCTACCGACCTACCCCCAACCCCAAAGGAGCACAGTCATGACCTACGCGTCTTCCAACTCTTATATCCTGTCCGGTCGGCTGGACGAGGATGCCAAGCGCAACACGGGCCGGATGCTTGAGGAGTTCCAGCGGATGTATCTCCGGCATCCGCAGATCATGCGCATCGAGGAAGACCTCGAATGCATCCTCGCCTTCGGTCCGCCCGAGGAGGGCGTGGAGCGCCCGGCTCGGACGTACCTGCTGGTCGGAGATTCCGGTGCTGGAAAGTCCACCATCCTGAAGCGCTTCTGGAAGCGGCATGCTGCGGTAAGCGAGGAGTTCCGGGAGAGGATGGACGTTGTCTATTCCGAAGTCCCGGCGGCCGCCACCCGTCCCGGCACCATGCGGGCGATCCTGACGGCCCTTGGGGTCGAGGTGAACAGCCGCGCCACGGAGGCCGACCTGACCCGGATCCTTGTCCATCACCTGCGGGAGATGGGGGTCCGTGTTCTTGTCCTCGACGAGGCCCAGCACCTTGTCGACTCGCAGACGGGGCGCTTCGCCTACGCCACGGCGGACTGGTTCAAGTCCCTGGCAAACTCGGGCATCGCTCTCGTTATCGCAGGGCTGCCCGAGGCTGCCCTGGCCTACGACCAGAACGTGCAGCTCGAGCGTAGGTCGATGGGCAGCCAGCGGCTTCGTGGCTTCGAGTGGGATGGCGACGACGAGGGTGAATGGATGATCCTGCTGGGCGGGCTGGTGAGCAAGGTGCCGCTCGCCGATACCTCCTGCCTGCTGACCGGCGACATCCCGCATCGCCTGCACATGACGACCGATGGCTATCTCGGTCGTCTCGTAGACTTCCTTTCCATGGTCATCATGGAGGCAGGAATGCGGAGCCTGACGGAAGTCACACGAGAACTCCTGATGATCGTCGAGGAGCGGCGGCGCGACGTCCGGAACCCGGACTGGCTCAACGTCTTCGCGCTCGTGAGCCTGGACGGATACGAGCCACCGCTGAAGGACACGTCCCGTCGTACCCGCATCCGCCGGGGGACGCGCCGCCCGCGGCAGCAGGACATCGAGCACCCCGAGGCCGCATGAGGTGGAACTCAGGCTGAGGGTCGGCCACCCGGAGGCCGGAGAAAGCCTTCTCGGCTTTGCGGCGCGTCTCGGGAAGCGGAACGGCTGGACGTCGCTCCAGCCGTTCCTGAACCGCCTTGGCCTCCGGCTTACGTCACCCGCCCTGCTCCCGTTCGATCCACGCGCTCCAGTGGTGCTGGGGAGGGCCGGGGGGCTGGAGGCGCCCGACCTAGTCGGGCTGGCCTATCCGGGCGCAGGGCAGGGGCGGATAAGGTTCCGCTCCCACGCAATACACCGATCGATGGTGGTGACCGGAAGCCGTCGCGTCTGTCCCGCCTGCCTCGCAGACAGTCCCATCCACCTGTCCATCTGGGACCTCTCGCCCCTTCCGGTGTGCCCGGTCCACGACCTCCTCCTGCTCTCCGAGTGCCCTGGCTGCCGGTGCGAACTCGACTGGATCAGCACGTCGGCCGAGAGGTGCAGCTGCGGGTACGACCTGCGGCTCTCCCGTTCCCGACCTGTCGGACCCCGAGTGGCTGCAGCTCACCGGGCATGCCATGTCCTTTTCGAGGGGACGGCTACGGTGGGCGCTACCGGACCTCTCGCCCATCTCGCGGCCGCCGACCTCCTTGACCTGATGCTCCGCCTCGGTGTCGCCGACACCGAGATCGTCGGCGCCCCCCAGCCCACGCACCTGGTCCGCGATGCGGACCTGGTGGCCGATCTGGTCGCGGTGGGCTTCCACTGTCTCGTGCCGTGGCCCACGGCCTTCCAGGACTTCCTCGCTCGCCTTGCCGAACGTAGCCACCGACGGGGTGGCCGCTTCGGGATGCGCAAGGAGTTCGGCCAGGCAGCGGCATGGCTGGGCCGCCTGGACCCGTCCACGGCGGTCGGCAGCCTTATCGGACCCGAGGTCAGCAGATTCCTGGATGGACGTCCGGCGACGGATCCGACAAGGGTGCGGACCGGGCACCTCGTTCAGGGTGCGGGCACGATCACTCTGACGGAGGCCGGGCGGCGTCTTGGCTGCTCTGGAGCCAAGCTGAAGGAGACGCTCCGTCGGGCCGGGTATCCGGTCGAGACGACAGGCTCCGGCTGTCCCGTCCTCGTGCCTCTGGCCACCATCCGCGGGATCGAAGCCGACCTGGCCGACCTGATGGACGGAAGAGAGGCCGCCAGGGAACTCGGCGTGGGCCGCCCGACCTTCCACACTGTGACGGAGGCACTCGGGATCGAGCAGGACACCGGGCCAGCATCGCTACTTCTCCCCGGATCTGCCTGGTCCAGAAAGGCCATGCAGCGGGCGATCGCGGACCGCCTTCCCGATACTCCTCTCGACAGAACAGTGCCCACCATGAGGTTCGGGGATGCCCTCGGGCGTTTGGTCCGGTCACAGATCTCGCGCGAGCAGGCATGTGGGCATCTGCTCGGGGAAAAGCTGGCACCGATCGGGGAGGATCGTCAGGCCAGGGGAGTGGGGCGCCTTCTCTACGCCAGGGAGGATGTGGACCGCCTGCTTCCTGAGCAGGGCGTCTCGATCGTCGAAGCTGGGCGGATGTTGGGTGCCAACAGCGAACTGGCCCACCTCCTCGTCAACCGCGGTCTTCTCCCAGTGGCATCCGGCCCGAGGGGGCGGCGTGTCGCCGAGGCTGCGATCGAGGCCTTCCGCCAGACCTACGTGCTGCCCGGACAGCTGGGGCTGGACGTAGGCCGCCACCGGGGATGGGCAGCAACCCGGCTCCTGGCTCTGGGGTGCCGACCTGTCCTCGGGCCGGAGAGCGGCTCCCGCCAGCTTGTCTTCCTGAGATCGGCCGTCGAAGGAGCCATCAGAAGGATTCGGTAGCCGGGTCCTTGCGCTTGCCGCGGCGGGGCAGCAGCCTCGCGAGGCGTGAATCCTTCGAATGCTCCCGTCCCCCTGCCTCTCCGCCTCGACCCGGAGCCGGGCGAGAGCCTGAACGGCTTCCTTCTCCGGCTCACGGAGCGCAACGGCCGCAGGCACCCGCGAGAGATCCTGGACAGACAAGTAGCCCATGTCTCGTTTCCGGGCTTCGGCACCGATCCGTCATTTGTCGAGACCCTGTCCGTCGTATCCGGGCGTCCCGTCGAGAGACTTCGTCCTCTCCGCGCGGAGAGGACAGGTGGTGCCGAGGAGGCCGGGGCATCGCTCCTGAGGTACCGGGGGCAGATCCTCCGCCCTCTCGATCTCCACCATCGCCAGCGGTCGGTCTGCCCTGCCTGTCTGGCCGGGAGGGTGGTCCACCGCGCCCGCTGGGATCTGCTCGGTCTCGGTGACTGTTCCCGGCACGGAACCCAGCTGCTCTGGCGATGCCCGGCCTGCGAGGAGGCGATCGACTGGGACCGATGCGGGATGTCGACCTGTCGCTGTAACGCCGACATGAGGCGCGCGGAGGTACCCGCGTCCAGGGACGACCGCCTCGCCCTGGCCACCTACCTCGAGGGGAGGATGGAGGGCGAAGCGGTCGTCGCGCCGACGCTGCTGGAAGGCCTCGAACTCTACCGGGCGATCAGGGTGATGATGCTGCTCGGCGCGCTACGCCTTGCTGCCCGCCCATGGGGGGTGGCGTACCATGCCCGCGCCCAAGGACGGCATGATCTCCTCTCCACGGGGTTCGCGCTGGCAGGATCCGCTGCCTCTGACGTCATGCGCCTGCTTGACGGACTTCCCGCCCTCTTCCGGCAGGAGCCGAACGGGATCCTTCACCTGATCGAGGGCTACGGGTGGATGGCGACCTCCCACAACGAGGACGTAAGCCAAGCGGGCCTGGTGCTCCTGGAAATCTGCAGGGAGGCAGAGCGCGCGCTTCCCGTACCGCTCAGACCTCTCAGGAAGGCTTGGTTGCCCTGAAGTGGTATACTCTGGATGCACGCCGGTGCTGGCTCGGATCGGCGTGCTTCGGTGCAGTGACAAAGTTGATGGCAAGACCCTTGCTCCGTGACAATGCTTGCGTCACTGAGAGACAGATCGTCTGTCACGCCGCGACCTTGGAACAAGGACTTAGGTAGATTCCAGGGTCATGTTCCATGGCACCGCACATCCCTTGGTTGCGGGCTATGCAGGGGTGGCGAGACAGGATGTCCCTGCGCCACCCGATGACACCGGATTACAGTTGCTTTAGAGTCGGACCAGCATGATCGCCCTGCCGACATCGCTGGCCGCCACGATCCTTCGCCGAGGTCTCTCGGTGTTGATGGGC
>Ga0325400_1007369_pt1 | contig 10517 bp, 2 predicted proteins | sample PopdelMetagenome_2_FD_205662 | JGI IMG/M metagenome (GOLD analysis project Ga0325400, IMG submission 205662) | Populus deltoides microbial communities from Bellville, Georgia, United States - Xylem-PdKOR-R1 | ecosystem: Host-associated > Plants > Phyllosphere > Stem > Wood/Secondary xylem...
CTTAAGAGAATTTGTTCCATCTCTTAACAAATAGGTATTTGAAATTTGATTCATTTGTTTATTAAAAATAAAGAGGTTGGGTCTTTATCGGGTTGCAGCGGGTCCCGGGTTTGCAACCCCAGTTTTCGTCTTCTTCAGACTCGGTCAGGGCCCCAGATCTCTTGGGTACCAAGTCAACCTGTTAAGCCGGATTGGGTCTAATAACTAAACAACAAATAAATAATAAAGAAGTTTTTGTTAAATTACCAATTTAGCCAATGTTTCTATTTATCTCTTTCGTGTAGTAATTTGTGTGTTGTGGCAATGTTCATAGTTTTAATTTTAAGTTTGTGTGTAGCATGCAATATTATTTTTTTTAGATTGTGTGCAATGTTCTTCACTGAATGTATAATGCATATCAAATTTTAATGCTAAAAGTTTTAAACCTAAACTCGATCCATTTACGAGGATTTTATTTTTTATTTTTGTTTTTGTAATTTTAATGTGAGATCTTTCATGTCAAATGAGGAAGACATGTGATAAACCCAAATTTAACGTGCCTAAAAAACTCTAAAGACCCTTCTCCCTTTGGCACAACCAAATGAATGAATCTTTTTCATTGGACTTAGCCAAAGAAATGACCATCATCCTTTGGACTCAGTTAAAGGAATGACCTAACTCCCTTAGGCTTGGTCAAGTGAATGACCCATATCCCTTGGACTTTGTTAAGAGAATGACCCTTCTTCTTTGGGTACAACAAAAAAAAACCCACCTTTCTTGGGCTTAGCCAAGGAAAAGACTTAATACACTTAGGTTCAGTCATGTGCTGAGCCAAGACAACATGAGCCTGATAAATTATCAGACCCAATATAATTGAGTTCAGCTAAATGAAGAACCTCGTACATTTAGGTTCAGTCATGTATTGAGAATAAGGCAATTTAGGTCTGACAAGTTGCCAAACTTAATATAATTGGATTCAGCCAAAGGAAGGACCTTGTACATTTAGGTTCAACCATGTGTTGAGTCTAAGGCAATATAGGTCTGACAAGTTGTCATACACAATATAATTAGGTTCAGCTAATTGAAAGACTCAATACACTTGGGTTTAGCCATGTGCTAAGCCCAAGACAACATAGATTTGACAAGTTATCAAACCCAATATAGTTGAGTTCAGTTAAGAAACAAACCCAGCTCTATTGGGCACCACCAAAAGAAACATCTATCTTTTTTGGACTAAGCTAATGAAAGGACCCAACTCTCTTGGACTCATCAAGGGGAAGGATCCACCTCTTTTAAACTTATCCAGAGGAAGGACCCATCTCTCATGGGCTCAACCAAGGGGAAGAGCTTAACTACTTTTTGTATCCTACTCTCCCTACATCCATAAGTGTATAAAAATCTTTCAATTACCTACCATATTTATCTCTCATTAAATGCTATCAGGGCAAGATAACACTCTAACCTCTTCTCTCCATAAAAAAAAACTCATGGGCTTTAAATACTACATGAATCCTTCAAGCTTCGAGTTCATAATCTCTTCACTTTCAATATTTGTTAGCATATATATTTTCAGAGTTTATCTTTATATAATGTCATTACACTTTATCTCTCTAAAAAGATATATACTTAAACATCTAGGAGTCCTCTCATTCACCAAAAAGGATCTTTTGCAGATATCTTCTACCAGTCTTCTTAACTCACTAGACATTAACTATCATCTACATTGTCTAAGGAGAATTGATCAAATTTATAAAACCAAGTGATTAATAAATTATCGAACACATGAACCTTGTTTCTAAGCTATTTGGATTTTTTGAGACATCATCAATGGCGTCGTTTGTGAGAACTTGGGAAAAAAGCCATTGATTTCTTACTAAAGCTTGCTTTTGACATTTCCAGGCCATTCCATGTGACACAACTAATACCTATCTGGGTCAGGACTCGAGACAAGTCTACTCATTACCGCAGACACTCCTGCCCAACCAGAGCTTTAACAACTCTTCAATCGGTGGTAACTCCTTATTGAGGTAATTCTAACCACTCAAGGTGAGATGAGAAAATTTCGGCTATGCTTTACCAACTTTACAAATACAGTTAGAGCCTCGATATTTTAAAAAGCTTTCAACAAATACAAATGGAATGTTAGTTCAAACCGTAAAACATGTGCAATATCTTTGACAACTATCCAAGGGAAAGAGGAGAGTCTCCCTCACACTTGACACTATGCTTAAATGGAAATTTGCCATACCTAATGAGAATAAGAATGAAAGTTTTTTATATACAAATGACTTATTTAAACATGACTATTTTCATTTTCTCTAGGTGATGCCTAAGGGTCGTTCAACAATACACCTTGGAATGGATGGATCTGAAGCGTCCATGGTGCAATAACATAATTGTCCTAAGAATGTGCAATTCTTCTAGGAATGGATTGACTTGGTTTCCCTAAAGGAAGCGATCCCTCAAATTACCAATGAATGAATTTGGTCTCCCCAAGGCAATAGATTTGCTCTCCAAGGGATTGGTATGTGATCTCCCTTAGGGCAATAATCTTATTTTTTCAGAGGATTGGTAGGTCTATCTAAGGGAAATAATCCCTCAAATTACTAAGGGATGGACTTGGTCTCCCTAAGAAAATATCTCCACTCTCTACGGGATTGATATGCGGTCTCCCTTAGCACAATAAGCCCACACTTTCTAAGTGATAAACTTGTTATCCCTAGTGCAATAATATAATTATCCTAGGAATACGTAATTTTTCTAGGAATGGATTGACTTGGTCTCCCTATGTAAATAAACCCATGTAAATCCTCGACTATAGTAATCTCATCTTAATTTAGTAAAATAAAATAAAATACAAAGGATGTAGAGAAATGATTAAATTGAATAAATTAATTGGATTAATAGAGAAGTTATTTAATGAGGGGTGAAATTAAAAACAATAATAAAGGAGTAAGGAGTTAGTAAAGAGAAAGAGAAGTAGTGGGGGTCAATGGATTGATAAAAGGAATGGTGGGGTCAATGTGAAAATAGAAGTAAATATAGGGGGCAAGATGCAAATAAGAAAAGAACATAATTATAAATAACAAGAAATCTCTAGAAATCCCTACAGTAATGGCCGACCAAGGAGAGGAAGAAAGAGGAGAAATGAAAAATTAAGAGGAACCTTGTAACTTCATTTTTTGATTCCAAAGAAAAATGAGAGTAAGTGAACTGAGAGTGTTTCATGTAAGATTTAGAAAGAAAACTTAGAAAAAAATTTACTAATGGGAAGGGAAGGGTTAGAAGAAGGAAGGAAAGAGAAGAGGAAAAAGAGGTTGTTCTCAATCTCTCGACTCATTGTTTTGTAATAAAAGGTAACAAGCTCTCTTATTAAGTCACTTGAATTTGTTTGTGTTTTCTTGAAAAATTGAGATTTTTGAATGGCTTACTATAGGTTTAAGAAGTTTGTTAAATAATGATAGGTGGATGAAATGATGGAAAAAAATACATGGGAAATGAATTTATACTTGTTGAACTTAGAAATAAAAACTGGACAGGTTGTCTCTCAACTTCTCTGTTAAGATTTGGATCTTAAGATGACAAAATTTGAGATACTTGTCTTCATGAAAGTTGTGACCCATGTTATAGAGTTCCAAAGAAACAAACCATGCATAAAACCAAGCTCTGTAGCTTTGGTTATACTCAAAATACTAAATAATGTTCAGAAAGTAATAATTCAATTTTTTTTACAGTAACAGTTGGATAGTAACAGTCCAATGTTCGTTGATGAGCAATTTTGGCTATCTTGGGGGCAGAACTCGGTTATCCTTCCTTCATATAACTTGTAACCTCATGTCTTAGATTTCCAACGAGATCAAACTCGCTTAAAATGGAGTTCTATAACTCCAGATATAGTTAAAAATCTGAGGAGAGGTCAGACAGTAACAATTCAATTTTTTAGACAGTAATAGTTCATTGATAATCAATTTTGACTATCTTGGAGGGCAGAACTGGGTTATCCTTCCTACATAGAACTTGTAGCCTCATGTCTTAGCTTTCCAATGAGATCAATCTTGCTTAAAATGGAGTTTTATAACTCCAGATATAGTTAAAAATCTGAGGAGTGATCAGACAGTAGCAGTTCAATTTGTTAGACAGTAACAGTCCAATATTCCTTGAAGAGCAACTTTGACTGTCTTGGGGTAGAACTGGGTTATCCTTCCTATATAGAACTTGTAGCCTCGTGTCTTAGCTTTCCAACGAGATCAATCTCGCTTGAAATGAAGTTCTATAACTCCAAATATAGTTAAAAATCTGAGGAGATGTCAGACAGTAACAGTTCAATTTTTTAGACAGAAATAGTTGGATAGTAACAGTCTAATGTTCGTTGATGAGCAATTTTGACAGTCTTAGAGGCAGAACTGCGTTATCCTTCCTACATAAAACTTGTAGCCTCGTGTCTTAACCTTCTAACGAGATCACTCTTGCTTGAAATAGAGTTCTATAACTCCAGATATAGTTAAAAACTGATAAGAAGTTTGACAGTAACAATTCAATTATTTAGACAGTAATAGTTGGACAGTAACAGTCTAACGTTGATTGATGAACAATTTTTACTGTCTTGGGGGTAGAACTAAGTTATCCTTCCTATATAAAACTTGTAGCCTCATGTCTTAACTTTCCAACGAGATTAATCTCGCTTGAAATGGAGTTCTATAACTCCAGATATAGTTAAAAATCTGAGGAGAGGTCAGACAGTAACATTTCAATTTTTTAGAGAGTAACAGTTGGACAATCCGTTATGTTGAGCCGCCTAAAACTTGTAAATTGGTAACTTCTGTTTGGAATTGTTTTTGAATTACAAAATGTTGAATTATAAAGGTAGTATATATATGTGTGTGTGTGTGTGGTCAAGACTTGAAATTTAAATTAGTGTAGATATTGGTATAGGTGAAATTGTGGAAAATAGACGAGAGCAGTGGACAACTAGCATAGCACAGTTTTCAGGTAGGTGTTCAATACTTCGATTTCTAATTTAAAGACTTGTGTAATTCTTTAACTTAGTCCCTGATAAGATGTAGTTGAATTTTTTGTATTTATATGTAGTGCTTGAATGATAAATGGATCAATGTCCTGGTTTGGAACTAGTGCCTTGTGAATGAGTTGATGGTTGTACCAATGTCCTAGTTTGGAACTGGTGCCATGTGAATGGGCGATCAATAGAATTAGTTATTATTGGACAAGGTGGGTGTGCTGGCAGATAAGAAACTATAGAAATTGATGAATAAAAGAATTAAAAAACAAATTGTTAGTGTAATGAAAAATATACTAGATTACCTTAATTAATTTAATTTTGTTTATGCAAATTACTATGCAGGTTCATCTCAGCAGCGTAACCCTTAATTGATGCTTGAGTGTTCCCTCTGTATAGTCACTTAAGTTAATAAGAAGATGGAAGAATTTTCCCTTTGGGTTGTATATAATAATATTCCTAAATTGTATGTATAAATTTATGTAGTATTATTTTTGTAAAACTGTAAGTAGTAAATTGAAATTTAAAATCTTTATTATGCTAACGTATGAATGCAATTACGATGGTTAATTAATGGTTACCTCTTAAATCCTAGGATTCTTCTCATTTTTATAACTTGATAATTGTGTGAATTTTATCTTAAAAGTCTATAGTTTGAGACTTGGAATGATTGGATTATGTATGAACAATGAATACAGGATGTAATGATTTGTCGATAACTTAGGATCTTCCAGTATAAGGGAAACTCTGCCAAAATTTTGGTAGAAATTTCAATAAACTGTGTATGAGTTTAATAAAGATAAAATTTTTTTTACCATGTTCCTTTTTTAAGGTTGATGCATTAATTTCGGTACGGGGGATGTTACAACCCATCACACACAAGGGATGAACTTGCTCTTCCTAGTATAGTAGCATAATTATCATCAAAATATGAAATTCTTCTAGAAAGGGATTGACTTAGTCTTTCTAAACCAATAGCCTCACCACCACTCACAAAGGATGGACTTGCTCTACTTGATGTAGTAGCACAATTATCTTAGGAATGTGCAATTCTATTAGGAAGGGATGAACTTGGTCTCCCTAGGGCAACACCCTCATATATAAGGGATGGATCAGAGATCCCCTTAATACAATAGCAACATCCTCCTCTGACCACTCTTTAGTGGGAGGGCTCTCATGCCTCATGTCATCGCCACCGAGGTCAATGCCTCACACTCTAAAAAAAAATGATGATGACCACTCTTTAAGGAGGGCTCTCATACCCCACTCAAATGTAACCACTCCCTTTAAAGAGGATTGATTAATTCCCTGTAAAGGCAATAATCCTACACTCTCAAAGGGATTGATATGAGGTTTCCCTCATGCAATAGAACCACCCCATTTAGAGATTTCTAAGTACGAGCACCATCCTCCAATCAGAATTTCTTCAAAGGGAGTTGATTTCCTCTAATGAGTTCGGAGATAGGAGTTACTCAAATGGAATGAGTTCTTCTTCCTCCATTAGGTTCCTTAAATTCAATGAGTTTCTCCAATGGGTTCCTTCAGCCAATTAGAAACTTTTCTAAGTATAAGTCAACCCTTTATGATTCCCCTTTACATACTTTATAATTTCTTCAAACATGGTGCATGCCCCTTACACACGGGTTCTCTAGTGTATTACCTGGGGTTTCCACCCCTCTTCTCATATAAAGAGACTAAGAAAAACTCATTATAGCGAGCAATTTTACAAGTCTTTGCATATAAATATCACAAAGACTTGGAGGGTTTCAAATAAACCCAAATTTAACGAGCCTAAAAAATTATGAAGACCCTTCTTCCTTGGGCTTAACCAATGGAATGACCCTCCTTCCTTGGGCATGATCAAGATAATGACCATTTTCTCTTCTCAACCAAGGGAATGACCTATCTTATTTGGGCACAACCAAGAGAATGACCCTTCTTTATTGGGCACAACCAATGTAATAACTCTTCTCTCTTGGGCACAACCAAGTGAATAACCCTCCTCCTTTGGGCTTGGCCAAGGGAATAACCCTTTTCTTTTGGGCATAGTTAAGGAAAATGACCCACCTTTCTTAGGCTCAGTCAAAGAAATGACCCAATACACTTAGGTTCGGCTATGTGCTGAGCTCAAAGCAACATAGGTATTACAAGTTACCAAACCCAATATAGTTGAGTTTAGCCAATGGAAGGATCCAATACACTTGGGTTTGGCCATGTGCTGAGCCTAAAGCAACATGGGTTTGATAAGTTGTCGGATCCAATATAGTTGTGTTCAGCTAATGAACAGACTCGACTCTTTTAGACACAACCAATAAACTAACCCAACACATGACCAGGCTATAGAGATACGGTCACGGGCTTGCTAATGAGCTAGCACTGAACTATCTTGGGCATGACCAAGGAAAGCATCCACCTCCCTTGGGCTAAGCTAAGGGAAGGATCCAACTCCCTTTGACTCATCCAAGGGAAAGGCCTACCTCTCTTGGGCTCAACCAAGGGAAGGACTCTTTGGGTCCAGCTTAGGAGAAGAGCTCAGCTACTCTTTGTATCCTAGTCTCCCTACACTCATAGATGTATAAAAATCTCCTAATGGCCTACCATATTTATCTCTAATTAAATGTTATCAAGGTAAGATGACACTCCAGCTCTTTTTCTCCACAAAAGAACAAAACTTATGGGCTATAAATACCCTATGAATCCCTCAAACTCCAAGTTCACAATCTCTTTGCTCATAATATTTGTTAGCATACATATTTTTAGAGTTTCTTTCTCTAAAACATCACTGCACTTTTTCTCTCTAAAAAAATATTTATTTAAACATCAGAGAATCCCTGCATTCACTAAAAAGAATCTTTTGCAAGTACTTTCTACTAGCCATCTTGGTTTACCTTACATCACCTATCAACTATATTGACTAAGAAAAATGAATTAGATTATCAAAAGCAAGTGATTAGCCAATTATTCAATACAGAACACTTGTTTCTAAACTACTTAATTTTTTTGGGAGATCATCAACATGTCATTATATTATATAGGTTTTTCTTTCGATGTGATTATATAATTTAGCTATCAAAAGGGTGAAGTCGAAGATGTCACCAATTTGAACAAGAATGTCCAAACTAGATATTAAAATAAGTCCAATAAGGTTGAATAGATGAAGTCATTCGCCCATACTTGACTTAAAAACACTACTGTGTAGTAATCTACTTGAATTTATTGTGCCAGCTCGAGCTAATTTCCTTGGATTATTATCTATAACCTATTGTACGTAGTCGCCTATATATTACCATTTATATCAATTAACTATGGGATTGTCATTCGATATTTTTAATTAAAGTTAGGATGATAATGCATCGAATTGAAATAAGATTTTATTTCATTCATTTTTATTTATTTTAAATATTTATGACTTTATTTTCTCTTTCAATCTGACTAGATCAAGATATAAATGAGTATTCGATTCGATCATGATTTTTTAAATTTAGTTAAAATAATAAAATATAAACTTAGAAACAAACCACATCTTCATTTGGGAATTATAAAATCATAAAATGAGTATTCAATTGGAATTTTTTAAATTTATTTAAAATAATAAAATATAAATTTAAAAACAAACTACGTCTTTATAAAACCATATAAAATAAAATCTAAACTATATATCTATATATAAAATCAATAAAAACTATTCATAGATAATAAAATATAAATTAGTGCAGACATAAATGATTATTCAATTCGATCATGATTTTTTAAATTTATTTAAATAATAAAATATAAACTTAAAAACAAACTAGCTACATCTTCATTTTGGGAATTATAAAATCATAAAATGGAATCTAAACTATATATCTATATATAAAATCAATAAAAACTATTCATAGATAATAAAATATAAATTAGTGCATTATATTAAAAAAATCTATAAAAAAATTAAGAGACTAGATGGAGAACGGGTCAGAAGAAACCTTAACTCGCCTCATCATTATCATCATTTTCTATCTTTGATAAAATTGAATCAAATTTTTTATATTTTTAATTTAATTATGATTAAACTAGATGATTATACAATCCCATCAGATCAGATGATGCCGGATCATATTACACGAGTAGGATCAATTTATAATCTCTAAATGACAAGCATTGCGTGCCACTGATGCCAGAAGGCTCATAGTTCTATATTATTCATGGATGTCTCGGACTTGAACGAGCCACTGCATTAAAATATAAAAGATGTTCTGCACATTAACAAATATTTCCTCATATTTTAAGCCCAGCGGTGCCGAACAGTTGTTTCTTTCTAGGGGAACTGATTAAACTTTCGTGAAATTTGGGTTTTATAAATTAAGTTCACATGCATTGAGATATTTTGCCGGCAGGTTGCTTATTTATCATCTAAGTGGTGATCTAGTAGTAAGAGTTTGGGATCAAAAAATTTATTTTCTCTGTGGTCTCAGATTCAAATCTTGTGGTTGCTCATATGTTGGTCACTGGAGATTTACATGGTCGTTAACTTCAAAACCCGTAAGATTAATCAAAATGCGCATAAGCTAAACCGTAAACTCACGTTAAACTTTAAAAAAAAAAAAAAAAACTACTCCTGCCGAATCTTGGATTCCAACACAGATGCTCTTTTTTTTAATTAAATGGGTTTTCCCTAATCACCTTAATGAGTCGAAGCATACTTTTTATTAATAGATGCATTCGAGGCATTCGAGGAGAAAAAAAGGGCGTCTGAAAAGTTTTCTTTGTCTCGAAGTTGGATTGATTTTTGGTCGATTATCTCCAACATTATACAGTAAATGATTCGAAGAAAAACTTTAATTTATGATAGGCGTTGGCAACCTCGATCAAACAATGATTTGCAGTATTATCATTACAATAATCTAGCAACAACTCCTATCATTCTTCTTTTTCTTTAATTTGCTCCCTCACCTCACCTCACTTTGCTGCTGTCTTTTTTTTTTTAATACAATAATAATTATTTTTTAAAATAATTTTTATTTAATAATATATCAAAATAATATTTACACAATTCAAAGTTATCACGTACAACAATGGAGACCCTACGATGCGGTCCTTGCATTTTTGTTGTGACTCACAGCTGGCTGGGATAAGTTGACCAAGAACTGCTCCGACCTAATGAACTATCTCATAAATTATAATCATGTACTGTACTACAATTTATGGTGAAATTTTATAGTAAGAGCGTTTCTATGCATCAAAAACTAAATTATTTTTCTATTGGGTTTTAAAAAAACTATTCACATTTAAATTGACGTGGGAGATGTCAATCTATAAATCAATTTATGACTTTTAAAATAAAATAAAATGAAATGGTTAATTGTTTAATTATTATTCCGAGTTCGATTGGTATAGATCTTAAATTGCTTATTAATTTAATTAGAATACTGAAAATTAGTACTGTGATTTGTAAAAACAACAATCTCAAAACCAAAGCACCAATTTAATAGCAAAGCTATAAGTACCTGCAAAAACATTCTCAAATGAAGGATCTAAAAATTAT
>Ga0325400_1007371_pt1 | contig 10516 bp, 12 predicted proteins | sample PopdelMetagenome_2_FD_205662 | JGI IMG/M metagenome (GOLD analysis project Ga0325400, IMG submission 205662) | Populus deltoides microbial communities from Bellville, Georgia, United States - Xylem-PdKOR-R1 | ecosystem: Host-associated > Plants > Phyllosphere > Stem > Wood/Secondary xylem...
AATTAGGCCCCTGAATCAATTAATTCCAGCCCCTATACTTACGCGCCTTCTTCAATTTGGTCCTTGGTTTCGGATTCCTTCAATTAAGTCCCCAATTGGCCCTTAAACTTCAATATTTATGCAATTAGGCCCCTGATTTGACCTAATAAATTCCTAAAAAATATATTTTAGCCCCAGAACTTAAATTTCTTCTAATTAAAGCCCAAATTGACTTAAAAATCAATTTTTCTTATAATCAAATCTCCTATAAATTCATTTAAAAATCCAATTAAGTCCATAAACATCCAAATTTGGGCGTTTCTCCTAAAAATTCAAATTTTCCTTCTCAACAGGGTTTTCCTCCTTCAAGAATATACTGTCAAAAATCCAATATTTGTATTTTTAACCTCATTGACCAATTTTCCAACCACTTTATGAGCGCTTCTGCCTCCTGTTATTTTTCTAACCTCCTTTGGCTATATATTTTTATATATATTTTGTGGGGACCCAAAAATGGGTTACAACAGTGATGGGTGACCTACCCAAGTGGAAAAGGGGAAGAGTCGTCTCATTCTTATGGGTGACCTACCCAGGGGGAAGAATGGCCTCATTATAATGGGTGACCTACCCAAGTAAAAAAAAAATGGAGAATGGTCTCATTCTAATGGGTGACCTACCCAGAAAAAATGGTCTCATTGTGATGGGTGACCTACCCAAGTGGAAAAGGGAAATAGTGGTCTCATTCTTATGGGTGACCTACCCAGGGGGAAGAATGGCCTCATTATAATGGGTGACCTACCCAGGTAAAAAAATGGAGAATGGTCTCATTCTAATGGGTGACCTACCCAGAAAAAATGGTCTCATTGTGATGGGTGACCTACCCAAGTGGAAAAGGGGAAGAGTGGTCTCATTCTTATGGGTGACCTTCCCAGGGGGAAGAATGGCCTCATTATAATGGGTGACCTACCCAAGTAAAAAAAATGGAGAATGGTCTCATTCTAATGGGTGACCTACCCAGAAAAAATGATGGTCTCATTATGATGGGTGACCTACCCAAGTGGAAAATGATGGTCTCATTATGATGGGTGACCTACCCAGATGGAAAGAATGTGAAGTGCGGTCTCATTATAATGGGTGACCTACCCAGATGGAAGATGAGAAAAATGTGAAGTGGTCTCATTGTTATGGGTGACCTACCCAAGTGGAAAAGGGAAGTGCGGTCTCATTATAATGGGTGACCTACCCAGGTGGAAGATAGAAAAAATGTGAAGTGGTCGCGTTATAATAGGTGACCTACCCACATGGAAGATGGTGGTCTCATTGTGATGGGTGACCTACCCAGAAAAAATGATGTTTTTGTTTTTCAAAAAAATTGTCTCATTGTTACGGGTGACCTACCCAAAGATAGAATGTGACTTACCTGGCAAAAAGACTTGGTTGGAGCAGTCCTGACAGGACAAGGCTGAGAAACTTGGCACCTTCTGGTTGCAGGTTGACTTGAAGACTCCTTGATGACGGGGTTAACCTCCTCGTTGCTTTGAGATTCTCCTACTGGCAGGGTTCAGCTCATTCTCTTCTCGTTCCAGGATCTAAACCGATTCTTTGTCATCATCAACTCAATGATTCTTTCTTTGTCCACAAACTTGCTGGACTTCATTGAGGATCTTTCTGTAACAAATCATAAGTATGTGCAATGCTTTGAGGTTAGATGACATGCATGCATCCTTACCTGATGTGAAATATAGGCCCCCCCCCTTGATGATCCATCGTCATAGGGTGCCTTTGTTTGCATTCCAAAGCCTTCTTTGTTCTTTCGATGTATTGGCTTATTTGCGTGCTAGCCTTCCACTCAAATGTAAGTGCAGTGCCCATCCTAGGCTGTCCACGATGATTACTGCTCTCGCTGTTTATCAAGCTTGACAATGCCCCCAAGTGTGGTGTTGCTTGATTCATCATGAAGGATTTTATCTCCTTTGGATTTTTCTAAGAATTATCCTCTGATTGATTGTGTGCATCATGCCAACACCCATCAAGATTGTCAACCCGTCATGAACTTGCCTCCAATTGAAACAATACTTTTCAAGTATATATTATCACCAGCCTTCTTGGAACTGTCAGGTCATCCAGACATGGATCTCATACCTTGCAGTAAAAGGCTCATCGTTGTAAGCTCAATGTTCTTGTCCATGGATTCTTCTCAGCTTGTCAAATCAGATCATGAAAGGAAAAGCATTGGCATCATCAATGATGTTCATCACCCATATTCATGCGGTGAAGTGCGCATTTGAGCTTCAGAATAGATGGTCCCACAGTCAGTCTTGGTGGTGTGCATATGTTCGATGTTCATTCAAATGCACTCACCTGATAACATATGTCAGGAGTCATAGCCATGTTTTAGAGGGTAACCCAAGCTGATGATAATAAAATGCCCTTCAAGTGCAGCGTTGCTCATCAATTGCTGCTGAAGTTCACTAAATCACTGACTGTCTTTGAACAACATTGCCCCCAGTAATGATCTGAATGCTTGTCCTGCTAATTAGCTTTCTTTAAACACCATTGTCCTCAGTGCATTGATTCATCATTTGATCATCTTTCATTGCCCCCAGCTAATCTGAATACTGCTTGTTTTCCTTCTCATGGTCCACTATATTGCCCCAAAGTGTCTCAACTTTTCAAAAAGTGTTGAGAAGAGTTGATGTCATTCATGTCAAGGATTTCACAGACTCAATCGATGTTCTTCTTTGTTCGACAATCTTTCTTGTTCTGGAATCAAATCTCATATTTCAACGGTCATGTCCATTCAAGTCTAATTGTTGAAATGAAATCAAAGAGATGTCAATTTTGAAAAATATCTTTTAAAAATCATGCTTTTTGGTCAAAGACCCAACACACTATTCAATGTAATCTTTTGACTGTCTTGTATTTTGAAAACAGAAATGACCCGTTGTAAGATTAAAATGACTTTTTTCATTGTTCTTTTTGTCAGTTTTAATCTTTGATCTTGGGTATATCTTTTCACGGTCTGCAATGAGGTGACCTTCTGTGAATTTCAAGGAAAACAAAAGGCTTAAGTCAAAACATGAGGATTCATCAAGAAAGATTGTTTTCTTTTTTAGCACCAATTTTATCAGCATGCATAATAACCAGTAGCTTAATTCATGAAGCCACGACTCTTATGGAAAAAAAAAACTCTTCAAGTTTTGAGATCGCCATTTATCGGTTCAGATTGCTTACTTGATCAAAAAGGGCTTTTAAAAGCACGTAATGCAGGCTATGGTTCATGGCTTATGAAAGAAAGGAAATTCACCAGCTCAAAAGGTGTTTGAGGGTTTCAAAGACCTAGGATCAACATCAACTATTCATCAACTCTCTTTCTCTTGTTGTCATAGTAAAGAAAGTGATATATAACCTTGTTAATCTCAAATATCAGAATTCTCTTAACATAGGTCATAATGCAAATCCAACTTTCCTTTGATGAATAACCAATCTCAATCATCTGATAACTTCAGGGCTTTATCATGGACGCCAAAGGTCATGGCTTTCACATATCATTTCTCATAGTTTTCTAACACGCCCCCAGTCTAGGTCTTCTTTCTTTTAACTCTCTCTCAAACGTCAGATTTTTGTTCTAAGCCTTCTCTTTCACTTTTGTCTTCTCTTATTTGCCCCCAGTGCGGGGTGTGATCCTAGTCAGGGTTTTCTTGAAAAAAATTTCTATCAGGCTCAAATGGGGACCGCAAGGGATAATATTTCAAGAAATGTGAAAGGATAACAAAAATGGCCTTTTCTCATTTCAAGCAAGGTCGGTTAGAACCGATAAATTTTGACCTCATCTATTGTAATGATTAGAACTTGTAAGAGCCATGATTCGAGTCCATAACTATTGAATCCACTACATGTCATTATGCATACTGCTAAAACTAGCTATATGATGCGTGGTTCAGTTTCAGGAGGTATGAGCTCAAAATTTGTTTGGTCACCTCATGTTATCATGTCATTTCAACAATCATCGAGTCATTTCTGTAATCAAAACACTTTTAATCTTCAGGATTGATTAACCTTTATCGCATGTTGGAGTTTGATCAAAATATTTTGTCAGAATAAAATGCTAAACATATGTTGATTTCAAAACAACAAAGAGACAAAAACAAGACATGTTTCGTTGAAGGATGAGATGTGATCACAAAACAAAAATGCAACATTCCACAACAATATGATTGACAATTCATCACCATTCTTGAATCATCTTTTCTGGCAATATCTGTGTTTTGCCTAGCAATTCCGATCACTCGTCATTCTGAGGATGTTCTGGTGAGAAAATGATCGATGACATCATCTTTCACAAACTGAGCTCGATTCTTGAAACTCTTGCATTTGTTCAACTGAAATGGCCAAGGACCCCACCATGACATTCACATCTTGTTTGAATTATACCACGGTGGTTGCATGCAATTTATCAAAGTCCGGGGCACTAAGTCTGGAATCTGGCAGATGCTGGTAAATAAACCCACATGGCAAAGGAATGTCTATCTTTGGCAAAGACATTGGAGTAGTTGGTGCTTGAGCGAGACTTGACTAGGCAAAATAACTGAGGTTTCTCAATCGAGAGTCATCTTCTGATTCAACTCTCTTCACAGTTCTGGAATCCATGACAAAACCTTCAATCTTTCCTCTCTTGATAGCTAGCTCAATTCTTTTGGCAATCCACACAACTTCATGTCAATATTCCAATGTTGTTGTGGTTGGTTGAGGGTTGTCGGAAACCTTTCAACAGCTTGGTAATCTTGGCAGTGCCCAGAAACATGTGGCATCGCCATTACCGACGTGTGGAATCACGCGTTGTCTCAACTGGAAGAGAACTTGATGAATCTAAAACTCTTCTGTCTCATCTTCGACTCACAGATAGTGCAACAAACAGACATAGGTAGAGGGAGTTCTGCTGTGTTGAAGTTTCAGTTTTCTTCATGTATTTCAGTCTAGTCATGTCTCTTCTCTCTACTTCTGCATTTTCATGCTGACACTGGTAGGAGAAAATTGTAGATGATCTGAAACTACTGCACTCCTTGGATTTACCACTTGCAGATCCACAAACAGATTTCTGCCGATAGAGCTCTGCTACGTTGAAGTTTGATGTGTGCTCATATTTTTCAGACCAGGTCTGGCTCTTCAACCTACTAAGATGTCTTCGTGCTGAAACTGATGAGAGAAATATTTGTAGTATATGCAACTTACAAATCCCCTCTTGCATTCCCAATTTGCAGAGCCATAAATAGATTTTTATAGAGAGAGCTCTGCCACATTGAAGTTTGACGACTGCTAATATTTTCAGAACAGGTCTGACTCTTCTGCCTAGTACAATGTTTTGCTGGTGCCACTGGTGGGAGAAAGTTCCAAAGCATATGAAACTACTACATACCCTCTTGCATTCCCCACTAGCAGATCCATAAACAAATCTCTACAGAGAGGGCTCTGCCATGTTGAAGTTCGCCGACTGCTCATGTTTTCAGACCAGGTCTGACTCTTCGGCCTACTACAATGTTTTGTTGGTGCCACTGGTGGAAGAAAGTTTCAAAGCATATGAAACTACTACATCCCCTCTTGCATTCCCCACTGGCAGATCCACAAACAAATCTCTACAGAGAGAGCTCTGCCACATAGAAGTTCAGTGTATAATCATGGTTTTTTACATTTTGTGCTACTGAACTGGAATTGAGCTCATAGTTGGGGTAACTTCAAAGAAGGCTAATGCACCATGCACAGAAGGCTAGCAATTATTTGGTGCCATTGGAAAATGTGGAGGCGATGAGTAATTATCAGTGCAACTGAACAAGAACAAAGGTTGTCATTAGTTGATGACTGAAGGCATTGCTGCAGTTATTCATAACTGAAAAGGATAGGTGCAGCTTCAATTGGACGTGGAAAAGCAGTGTTTCTACAGAAGACTGTGCAGACATTCCCTTTCCATTTGAAGCTCAACACTTGTTCAAGCAGATCTGAGTCTAGCTACTTCACCTTTAATGCTCTCAACTTTCTTTTGACAATGAGCCTCTCTCTGACCCCTTTCTTCATTTCCCATCATCTTTGTTCAATCAGGTGTAGCAAAGCTCGGACGGGGAACCTATTTTTATCCCGGTACATGCATGATAAATGTATGACATGTAATCTATATGATGAACTCGCCCTTCGAGGGGTGACATATGGTCGTAACTCTTGTATGATGAAACAAGAATCTTGATTCTTGCCCAAACTCTACAATGAAAATTTTCTTAGTGACGACCATTGGGTCACCCACAAGTTTTGAGTTCAAGATGCTTCAAGAAGGGTTTGCCCTGATGCAAAACAATGTATATGGAGCACACATCCTAAAGGCAGGTTCTAATCTTTTTAAGTGAGACAAGAGGTAGGTTTACTACTTGGTCTCTAAAAAGGGTCTCTCACTGTCCCAGTGATCGCCCTTGTAAAGGCAATATGGGGGTTCAGCAGACAGTGGGATGGCACATGTACCAATCACTATCAGTCTAAACACTCAGCAAAGAGTTGGGGTTTACACAAACTTAAACCTTGACTCAAGTCATAAGGCAAGCTGCTAGTCCCCCTCCTAACCTGAAGCTTGTGTGTGCTTTAAAAAATTAAAATATGTGATGCATGAGACAATTCTACAAAATGCATGAATAAAACAAAAATAAAACAAGAAAAAAATGCAAAAACATAAACACATCAAATACACAAAGCTTAGTCCAATAATGTCGAAAACAATACCTTCCCCGGTGGAGTCGCCAGTTGACGCCGCGCCAGTGAGCGAGCGGCATTGCTGTGATGGGAAGGAGACGTCGCTGCTGGACCTGTTTCAGGTGGCTGGTGGATCTGTTTCTTCGGGCATGGAGATCGGAGGAGAAGCTGTCGTGGCCGGCTGTTGTGGGGAGGAGCTGCTGCTGTTGTGGTGCTCGCTGGAGGCCGGCGTTGATGGTCTTCCTTCGCTGCTATTGGTCGTGGGTCTCGCTGCTGGAGCTGGAGGCTGTTCGGCAGCTGAGGAAGGAAATACCTGCTGGGGGAAGGCTTCGGCGTGAGTGGTCCTTGATTATGCAGGAAAAATGGCGATGGCTAGGGGGTGTTGGGTCTGTTGGTTGTGGGAGAAGGAAGTGAGATGGAGAGGGGAATAGTGTCGGCAGTGAAAGGAGGGAAGAACGGTGGTTGGCCGAGAGAGCAAGAAGAAGAAGGGTGGTGCTGGGAGCAGGAAGGAAAAGGAGAGCTGCGGTGGCTTGGGAGGTGAAGAAGATGGTGGAACCGACTGAAGAGGAAAACCAAAAAACATGGGGGCTGCTCCTCTTCAAAAAAGATGGGTTTAGGGTTAGGTTTTTTTTGTATTTTTTCTGATGTTGTCAAAATTGCCCCCCTTTAAAAATTCAGTGTAGCATGGTATTTATAGGAAAAGTTTTGCTAGGTTTTCAAACTAGTCCCTTAACTTTTCCTTTCCTTCTCTTTTCCTCTTTTTTTGTAAATTTTGATTTTTCTTATTTTTTTGTATTTTTGAAAGCGAGCAATATCAACGTCAACTCAACAAGGAAAATTAGTGATCATAAAATTTACGTGTTAAAAGTTGAACGCGTTCCAAATACCTTTGAAAATTTAAATTCTTTTGAGATGACGTTGAAAATGCTAAAAACGATGCAAATATATCAAAAATGCATTTTTTTTGGGTTTTCATTGTTTTTTTGCTATTTTTGTTTTTTTTCTGAAAAATTATCAAAACATGGGTCAAAAATTGGGTAGCAACAGATGCCCCCTCTTTACAATGCTTACGAAGCCAAACTCCTCAATGTTTTGCATAGTAAGCTTTGTAAAGAAAAACTTGTCTTTCTGTCTGCTTAACTTGCTCAATATCCACTCATCTAAAGACCTTGCTCTTTTTCTCTGTTCTCTCTTCCTTCTCTTTTCTTCCTCTTCTTTCTTTCTTTCTTTCTTTCTTTCTCTCTTTTTTTTTTTATCTTGAGATCCCATCTGGCGATCTCCTTTTCCAAAACCAAAGAATGTGTGTAGCTCGGTCAACCTGAAATCCCATATGGCGATTTCCTTTAACCAAAGCTACATGAGATCCCATCTGGCGACCTCATTAAACCAAAACTAGAAAATATGTGTGTAGTCTTATTATGACGGGTGACCTACCCAAAATGAAAGATGGTCTCATTATGACGGGTGACCTACCCAAATACAAGATGGTCTCATTGTGATGGGTGACCTACCCAAGTGGAAAAGGGAAAGAGTGGTCTCATTCTTATGGGTGACCTACCCAGGTGGAACAGGGGAAGAGTGGTCTCATTTTTATGGGTGACCTACCCAGGGGGAGAATGGCCTCATTATAATGGGTGACCTACCCAAGTAAAAAAAATGGAGAATGGTCTCATTCTAATGGGTGACCTACCTAAAAAAATGGTCTCATTGTGATGGGTGAGCTACCCAAGTGGAAAAGGGAAAGAGTGGTCTCATTCTTATGGGTGACCTTCCCAGGGGGAAGAATGGCCTCATTATAATGGGTGACCTACCCAAGTAAAAAAAAGATGGAGAATGGTCTCATTCTAATGGGTGACCTACCCAGAAAAAATGGTCTCATTGTGATGGGTAACCTACCCAAGTGGAAAAGGGGAAGAGTGGTCTCATTCTTATGGGTGACCTACCCAGGGGGAAGAATGGCCTCATTATAATGGGTGACCTACCCAAGTAAAAAAATAGAGAATGGTCTCATTCTAATGGGTGACCTACCTAGAAAAAATGATGGTCTCATTATGATAGGTGACCTACCCAAGTGGAAAATGATGGTCTCATTATGATGGGTGACCTACCCAAGTGGAAAGAATGTGAAAAACGGTCTCATTATGATGGGTGACCTACCCAAATGGAAAGAATGTGAAGTGCGGTCTTATTATAATGGGTGACCTACCCAGATGGAGGATAAGAAAAATGTGAAGTGGTCTCATTGTTATGGGTGACCTACCCAGGTGGAAAGAATGTGAAGTGCGGTCTCATTATAATGGGTGACCTACCCAGATGGAAGATAGAAAAAATATGAAATGGTCGCGTTATAATGGGTGACCTACCCAGGTGGAAAGAATGTGAAGTGCGGTCTCATTATAATGGGTGACCTACCCAGATGGAGGATAGAAAAAATGTGAAGTGGTCTCATTGTTATGGGTGACCTACCCAGGTGGAAGATAGAAAAAATATGAAGTGGTCGCGTTATAATGGGTGACCTACCCAGGTGGAAGACATAAAAAATGTGAAGTGGTCGCGTTATAATGGGTGACCTACCCAAATGGAAGATGGTGGTCTCATTGTGATGGGTGACCTACCCAGAAAAAATGATGTTTTTTTTCAAAAAAAAATGGTCTCATTGTTACGGGTGACCTACCCAAAGATAAAATGTGACTTACCTGGCAAAAAGATTTGGTTGGAGCAGTCCTGACAGGACAAGGCTGAGAAACTTGGCACCTTCTGGTTGCAGGTTGACTTGAAGACTCCTTGATGACGGGGTTAATCTCCTCGTTTCTTTAAGATTCTCCTACTGGCAGGGTTCATCCCATTCTCTTCTTGTTCCAGGATTTAACCGATTCTTTGTCATCATCAACTCAATGATTCTTTCTTTGTCCACAAACTTGCTGGACTTCATTGAGGATCTTTCTGTAACAAATCATAAGTATGTGCAATGCTTTGAGGTTAGATGACATGCATGCATCCTTACCTGATGTGAAATATAGGTTACCCCCTTGGATGATCCATCGTCATAGGGTGCCTTTGTTTGCTAACCAAAGCCTTGTTTGCTCTTCCCATGTACTGGCTCATTCGTATGCTAGCCTTCCACTCAAATGTAAGTGCAGTGCCCATCTCGGGCTGTCTACGACGATTACTGCTCTTGTTGTTTATCAAGCTTGACTCTGCCCCCAAGTGTGGTGTTGCTTGATTCATCATGAAGGTCTTAACCGATCATTCATCCTCTGTATTATCCTGAGAATTGTTATCGCATTGATTATGCGCATCGTGCCAACACCATCATGATTGTCAATCAGTCATAAACTTGCCTCAAGCTGAAACAATACTCTTCAAGCAATGTTATCACCAGTCTTCATGGAAATTATCCAGTCGTCCAGACATGCATCTCATAGCTTGTCGTACAAAGGCTCATCGTTGTAAGCTCAATGTTCTTCTCCATGGATTCCTCTCAGCTTGTCAAATCAGATCATGAAAGGAAATGCGTTGGCATCATCAATGATGTTCATCACCCATGTTCATGCGGTGAAGTGCGCTTTTGAGATTCAGAATAGATGGTCCCACAGTCAGTCTTGGTGGTGTGCATCTTTCGATGTTCATTCAAATGCACTCACCTGATAACATCTGTCAGGAGTCATAGCCATGTTTCAGAAGATTTCCTTCAAGTGTATCTTTGCTTTCCCGATTGTTGACGGGGTTCACTAGATCATGGACTATCTTTGAACAACATTGCCCCCAATATGATCTGAATGTGCTTGTTCATTGATTATCTTTCTTT
>Ga0325400_1007378_pt1 | contig 10513 bp, 11 predicted proteins | sample PopdelMetagenome_2_FD_205662 | JGI IMG/M metagenome (GOLD analysis project Ga0325400, IMG submission 205662) | Populus deltoides microbial communities from Bellville, Georgia, United States - Xylem-PdKOR-R1 | ecosystem: Host-associated > Plants > Phyllosphere > Stem > Wood/Secondary xylem...
GGGTGAATTTACTATTGCAGTTGAAACATAGTCCTTGTGCCCTTTGTTTCTACATTTCATCCCAACTCAATCTCTTCGTTGCATTAACTGGAATAGGATGATTAATTGGATTGGTGGCGGTGGATATGCGGTTCAGCAGTGGAGGTCGTGTGAAACTCTTTGTTCTGGCTAACTGTTCGTCTTTCATTCTCGCTAGGCTGATGGCTTCCTTCAATGTTCTTGGTTTAAACATTCAAATTCCATCTGCTATTTCAGACTTCAATCCTCCCATGAATGTGCCGACAAGAGCCTTTTGTGTCCAACCGTGAACTCGGTTGCCTAATCTTTCAAACTCTTTTTGATAATCTCACAGGGATCCAACTTGACAAACTCCAGACAGTGCTTCATCAAAGTCCTCACAGTCTGTTGGTCCAAACGAGCCAATAATTCTTCTTCAAAGAACTCCCAAGTCACCAATCGGCCTTCCTCCCGGTACGTTCTACGCATCCATTGCCACCATTGGTTAGCTTCCCCTTCAAGGTGAAAAGATGCTAAAGATACCTTCTGATTATCATTTGTGCCTTGAAATTCAAAGAATTGGGCTACCCTGCTCAGCAATTCGGTTAGATCTTCTCCAGAGTATTTTGGAAATGCCAGCTTTGCCATAGTGGATGAAAAATTCTGCCTGTTGCTATTGTTCCCTTCTCGGATTGAATGAAAAGATCCTTCTCGCTGGTTATTGCTAGAAACTTCTCTAGTTGACAGAAAAGTTTCTGATGACCTGTTGATAGTTTCTACCAAATGGTGTAACTTGCCTGCTACATCTAACTCCAGCTGCTGCATTCCATCTTGAACACCACCAAGTCTAGCGTCCAAAGCTTCAATCCTCTCTTTGTTGGATGCCATTGTAACCTTGCTCTGATACCAATGTTAGATCCCAATCAATAACAGATATAATATTAGCGAAATGTGGCTTTCTTGGGGTGAAAGCTAAACCACAGTTGTTTCAAGAAATTCTCTGTTATATATATTTCATGCTAACGTTTCAATAAATAGAGTTTTAGCTTAACAAATTAGCCTTAACTTCAGGAACTATCTAGCCTTATTTTAAGGGACATTCGTAACAACTTTGAAAAAGTAAACAATGCAAAATAACAGCAATGGAAAGAAATATAAAAGCTGATACTTGGTCTTCACTTCAAGCTAAAAACTTGGGATTCTTTTTAAGGATTCTTTCAGATCTTCTTGGCCTATCACAACAACTTTTTCAACTACGTGCTCAAGAAAGAAAAAATAGACGTATAATTTAATGCTTATTTAGTCTTTATATTTTGAAGTATTTTTTGTTTTGATTATTTTTTAAAGTATTTTTAAATAAAAAATACATCTAAATAATAATTTTTATTTTTAAGTTTTTTTATATTAACACATCAAAACAATAAAAAAAATCAATTTTAAATAAAAAAATCATTTTTTTTGAAAAAGCATTATTAACCACATTCTCAATCATTTTCTTAGTATCAAAACCATAGTTTTTAAACTCGGCCCTGTCCAAAGTCCGGGTTCCAGGTTTTGACCAGGTCACCGGGTTCTGATCGGGTTAATTTTTTTAAAAAAAATCAAAATGTCATTTTAGTTAAAAAAAATAAAAATAGAAGTCAACAAGTTGAAACTGAGTTTTTAACCCAGTATTTCCGGGTCCCCGGGTCACCCCGGGTTTTGCCTTTCTCTAATTGTTTTTAAACCCGGCCCGGTTCCAGCCCCGGGTCGACTAGGTTTCAAAACTATGATCAAAACTAGCTCGACAAGTTGACATGTGACCTAATACCTGACTCATGACAAGTTTGATATTAAATGACTTGAAAAATTAATCTAGTTAAACTCAAGAGAGACTTAATAAAAAAAAATATATTGTAATTCAATAACATCTTTTTAATTTTTTTTCAATAATTTTTCCAAAACAATGATTTTAAATAAAAATAACAATAAAAAAATATATAAATCCAAGTCAATCCATTAACTAACAAGTTGATCCACCAATCTATAAAACAAGTTTTAAGATAGATCATGGATATGCCGAGTCTTCTAACCATGCATAATTAGTACCTGAAAAATTTTTAGAGGTGAACAAATTAATCAAATTATTCAAAATATCTATAAAAATTGTCTTAAAACAATTAATAGAACCAAATGGTTTTTCAAATTTGTTGAATAAATTCAGTTAGAAGATTAAAAAAATAATTTGATTCAATTTCAAATTATAAAAACCAAATTTTAAGACCCAACCAAACCAAACATGATCAAATAAAAAAAAAATCATTATAAACTAAAAACTCATTCAATCAAGCCCTTTCAAAAATAGCCCAGTTAAAGATCCATTAATTCAAATAGGATTTAATCAATTTCAATGAATATAAAACCAAACCGAAGCAAACAATTTAGTTCTTTTGTTCAGCTCGATTCAAAATTACCAAAAAGAAAAATTAGTTTAGATGGTTTTTTGGTCGAAACCAAATCATTTAATCCGATACTCAGGACTAGTAACTCCCATTACTTCTTCCATCAGATGCCATTTCTACAATCAGAAAACCTAAGCAAAACACGCTATCAATTTTCGGGACTCAATCTAGCCAGCTTTCAATTCTCCAATCAATGGTGATGGTTGATTGTGCCTAAGAATAGAGTTGAGATATGACCATTTTCCACATCTATACAAAAGACATGAACTGCTGGCATAACCATAGATCAGGATGCTTTACCTTTCAGTCTGTGATTAGTGATTTCAATATTAAGATAATAGTTTTTCAAATTTTTTTATTTTTAAAATTAAAATATCAAAACCTTCAAAAAAAGAAAACATATAAAAAATATTAATTTGTTATTATTTTAGGCAATAAACAGTTTAAAAAACACAAAAATAGATTAAATTAATTTAGCTTACAGCTTGATTATCTAAATAGTTTTTCTGTCTTTTGACATGGATTTACAAATGATTATATTTCAAAATTTAATTATGTAGAAATTAAAATAATTTATTTTTTATTCATAAAAACTTGTTTTTTATTTATCTTACATACAAAAATTTATTTTATAATAATTTTAATTAAACATAAAAATATTTTTTTAACCTCTATTTTTTAAAACATAAACACAATACCCAACACTCGCTAAACGGAGACTCCATATCAACTAACCAAGCATACTACAGGAAAAAGAGCACCAAAAAATTTATTGACAGAATTGCTTTCCTGCGAAGTAATAAAAAATACCCGTGGGACTACAAGTCACCGAAAAAAAACCAGTGCTTTACAGAAAATACGTCAAAATAGTGAGTACATTCTCCACGGAGAAATTTTAATCCACCCTTTTTGCTTCTACCATCTATAGGATAACATAAAATGACCACACCTGGCCCCTTGCGCGTGGAAATAGAACTGCCCGAGCACAAACTATTTTGAAAGACATAGACCTTTACAGAAAGGAACTGAACCCCAAAACTAACAATTTCCAGAAGTAGGGCAAAAATAATGAAAGCCAGAGTAACCATTCGCCTCTGTATTAAGAGCTAACTAATAACAATGAAAAAGAAAAAAAAAACCAACATCAATAAAAACATTGAAGATAATTGCTTTAAACATGACATAGCAAAATAAGCTTTAACCAGCTAATTCACTGAGAAAGTCCAGCAGAGATGGATTTAAATTATGTACAATTAACGTTAATCAAGTGAGTGTATAATCATTATTAATTTCTTCTAAGCTATATTAGCTAACTCATATCAGTTTTGCTAATTTAACAAAATTAAATTCATAGAGCAACTAGAAGCTAGTTTTTTTATAACGGCAATGTTTAGTATAACGGAAGTTGTGTTTTGTTTTCAATTTTTATTCAAAGAAAAGTTATAAATATATTTGGTTAAAAATAATTTTTATTTAAATTAAAAGTTTATTATTAAACTGAGTCAAATTTTTTATTTAATCAATTTTTTTTAGCTTATAATTTATAATTATAATATAATCTTTTTCACAAAAAAAAAATTGCTTTGATTTATTTTTATCAAATATGTTTTAAATTAAAATATTTTAACTCATTTTTATAAAAACAAATTATGTATAAAAAAAATCCTAAATTATAATTCAGAATAAAAAATCATGCCAAACAAACTCTTATCATCATTTCCTGGAAAACTTGCATTGTTTCTGTAAAACAACAAAATCTTCAAAGAAAAAAAATATATATACATACATCATAAAATTCATTCTTCGTACTATTTTTTTCACCAAGGTAAAAAGTGCAACAGCAAAGTCAACATCAAAATCAAATCAAGTAGCAGTGTAAGCAAGATAATTAAATTAACGATGGAAGAAAAAAAAATACCGTCTGCGGGTCAAGGCCGCGACTGGAAAACGATAAGGCTTTGTTGCATTTGCTCTCCCTGTAACTAACCAGCCTCTCACAAATCCAAATTATATTTATATATATATATATAATTATGGTTTTAAGATGCTAGCAAACAATACAATTTTCTAAAACAAACTGTTTTGTTTTGTTTAGAAAGAGAAAAAAATTAAAAGAAAAAAAAGTGGAGTAAGGGAAGCACTGGATGCAGAGGTTTATCGATCGGTTCGTGTTGTTCGTGTAAAACAAAAAAATCTTCAGGAAAAGATCGATGAACCGCTGCCTCCAGTGTCTTCTCAACCAAACTCAAAAGCAATCTCTTCTTTACACAGATCTGAAGATCAAATTAAAATAAAATCTTCAAATTCAATGAATGTGTATGCATAATGATAAATATGTGTTTGTTTTATATAGAGGAAGAGGAAAGAAATTGAAGAATATCGTGTGAGAGTGTGTGTGAGGAGGGCTTCTCTTGGATTGGATTGGAGAAGGAAAGGAATCTTGAAGGCAGAAGGTTCGCCAATGCCGTACGTTTTATTTCCTCATTGCTTCTTTTGTTTTGACCTTTTCAGCAATTTTATGTTTATTAATAATAAATATCGCGTGTGATTTTAAAGTTACCTTTCTACCCTTATTTTTATAGCAAATCGAAGATTGACACGTGAGGTTAGTTGGCACCCTTGTTTTTATGACTGGATGTCACTAGAGTTGAGGATCCATATTACGTGTAATTTTAAAATGCGTCAGTTTTTTAATTATACAAAAATTCATTGTTTATTCTTGCACATATTATTTAGGATGGGTTATGCAAAAAAAAAATTATTTGGTTTTTAAATTTTTCTCACTAATTTAGTTTTAATCCAAAATCAATTGATTTTGATGTGTTATAATAAAAAAAAAAATGTGAATTAAAACAAGATAGATTTTAAATATGGATGACGTGCCATAAGTTTCGTAAAAGATGTACTTTGGTTCTTGAACTTTAAAAATCACGTAAATTATATAATTTTAATATTTCAATATTTTTTCAATTTAATTTTGGTACAAAAATTTATTTTTATTATTTTTAATCCCTAGTTGAGAGAATAGAGAGAGGTCTCCGGATTCCAGTAGTAGAGAAAGAAAAATGTTGTTGATACTGATTTAAACCATAAAATAGATGATATTTGTGTCAAATTATTTCATTTGATGAGGAAAGTTCATTTTAGGTGTTTTTTTACCTTTAAAACTCGTGAAAAAATAAATTTGAACTAGGGTTGATTTTTGATTTTGAGTTAATTTTGGTTTTTTGGGCGGTTTATTCAGTTTTTCTAGGCTATAGATAGGTTTATTACGATTTATATGGTGTTTTGGGTCAAAATGAGTTGGAAAACGGGTTTTTGTGTCAAAAAAACTTGAGCCTCAATTTTCCTAACACCATAGTGGTCGCAATATGGACAAATCAGAGGACACATCGTTTGCCTCGGCAAACAACACATCATTTGTTTTTTTAAAAAAAAATGATCCGCCCCAATTGCATACAAAAAGAATAAGGGTCCAATCGTATGGGCCTATCAAGGCAGGTCCGTGCACGGGCTTTTATAAGTCAAGTGGGTTGGGCTGGCCTTTGCTTTTTTTTCAATTTTTTTTTAAATTAATGACTTTTTATGGTTTTTTCTCTCATTTTTTTTATTTTTTGTTTAAATTACTATCTCTTCTTATACGAATCCCAACGGAATTGAATGGAATTCGCAAACCCAAGATCTATCTAACCCAAGTTTGCTGAAATTAGGATGAGCTTATCACAATGGAAGACATGCTTCAAGACAACAAGACTATAAATCAACTCAATCACAACACCTACATCTGAAGACGAGCAAAAATAGTATAAATTCACAACAAAAATTGGTTAATTCCTTGAAGAGTTGAAAGTTCAATCAAGAACCAAGATTGATAACCAAAAGTCAGCAAAAATCAAAATATTGTTAGCAAAAAAAAAGTTTGCTGAAAATTATTCTCAAGAGTATTTATACCCCAAGCCAAAAACTCTAGTTTTCCTAATAGGTCACATATAAACCCAATTTAAATAATAATCAACCCAAGCTAAAACTAGCTCAAAGTAATTAAAATAAACAAGTTTGAAACCTAAACAAGTGTCTCCTCATAAAATAAAGAAAGTTTAATAGCCCAACTAATTTAATAAGACAAGTTCGATTATTTCTGCATTCTGTCTTGCAGCAGCAAAACTCAACTTTAAACGGATGGTTCTCTCTTGTCTCAAAGAATTAGAAGACATTCCATATACCGTTGGAAAGATATGGAAATCTAGTTTTGACCTGTAGCTCCAGTTATGATCACAAAGGTATCTAAAGGTCAAACTGTCCAAATCTAATCTTCTTCTCCCAGTCCTTATGAAATGGTATTGGTTCCACCAACAGGCCCCTCTTGAACATGAATAAGATTAATCACCGCTTGCTCCTCATTATTTAATATCCTCTTGAAGTCCACCTAACCCACGTATCTTGAATAAGTCCATTGAAAGCCTCTTTGAACCTTTTACCTCTAAGCCTTGTAACTGGACCAATCGGAACCTCCAATGGATTCTTTGGTGCTTAGATCGCATCATCCCCTCTATCCTCAAAAGGATTTGACCTCGAATCATCACCTACATCAAACAAAGAAAGATCAGCAACATTGAATATAGCACTAACATCATACTCACCTGGTAGATCCACTTTATAGGCATTATCATTAATCTTTTCTATGATTTGAAAAAGACCATCTCCTCGAGGCATCAAATTTGATCTCCTTTGTTCAGGGAACTTTTCCTTCCTCATATGCACCCAAACCCAATCACCTGGTTCAAACCTCACCAATTTTTATCCTTTATTAGCCTTGTGTGCATATTGTTCATTTTTTTTCTCTATTTGTTGTCAAATCTTTGCATGTAAATCCTTCACCACCTGTGCTTTTTGAGTACCATCAACACTACCCCTTTCATCCATAGGTAAAGAAATCAAATTTAATGGTGTCAAAGGATTAAAACCATAAACAATCTCAAATGGTGAATAATTAGTAGTAGAATACACACTATGATTATATGCAAATTCAATAAATGACAAACAATTTTCTCAATTTTTAAGATTTTTTTTAATGATAGCCCTTAAAATTTGAGTTAAAGTTTGGTTAACAACTTCAGTTTGACCATCTTTTTGTGAATGACAAGTAGTAAAATATAAAAGCTTAATCCCTAACTTACCCCACAAAACCTTTCAAAGGTACCTTAAAAACTTAACATCTCGATCTGACACAATGCTCATAGGAACACCATGTAGCCAAATGACCTCTCTAAAAAATAGGTCAGCTATATTTGTTGCATCATCAGTTTTATGGCAAACAATAAAATGTGTCATCTTAGAATATCTATCCACAACAACAAATATAGTCTCTTTCTTTCCTAGACCTAGGTAGACCCAAAGTAAAATTCATAGAAACATCAACTCAAGGTTCCTTAGGAACACGTAAAGGTGTGTACAACTAATGAGGCATTACTCTAGACTTAGCTTGTCTATATGTTATGCACCTATCACAAATTATTTGCACATCTCTTTTCATGTTGGGCCAATAAAAGTGTTTACGTAAAACATCCAAAGTCTTAGCAAATCCAAAATGCCCCATTAAACCACCCTCATGAGCTTTACTTACAAGCAATTCACAAATAGAACAATTAGGCACACACAATTTATTTTCCTTAAACAAAAATCCATCATGCCTAAAAAAATCTATCATTGGCCTAGTATCCATTCTAAATTGAAAAAGCAAAGCACTCATCATATATAGAACCAAAATCATTATCATCAAGATACAATTCTTTAATATACTCAAATCCTAACAATTTAGTATTCAGAGTATTAAGAAGAACATACCTTCGTGATAAAGCATCTGCAACCACATTTTCTTGACCTTGCTTGTACTTAATCACATGTGGGAAAGTTTCAATAAACTCAATCCACTTGGCATGTCGCCTATTTAGCTTACCTTGAGCCTTCAAATGTTTTAATGACTAGTGATCAGTATGTATAACAAACTCTCGGGGCCATAGATAATGTTGCCACGTCTCCAATGCTCTCAATACCGGATACAACTCCTTGTCATAAGTGGGATAGTTAAGAGTAGTACCATTGAGTTTCTCACTATCACATCCCCATATCCAGGATAAAATAACAATCTCTTGTTCACTGATAAACAGAGTAATTAATTTTTCTTTTATACATACATACATACATACATATGTATGTATGTATGTATGTATGTATATACATGGTGTTCATATTAAAATTTACTGAAATTTTCACTAAACTTTTGGCAGAGTCTTCCCTATATCGGGACATCCCAAGTTATCGACATACAACCTATTTTCACTTCTAATAACCCGTATCTCCTAACTCAATTCAACCCAATCATCCCGGGTCTCAATCCCACAAAACATCATTATTCATATCAATTCCACTTAGCCGTAAGCCCATATTCTTCAATTCCACTATACTTCCCTGTTCCTTAATCTCCATATCATTCTATACTGTTTTTCCCTTCCTACTCAAGGCATTGGCTACTACATTAGCCTTACCAGGATGGTAGTCAATCACACAATCGTAATCTTTTATTAATTCTACCCATCTCCTCTGTCGCATGTTCAGCTTCTTCCGTGACATCAAATACTTCAAACTCTTATGGTCCGTGAAAATTTGAACTTGTGACCCATACAAATAATGTCGCCATACTCTTAGGTCAAACACCACCACTACAAGTTCTAAGTCATGAACTGGGTAATTCACCTCATGCGACTTTAACTGTTTTGATGCATAAGCAATCACACACCGTGTTGCATCAACACACATCCTAGACCCCTTTTTGAGGCATCACTATATACCACAAACCCTTCTGTCCCTGATAGAAGGGCCAGCACAGGAGCAAAAGTGAGCCTCTCCTTCAGTTCTCGGAAGCTCGCTTCACACTCTTCCGACCAAACAAACCTAACTTCCTTGTGGGTCAGTTTAGTTAGAGGTGATGATATAGTGGAGAATCCCTTTATAAATCTCTGATAGTACCCAGCAAGACCCAAGAAACTTTGGATTTCTGTCACATTGGTCTCTCCCATTTCAACATAGCCTCAACCTTCTTCGGATCCATGAATATTCCTTTTGCGAAAATTACATGGCCCAAAAATACTACTTCTTTAAGCCAGAACTCATACTTATCCAATTTCGTATATAATCGGTTCTCCATCAAAGTCTGTAGCACAACTCTTAGATGTTGTTCATGCTCCAAATAAGAGTTTGAATTCACCAAGATATCATCAATAAATACCACCACATATTTATCCAGGTAAGGCCGAAACACTCGATTCAACAAGTCTATAAATACAGCCGGAGCATTGGTTAACCCAAAAGGCATCATCAAAAACTCGTAATGCCCATAACGGGTTCTGAATGCAATCTTTTGTATGTCTTGTTCCTTGGTTCTCAACTGGTGGTATCCAAATCTCAAATCTATCTTAGAGAACACCTTAGCACCCTTCAACTGATCAAACAAATCATCTATTTGGAGTGGGTACTTGTTCTTCACTGTCACTTTATTCAATTGACGATAATCGATGCACAAACGAAGTGTGCCATCCTTCTTCTTTATAAACAATACCAGAGCTCCCCAGGGTGAGTTACTAGGTCAGAAGAAACCTTTATCTAACAATTCTTGAAGCTGGACCTTCAATTAAGCCAATTCCACAAGTGTCATCCTATAAGGAGACTGGACTATAGGAGAAATTCCTAGAATAGTTTCTATGAAAACTTCAATTTCTCTAACTGGAGGTAATCTAGGCAACTCTTTTGGGAATACATCTTGAAACTCTCTCACAACAGGTGTTGCTACCTAATTTTTGACCCATATTTTGATAAATTTTCAGAAAAAAACAAAAAATAGCAAAAAAAAACAATGAAAACCCTAAAAAATGCATTTTTGATATATTTGCATCAATTTTTAGCATTTTCAACGTCATCTCAAAAGAATTTAAATTTTCAAAGGTATTTGGAACGCGTTCAACTTTTAACACGTAAATTTTATAATCACTGATTTTCCTTGTTGAGTTGACGTTGAAATT